>Ga0180732_1001850_pt1 | contig 12142 bp, 17 predicted proteins | sample KR11_01MetaG_FD_148674 | JGI IMG/M metagenome (GOLD analysis project Ga0180732, IMG submission 148674) | Groundwater microbial communities from the Olkiluoto Island deep subsurface site, Finland - KR11_0.1 MetaG | ecosystem: Environmental > Aquatic > Deep subsurface > Groundwater | place...
CAAAATTACCTGTGCCTTTGGTCTGGGCATACCAACCCTGGTCATCAGTGCCAATCTCAATAATCTGATGTCCGATAGAGATTGAAGGGTCTAGGGGCGTAGTAATGATAAAAGACCCTTTCTCTATCTCAGCTATATTTGCCACTGGTATCCCTATCAACTTGCCACCATCGGAAACTATAGGGAGCATAGAAGTGCCATTAACAGTAAAAAGTTTAGCATCTTTACCTAATCTAACCATAAGCCAATTGCCGGATACAACGAAGTCGCTAATCTTCAAGGTTGAAGGTGGCGCAATTAAGGGATTGCGTTCTATTTTCTGTTCGGCAACTACTAATTGCGCTTGTAGATTCTGGGCATTGCCACGTTCTGTGAATGCCCATACACCTAGCATCGTGGCAATAATCGTTATGGCAATGATGAATACGGCCAGTCTATAATTAGTTCTTCTTTCAAACCATCTCATTTACATATCCCCTAGGAAGTGAATCGCCTCGAACTCCTCACAGCGACAGTTAGGGCATTGTTTAACTTCGTCTTCTACTATGCGTTGGCAACGTTTGCACATCTTGAGTTTCATGCTATCAACTTTAGCATTTTAGCAAGGATGTCAAACTTTTCATTTAGAGTCTTTGCATCAGCCCACAGAGCAGGGAAATCAGTTGGGTCAATCGGTGGAGTAGGTATTATTACTGGTAATGGCGGCAAATATCCATTATCTCTTAGTTCGGTTATGTGAGATTCCCATAAGGACTTATGCGCTAAGTCGAATGACGCAAAGTCCTTATCAGGTTTCAGAATACGACTACCGAGAGCCTGGTTAAAATAATCTAATTCTAATTGGTGGTGGATTCCTTTATACTTGGTATCTATTTCGTTTTTTGTCATTTCTTACCTCTACGTAACATAGGCATTTACCCAGATAGCCCCTCTTGAACCAGAAATGTATCCTTCAAAAATCCTTGAGCCATCTACCTCAGTCCATATAGCTGCTCCAATCCCACTTGTGTATGAAGTATCAAGCACCCATACTGCAGTATCAGTGCTACCATTCTTACGTGCCCCAATACTTACTGTAGTTCCTCCACTACCTGTCACTGTTGCAAAAATCACCTGCACTGCTCTAGTGCCGGCCGGTACTAGAGCAGATACATCAATGTCACGCCATGAGCCATCTGCTGTGCAGGATTTGTCTATAGTAGTGACCATTGTTAAGTTACTTGTGCCTGTCGCCCATGCGGGATTAGCTGCTGCACCTAAAGTTTGAAGATATTGCCCACTTGTGCCTGCGGCAAGACGGGCTAGTTTTGTGCCATCATGGTAAAATATATCGCCTTGTGCAGTCGAAGGGAAATCAGGATAATCTACTAGAACTATTTCGCCATCAGAGCCATATAAATACCGAAGGCAATTTATTGTCGGCGTTGCCCAGTTTGCGACAGTAGCAACAGTTGTTCCCGCTGTTGGAGTAGATGGCAAATCCCAAGCCATATTAGCCTCCTATTCTAGTAAGCCCACTTAGTGTTGACATCCCATACGGAAACATCCCAAACCCAGAACTCCCCCCACATTGTAGCAGGGGATAGGGCGAAAGTTATCTTGTGGCTCAAATCAGCTTGTATTCGATGATAGATAGCCTCAATGAAAAAGTCTTGATTTATTCCTAACACTGCGCTATTATTTGCTACTAGAGTTATTCTGTCTGATATATCTCTAGTCATAGCCTCAGCCAAATGAGATTGGCTTCTATTAGCGTGAAGTGTAACCAATAAAATAGGTTGTGGGTCTTTGAATACTGAAAGATGGAAATCGCCCCAGCTTTTAGCTTCGGTACTAGTGGGTATAAACTCTCCAGGATGAGGATAGGTGCGTTCCCCATAAGTCGTCTTGCTGGTGGAATCTTCAGCCTTGACTTTCAAGGGGTCACTTACAGTTATAGGAGTTCCCCGTGCCTGAAAGGTAGTCAGGTAGAGATGCTGAGTAGAAGCATTAGTGGCTACCATCTTCATGGTGTTGCTGAATTTAGATAATGAAAATGTTACCTGTCCAGTGACTAGAGTTCCCCCCGTAGGTGCGGTATAGGTTATAAAATCTGTGCCTTCTGCTAATGTAGTCCATGTGTCAACCGCCATAGCATTGGTAGCATCCCCTGCAGTAGGATAGGATGCCCAAAAGGTTGCGGTGCTCCCTGCTGGCACAAGTGGAGAGGATGCTCCTGATTCGGGACAAACCCATAAGGTTGCAGAACTACCTACAGTATAGGTTTTTACCTCAGCCTCGAAGATATTGAAAATCTGTTGTAAAGGGTCTTCCTGGTTTAGCCCAATATATCCTATCGTTCCCCCCGGTGCATCAGTGTAGGTTGCCTGTGAGGTTAGATGCGGTGACTTCATTCGATGGTGGCGGTCTTCAAAAACAATATAACCTGCTGATGACTCAGTAAGAAAACCAGACTCAGTATCTTCAACTTTGCGAAGCCCTGATAATGTCTTCTGTTTATCTACCCAGAACCTGTCCATTGTGGTTTGACCAGTGTCAAGAGTTCTAGGAAATTCAGGATATGATGCTTTATCTAACACCTCGGTTATGGCAGCACCAGTCGCAATAGCAGTTTTCATTGCCGTTTCAGTATCTCGCTGGTTTAGAAACCCCAACGAACCAATAGCCACCAACTCAACAGTCTGTACTCCTGCAACACTAGGACAGGGTTTAATAGATTGGAGATAACCAGTCCACAAAGGATTATTAGCTCGCTCTACAGTCAGTCTAATGGTCAAATCCATGCCTGCCGATTCGCCTGTTATAGCATCACGGGTTACGAGCACTCCATAAATTGAGGTGTTAGTGGATGCACATTCAAACTCTATTGGCAGATTACCATAAGTGCCTGGCGTAGCAAGAGATTCAGAATCGCCACCTAAATCCTCTAAGACAGGAAAATTTATCTTACCAATGTAGTTCGCAAGGTCAGCGTGTAATACTGCAGTGTTGGCAACATTATCATTAAGCGCACAAGTAGGTGTTGATGTGAACAAATAGAGAGTCAAACGTGGGGTTAGGGAAGTTACTTCACAGATTGCTTGTGCTTTGACTATTGATAATGCTTCCCCCTTTCTTAGTGCCACATCTGCGAATGTCCATGCTGTGCCAGCACTTGCGGATTCTGATAGAACATCTTCAGCAGCATAATCGCCAGCAGCAGCGATGTCTTTAGTAACTGATACCATGACTAATGGTTGTATATTTGAAGCACATAGTTGAACCTTACGCCCTGGGACTATGTTGCCAGCGATTGCACTTGATGTATTGAAACTAGAATAGTCACCCGACTCGTTATTAAGGATAGCCCGTAATTGACCTGCTATACTGCGACCAGTCAATTGTGAGGCATAGTCACGACCACGAGAACACTCTACATTAAGAGTTACATTGGTGAGGTCTTCGGTTGCATCTGAAAAATCAAGATTATTATCCCAATCTACATACAGGGTGTAGATTCCTGTAGTCATTAGAATACACCGTGAAACCCGCCTCTTATGGCGTGGCCTTTCACCGCTTGTGCTATCTTAGATTCAAAGTCTGCGAAACCATAAACAGGGCCTTCAAACACTATTGTCACTCCTGATTTACCAGCAGGCGTAATTGTCTCACCCCCGTGAACCATTGCTAACTGAGGTTCACCTATTGTACCAGGGACTGTGCCACCCGTCTGATAATTAGGCACTTCAAAAAGTTTGGCAAAATCAGCTAAATACTCCTCATGAGTTCCAGGATATGTCCCCGCCTGGTATTGTGCTGTTAATGCAGCAGACTCTTCCCCAGGGCTAGGTTGGATACCCTTCGCTTCTGCGAATGCTGCAACATCGAGGGCTGCGCCTGCCGCTGCGCTGGCTGCTGTCACTTGTGCAACTTTCGCTCCACCTAGTAACCCCATAAAACTAGCCACTGTAGCTTCCATGCTAGCCCTGGTAGATTCTAACCCTTTAACTAATGCTGTGCCAAAACTCACCCCTGCATCCTGCCATTTGGGATTGTATGTAGTCAAAAGGTTGATTAGTTCGGTCTGGTCGGTTTTAACAATGAGATTCATTGCGTCACCCTGAATTACCGTCTCATCGTTTAATAACTTCCACTTGGTTTTAAGGTCAGTCAAATCAGTTGCATAGCCAACTAATGTTAGTCTTCTTTGTTCTGCTGTTATCTCATTGGCTATACGGTTGACTTCGTTCTCGCCCTCTATTCTTTTAGCCCAATAGCCTTTTCGTTCTTTTAGAAAGTCTTCTTGATTAGTTACAAAGGTTTCAAGTTCTGTTTTGAGTGCCGATTTCTGATTATCAAGGTCTTTCTGGAATTGCTTTTCTTTTGTCTTTTCGTCTTCTCGTATAAGGTCAATCTTATCCCGTAATGCTTTAATCTCGGCTTGACGAGCTTCCTCAAACTGTCGTTTTCGTATATCGGATTCCAGAGATGCCAGATTCTCATTGATACGAGCCATCTCAGCTTTATCACCTTTAGCATTGGCTACCTGCCACTGGGAGATAAGGGATGATTTACGTATAGCATCCTGTGTAGACTGCTCCCCTTTACGTTGCTCATCCCGTTGTTCCTCAATTTTATCTATCTGAGACTGAATGGCTTTGACCTCTTTACTACTAGAATCCCTTAATGTTTCTAATCGCTTATCTCTATCAGCCTCATAAATTTTAACTGTATCGTTATACCATTTCCGTCTAGCGTCAATAGCATCACGAGAAGCATCTATCTCTGCATCCCGCATATCCTCAATGGCTCGTATGTTAGACTTTTGGGTGGACTGCATCTCACGTTCTATATCATCCCAAAAGTCTTTCGCCGCTTGTAACCGAGTGTTAAGGCTGTCCTGTTCCTCTTGCTCCATTTCTTTGTTGCGCCGTTTGAGAGCATCAACTGTTGCATCCCCTAGTTTGTCGAAGGCTTTGATTGCTTTACTACTAGCAGACTCAGCCTCAGAAGCTAATTTGGTAGCTTCTTTACGGGTTATTTCTAATGCATCTCCTAGAGCTTTTATAGGGTCAATAGGTATTACTGGTTCAATCTTTTTGAAAGTCTCATATAGAGCAATACCCGCAGCAATCAGTCCACCCACAATTACCGTAATACCCATCAAAGCAGCAGCTACAGGGTGTGCAGCAAGAAATGTCATTGCTATAGATACTGTGCCTATGGCAGTTGCTAATATCCCCATTGCTAGGGCAGCCCCACCTAACGCTTTGGTAAGCTCTGGCTGTTCCTTTAGAAAGTCTGATACCTTACTGGTAAGTCCAGTAAATATACCAGACAGACTTGTAATTGCAGGTGCTAAGACGGCAGCGATAGTATTTGTAGCCCCACTCATAGCGGTTTTCAAGTCTGTAAACGAATCGCCTAAAGCATCGGCTAGATTAGCGGATTCGGTTGACCATTTGTTATATTTTACTCCCTGCTCCATCATCTTCTTGAGGCCATTAGCACCTTGAGAGAGCATGGGTAACATATCCATGCCAGAACGTCCAAATAAATCCTGCGCTGTAGCTGCCCGTGTCATTGGGTCTGGTATATTAGCAATAGCTCCAGCTATCTTTAGGAACTGTTGCTCAGGGTTTAACCCCTGTAAGTCTGTAAGGGAAATGCCCATACGGTCAAAGGCTCTTGTAGATTCTGCCGTGCCGTCTTGTACGCCTTGCATCGCTGCGGCTGTTCGTTTGATAGCCATTTCTACCGTGCCAAGACTGGCTCCGTTTTGCTCCGCAGCATACTTTAGTCCAGCTAATGCCTCAACGGATACGCCTGTCTTGAGTGCTAAATCGTGGAGTTCACTACCAGTCCTATCGAATGATAATATCATTGCAGTCATAGAGGCTGTGACAGCAGCACCCATGATAGTAGCCGTCTTGCCTATTTCCTTGAATTGCTCTGAGATAGACTTAGTCTCTTTGTCTACCGCTTTGCCTGTGCCTTGTATGGCACGTTCAGAATCGGTAAGGGCTTTTTTCAGTCCTGTGGCATCGGCCGTAATCCGGGCAACGAGTTCGGCTAAAACTTCCATGTTAGCTCCGATTAACTGTGAAGTAGTTTATGATTCCAATTATTACGGATGTGACCATTCCTGCCATACCTCCCATAATACCAGACACTTTTCTATCCCCTGTTTTCAGTAAGTTTATTTCACTATCAAAGGTTTTGCATTTACCTGTTATCTCATAAGTCTGGCGAGCTATAAATCGCAAGAGTTCATTATCAGGCATTTCACTAATACGTTTTTCAAAATCTAATTCCGAGTTTAGTCCATTACCCATAATAGACCTCCTGGATTAGCCCGCTATCGCCATGATTTGAGCAATCGTGGAACTGAGATTAGCAAATACAGGTAAAGTTACTAGTCTACCAGCTTCCTCTTTAGTCATTTGAGGGTAGTTTTCTTTCAAGAGCGCATAGACCAGTCCAAGCAAGGTCTGCATAGTCTCGCCCTCAAACTTCTCAGAGAATCGGCGCAACCCAAATCCCATAACCTTCTCGATATTGGCTAGGGTAGTTAGGTCTATCGGGGGCAAGATGTAATCCTTGCCGTCTGCTAGTTTGATAGTTGTGGGTTTTTCTTCTGCTAGAATGTTTTCCTCGGTCACGTTCTACTCCTCAATTCTTTACTTGGTAATCTAATCCCTTTGGCTTCTGCTAGTTTCTCCAACGTATTGACATTTCGTGTCGGCATTTCGCTACTCAAGAAGTCGCTTGCCTTACATACTTTCGTTCCACGCTTGCCGGGGATGGTATTGTATATCGCTGCCATAAGTGAGGCTATGCCGTGTTGCCTGCGCCATTCGTCTTGTGACTCCTGGAAATATACCTCTTTGATAATCTCTTGGAACTGCCCTGGCGTGAGTTTGCCTATCGCTTCACGGGTGAGGGATGTCTTTCTGAGCAAGTAGACGATTTGTTCGGTATTCATTTCTTATCTACTAATTGGCCTTCCCCTACAATCTCCAAAGGCTCATGTATCATGGTGTCATAAACCTGTTTTACCTTAGAGATTATTGTGCCTTCCCCTTCCCAGTATCTAGTCCCGTGATAGAGTCGAACTATCACGGTGTCAACTTCGCCAAACAACCAGTAAGAGGGAGCCGTTAAACGCCACTTCGAGAACTTGAACGTCTTGACCTTACCGTCTGAACCTTCGGCCATGATAAGCTCAAAATCCCAGTCTACTATCCCCCCTACTTGCTGTGTACCACTAAATAAACCGCCGAGTTGCCCTTTCATATTAGAAAGTTGGGACAGTCAATAAACCCGAACCCTGATAGTCATAACTTATACCAGCTATCCCGTCAACCGCAACACTAGCGTGTGCTCCAGTGATAATGGCTGCGCCTGTATATTTCTGGGTAGAATCGGCACTTTGCCGCAGGTCTAATACTGTCACAGCCCCTAGAGCTATAGGTGCGCCATCTTTATATCCCTCAAAACTACCACTCCATCCATCCAGTCCTGGGAGATACGTCCGATGTGCCGAGTCACCAAAATCTGTGGTTTCCAATGCGTCCATGACATAATCTAATGTCCACGACTTGATACCATTTACCACCACAACGGTAGCCGCCGTGGTAGTAAGATAAACACTTCCCGCTTTACCTGCTATTTGAGCCATGTTTTACCTCCTTATGCTGTTGCTACAGTCAGAGTGCCAGTGCCTTGAAAATCGTATGCCTCACCCACTATGCCGTCAACAGCAACAGTGGCATGGCATCCCGTCATAATTGCCTGTCCTGTGTATACCTGTCCGGCTGTTCCGCTTTGTTTTAGTGTCAAAGCTACTTCAGCTCCGATTGCTGACGGAGCCCCATCCTTATACCCCTCAAAGCTACCTGCCCATGAGTCAATGCCTGGCAGATAAGTTCTATGTCCCGAATCTCCAAAGTCTGTGGTTTCCAATGCGTCCATTACGTAGTCAAGTGTCCACGACTTGATACCCGCTACTGTAGCTCCTGCAATTTGGACTTCGCCTGCTGTACCTGCTATTTGTGCCATATTTATACCTCCATTTTATTTACTTGCCCCCACGGGTATGGGAATTGCTCTGGGTCTGCCCAATGGAGGAAATGCTTATGCCCTATGACATCTTTTTGCTCGTGTCCACACAACACCCCTGGGTCTGCGAATATCTTGAACCCCGCCGTTTGAACCTTACGGCAGAAATTAAAATCTTCGCCAACTTGTGTCCCTGGGTTACATTCGAACCACGGGTCTTTTATTGCCTCGAACACCCTACGATGCACTAACAAACACCCTCCACCAACACCATCACACTCCAGTAAATCTTCCCGTCTTGCTGGTAATACTACCGCCGGAAAGGATTGTTCTAATTCCGCCTTATATCTAATAAGATAACTCTGTATTTCCTTCGCCATTGACTTGTAATAATGGTTACCATCTTGAAACTCGTATTTATAAATGTGAGGTGTTGGTACATTGGGGGATTGAAAATATATTCCCGATACTATCGGTAAGTCCCACGATAGCAACCTATTAAGCGCATCCGGTGGGAAGGTCTGGTCTGAGTCCATGAAAAATAACCAGTCCTTTTCTAACTCCCTGATAATCTGGTTACGAGCTTCATCAACCCTAACACCCCGTATTTTAGTTAGCTTAGTTCCCGCAGGTTTCTTGAGCCCCACAAAGCTGTAAAATAAATTATCGCCCATATCACCACGAATGGGGATACCAATTTGCACTCCTTTAGTAACACCATCTTTTACTAAGTCACCGTTTTCTCTTAGGTTAAGTCCCGCTTCCTTTGCCAGCCTGTTAAAATCCTTAGAGTGGTCGAAGTGCATGGGGTAAGTATCCTGTTGCCCAAAGTTAGAACGGTGATAAAGGAATCCCCCATCTTTCAAGACAGCAGTGATTTCTTTGAGTAACCCTGGGAGTGCATCTTTATGTATATGCTCAAAGGTATCAATGGCAACCACTATGTCAAAGTCCCGTTGCCCTGTTAGGCTTGACACTATTGGTATGTCGAATCCTCTATCTTGAAATCGTTGTCGAGCGAACCCTAGCAACTTAGGACTAATATCACAGTAGGTTGTCTGGTTGCCTGCGTATTGTAGAGCAATACAGAGACTACCTATACCACCACCTAACTCTAATATCTTCTTGTTGTGGTAGAAAAATAACGGTTGAACCCGTCTGTGATATTCAGGACTAGCATAATTCCAAGGTATCAGTTCGTATAGATAGTGGTCTGCGTCCCGATAGAATGCTTCGACATCCCCCGAAGTCTTAGGGGTTGCATTACACCACCTCTGTGAAGCAATACCTATATCGTATGATTCTACTCGTTGCTTTGCTTCTTCAAATGGAATTTCTAGGTATCGGGCTAATTCTCGGATAGCCTGGTCTAACACATATCCTCCTAAGATTTATCTAACCAGATTCTGTAGCGTAAAGGCACTTGAAATATCTGGCTTTCGCCATCCCATATTATTGTGCCTATAAATTCCCTCACACACTTCATCCCTGTATACCCTGTAACTGTCAAGGTTACATCATCCATCGCCGCCATCACTTCGTCTGCAGTCTCGGCAACGGCGGCGGCTGATACATTATCAAAACAATTCACCCAATAGGTTAAATTTTCGACTGCCTCAAAGTCAGCAAATGTTCCGATAGGTGCTTCAGTCTCTAATCCAAAGCATACATAAGGAACTGTGCTACCTTGTGGGGCTTTCACTTGATATGTCTTAGGGTCAAAACAAGTCCAGGTTACCGTGTTATCAGTGGTTGTTCCCCCATTAGTAGTTCCCCAAGTTGGCTCAGTTGAAGCGTGGCTTGTACCAGCCGTAGTACATTTGTATGCATGGGATGCGTAAGTCGTAGGCTTGACTATATCACCTACAACATAGGTAGTAGCCTTAACCCACGTCTCAGGCCAGAGTTTAAGGGCATTGTAAAAGCCGACATTTATAGCACTAAGCAACAGAATACTCCTGTCCCTTCAAGGTCTCAATTATCTGTGGACGCTGCATTTCTATACTAGGAAAAAGCCACGGATAAGGCGAATGATTTATAGTTCCAAACTCTAAGTATTTCCCATAGACTACATTAGTACCTATTTCTGCCGTTATCTCGTTACCCTCTTTCGTAACTTGATGAATTATAGAACTTCGCAATCTACCCGTCTGGACTTGTGGATGCTCTGGTGGTGATTTACTAACGTTTATCTTGGCTTGTCTTTCTACTATTGCCCCGACACGTTCCATAGACTTGTCAAGCCTATCTAATATTTCCTTCTCTCGTTGTTTCACATAAGACTTGATAATTACCTGTGTCATTTATCTCCTGAAATACTGAGCATTGCCAGCAATCATCCAATTCAAGTGGACATTCCTGATTCAAGAGGTAACACCACTGTTCGTCCTTCGGCATTAGTCGATTTCAAGTACTAAAATCTCCAGGTGGTCGTTAGAATTGCTAGGTATGACCACGCCCTTGATTGCAAAGTAACGAGTGCTATCTGAATTGCGTATCCTCTGAGTTTCGACTATAGTCTGATTGTTACAAAATAGTTTGTGACTAGCGAATACAGTTAGTTTGTCCATGCTCATACGTTCATCAATCGATAGGCTTGACAGTCGCCCTCTAAACGCTGTACCGTCAGCCCACGTGGTTACATACCCGCCTTGGCTATCCGAAGTCTCGGTTAGAGTCTGGGGGGTAAATGTTTCAATGAGAAGGCCAGAACTTATTGGCATTAGAATCTCATTCTCCGATAGCCCTTGATAGGAGCTAATACAGTGTCAATCATTGTCATACCAATCGAAGTCCCAACCGCAGTCCAGCTATAATCGCCTGCCCTCTCACTCTGTAACCCCTTGTTTTTATTTCTCATTTCGTATAAAGCTGCCGATAAATCTAGACACGCTTGCATAATGTCTCTAGGATAACGATAATAATAAAGTGTCTTTGCGCTATGAGTGGCTGCCGTTGACCCATTTACGCCCCGTTCCACTGTAGCATATCCCGTAGGCACAGCAGTAACATACATCTGCTCCGATTCACATAGTATAGTATGTCCAACTTCGATTGTGCCGTCTGCGCTTAGGGTTAGGGTTGTCCCTGTAGTGGTTGCTACAGTTCCCGTTATAGTAGTGGTTACATAGGGTGTAGCCGATGTCCCGTCTCCATACCCCCACACCCCTGCAATCTGAGCACCCTTCTTTATCCCACTAGCAAATGAACTGTAATTACCATTCGGGTTTATTTCTATCCTTGTTCGGGGGAATAGGTTTAGTGAATCCTCAATGCCACCGCCATATAGAATATAATCAGTAGTGGCATAGGTAATCTCGTATGTGCCGTCACCATCCTCATCGCCTTTGAATCCAGAGGTATCAATAGATAGTAAGTCGGGAATCCAGAGAATGGACTGTCCAGCGAAATACTTCGTCTCGCTTGTGCAATAGAACCTACGATTACAATAACTTTCGATAGCCCTTGACGCAGCCTCTAAAATCTTGCGCATTGGAACGTCATCCGTAGTTGCACTTATACCAAGCACTGCCTTCAATTCTGCCAAACTCGCATAGCTGTTGACATTACTTGCCATGTTTCTTTCCCTGTTTCTGCTTTACCTTATGCACCATTACTGGCTTTGTGGCTTTCTTTTTCTTTGCCATTGATTATCTCCAAACACGCCCACAGATAGGGCAAGACTTAGCCCCTTTACTATTTATGTCAAGAGGCCAAGCATCCCAGGGGCATTCCGTAGGATTCATTTCTTCCTGTCTACCAAGTTCCTCTTGCTGTTTGTTGAAGTCAATGATGTTCTTTAGCGTCTCAAATCCCATTACTTACTCCTGAATACTTGCAGAAATAGGATAGCATCTACCACGTATAAGATTTCGAGTAGGACAAAAACTCCAATCGCTGCGCCATAGTTGCCAGATTCCCTTAAGCTGTCTAACCAGAGTACCATTGGCAGAAAGAACCCCTGAGCTAGAATCCAAGCCAACTTGACAACTGGGAGGCTTTTCATCTTGCACCATTTATTGATACCTCTTAATAGCGGAATTTCGTCGTCAGATAGTTTCTTTGTATTTCACCAGCAGTCAAGACACGATTATAAATCAGA
>Ga0180732_1001851_pt1 | contig 12138 bp, 15 predicted proteins | sample KR11_01MetaG_FD_148674 | JGI IMG/M metagenome (GOLD analysis project Ga0180732, IMG submission 148674) | Groundwater microbial communities from the Olkiluoto Island deep subsurface site, Finland - KR11_0.1 MetaG | ecosystem: Environmental > Aquatic > Deep subsurface > Groundwater | place...
CGGTTCTTTACTCCGTCATACGTAAATTTGTTGGATGAAAATCTATTTCAAATAACTTTTGAAAATGTGGTGTTTGATGGTATCTGGCATAAAATAAAAAAAGTTTTAACTTCAATAAAAGGATAGAAAATGGCAAAGATAATGTTACGTGAAAATGATGAGGGGCAGATACTTTTTTATCTTGCTAAAAGAGATATGGAAGAGATTATTCAAACACTTGAGTTTGACACTGAAGAAAAATGGGGTGGGAAAGTTGAACTCACAAACGGTGATACATGGTACATCGAACCTCAAGCGAAAAAACTTCCGGATGAAATTGTTGCAAAAATTGTAACGCGCGGGGATTCATAAAGAAATCTTAAAAGATTTCTTTATAGTCTCGTCTATAAGAAGATGCTTCAGAGGTTTCCCTAAAACACCTTAGTGTTTAATGTTTTTGTTGCTCAATTTAGAATAAATAAGTTTTAAACAAATTGTTAAGCTCATCACTGCTTAACGCTCCAATATGACGATAAACTTCTTGACCGTTTTTATCAAAAATTATTTGAGTCGGTATCATTCTGACATTCAGTTCATAAGCAGCTTCTCTCTCTTTTTTTACATTGATAAAATGAATATTATACTCAGGATGTTTTTGTGTTATTGTATAAAGCATACCACCCATGACTTGGCAACTATGACAACTATCTGAACCTACTTCCAAAAAATATGGTTTACCTTTTCCTATACTCTGCTCAACATACTTGTATTGACTCTCTTTGAGCATATGTTCTTGCGCAAAAGCTTCAAAAGTTAAAAGCATTAATATTGTAATAAATAATCTCATCTTCATCTCCTAAAATTGTAAATAAGCTTGCCATGTAAAATAAACACCTATGCCTATAAGCAAAAGGGCAAAACCTTTATTGATAGAGTTTGATACTTTTGCAATAGTTTTATTGGATGTAATACTCTGAGTAAAACCTACCGAAATCCCTGCGATTAAAAGTAACAGTGAATGACCCAAGGCAAATGTTAAAATAAGTCCATAAGCATACATATACCCACTATTTGCTGCAACAGTGATAATGGCTACAAGAGGAGCAGAGGCACATGGGGTGCTTACTAAACCAAAGATAATTCCTATTAAAAACCCACCAAAAAGTCTGTATTTAATCAGGTGAATCATAATTGATGATTTATTCACTTCACCCAAAACTCCCCAAGCATAGAGACCAATCAATATACTAAAGAGTGCAGCCAAAATATATGCCCACATTGGAGCTATTGAGAAAAAGCCACCAAATTTTGCAACAATAAAACCTAAAACTGAAAAGCTTATCATAACACCAAGAGCAAAGAGAGAAGCAAATGCATAGGTATAAAAAACTTTCTTTTTACCCTCTAAATCTTTGTTTAATGCCACTGAACTGCCGACTAACAGAGGCACTGAAATAAGTGAACAAGGTGCAATTGCAGTTATACTGCCGGCACCAAATGCACCGACAAATGCTAAAAGTGAGTTTGACTCAAGAAGTGCTAAAACAGTCTCTTGCATAAATTACTTATTTATAAGTGCTACTACTTCATCTACACTCAAAACTTTACCGGTACTGACTACTTTTCCGTCTATGACAAGTCCAGGAGTACTTACAACCTGGTACTCCATTATTTTCATAATGTCATCTACTTTTTCAATCTGAGCAAACTTGCCACTCTTGGCAACGGCTTCTTTGACAACTTTTTCTAAAGTGACACATTTCGCACAACCTGTTCCTAAAACTTCTATTTTCATAATAAACATCCTTTCATCATAGGCTCTAACTCGTCTGCGTTAACATCACCCGTAATGGTAATGCTCGCTCCATTTTCTTCACTTAACACTTCTATTTTTTCTATTTTTTTCATCATCTGCGGGTCACAATCACAACTGCAATTTCCATCTACACACTCCTGAACTTTTGCACTTATATCCTCTGCCTTGAATCCACCTAAAAATGCTTTAACCCCATTATCTGTATTACTTACTTTGAACATTATTTTCCTTTATAAAATCATATTAAAAAGATACCCGATAGCAATAATTCCACTTCCAACAATGGCAAAAAATATGCCTATGAGTTTAAGAGAAATTATTTTTTTAAGTATCAACGCCTCTGGCAGGCTGAGTGCCGTAACTGCCATCATAAAACTAAGAGCAGTTCCCAGTAACATCCCTTTAGATGTCAGTACTTCTACCAATGGCATAACACCAGCAGCATTTGAATACATTGGGATACCCATAATTACAGCTAGTATAACTGCAAATGGATTCCCTTCACCAGTGTAGCGAGCAATAAAATCCGTTGGAATATAGCCGTGTATCCACGCACCGACACCAACTCCCAGAAGTACATAAAGATAAATCTTTTTGAAAATATCAAACGTATAATACCAAGCTTCTTTTGCTCTCTCTTGAAGAGAAAGCTTTGTGAGATTAGCTTCAAGTTTGGTATCGATTGGTTTAACATCTATTAATATCTCTTTTTCCATTCCCATCTTACCAATAACGTAACCGCCAAGTATTGCGACTAAAAGACCAAAACCAATGTAAATAGAGGTAACCTTCCAGCCAAACAGGCCAAAAAGCATCGCAATTGCTATTTCATTATTCATAGGTGCTGAAATAAGATAGCTAAAAGTAACTCCAACGGGAATACGAGCTTGAATGAATCCTAAAAAAAGAGGGATAGCACTACAAGAACAAAAAGGTGTGATAATTCCAAATAACGAAGCACCTACATGTCCATAAAGGGCCGATTTACCTTGAAGATGGGCCCGAACATACTCACTGTTTACCCAAGTCCGTAAAAATGAAACTGCGAAGATTATAGTAAGAAGTAAAAACCAAATCTTAATAGTGTCATACAGAAAAAAGTGGGAAGCATCAGCCAGTTTTCCCTCAAAACCTACGGTATTATAAATAAACTCTCTTGAGAGTTCATACCACATTTAGCAGAGCTCCGCTTTTACTACCGGTAGAAGTTCCTTCTCAATTAAATTCAATGTTTTTTCATACTCTTCTACTGCCTTTCCAGAAGGATCATCAAAACTTATGTGAATAGTTTTAACAGCTTTTGGAAACATAGGGCAGGTCTCTTTTGCATGGTCACAGACAGTAACTATTAAATCAAACGGTGTATCCAAAACTGTTTCAATTACTTTTGAATGATATCCCTCTCTCCAATAACCTTTCTTTTCTAAAAGGGCCTGTGCATTTGGGTTTACGGCACCGCTCGCTTTGACGCCAGAACTTTGAGCTTCTATGCAATCTCCAAGCTTAGCGTTTATTAATGCCTCTGCCATAATTGAGCGGCAACTATTTCCCGTACATAAAATCAATACATTTTTTTTCATATTTTACATTCCCCAGTTTGAGATAATTTTTTTAAAGGTGGAAGCTTAATGTCTAAATAACGAATCTCTTCCAAAGCTTCACTGCGAAAGCGGTCTAATGGGCTTCTTATAGAGTAATAAGCCCAAGTTCCTTTACGCACAACTTTTAAAAATCCGGCATCTTTTAGAATTTTAAGGTGGCGTGAAAGACGTGATTGAATCATATCGAGAGATAATTGTAAATCACATACACACATTTCGCCGTGCTCATCAAGAAAACGCAATAGCAGTACCCGTGTTTCATCATTAAGCGCAGCTACACTTTTTAGGAAAAATTCCACATCCAACTCCTTTAAATAATTAGAATTGTAGCAGAATTAAATTTATAAATCAAGATATATTGATATTATGATTTAATTCTGCTATAGTTCTTTTATGAGTTCAGATTTTACGTTTTTTATGACCATATTGGTTTTAAGTCTTATAGCCTTTTTACTTCTGTATCTGCTAAAGCGGTACTTTATTTGGAAGATTAAAAACGATAAAAATTTATATGAACAAGATGAGGGGTAGTAGATGGCATTAGCTATGTTAGTTTTTTTAATTACTTTAGTGTTTGTAATTTGGCAACCAAAAGGTCTACAAATCGGTACCACGGCTGTTGTCGGTGCTGTGGTGGCTTTATTAGTTGGAGTGGTGAGTTTTAATGATGTTGTAGTCGTTATCGATATTGTGTGGGATGCCACTTTAGCATTTATAGGGATAATAATTCTTTCTATGGTTCTTGATGAGATAGGATTTTTTGAATGGGCAGCCATAAAAATGGCAAAACTAAGTGGTGGTAATGGGCATAAAATGTTCGTATACATCTTACTTTTGGGTGCTGTTGTTGCTGCATTTTTTGCAAATGATGGAGCTGCACTCATACTTACACCTATCTTACTTGCGAAAATGAAATACCTGAAGATGAAACCTTTAGCAATCTTCGCTTTTTTAATGGCAGGCGGTTTTATTGGTGACAGTGCTTCAAATCCGCTTGTTATTTCAAACCTTACAAATATTGTAACGGTTGGATATTTTGATATTGGTTTTGTCGAATATGCAAAAAATATGTTTTTACCAAACTTGTTAGCTATCTTTGCTTCTATTGTTGTTTTATGGATTTACTTTCGCAAAGATATTCCTTTTAGCATCGATGTTTCTACACTGCCAGAAGCCTCTTCAGTCATTAAAAATCAAATTATGTTTAAATTTTCGTGGTTCTTTTTGAGCATTTTAATGGTTGGATATTTCGTAGGAGATTTTTATAATTTGCCCGTTTCTCTTTTTGCCCTTGGGGGAGCTTTACTATTTTTAGCTATAGCGAATCACTACAAGGCTGTAAAACCTATAATGACAATAAAAGCGGCACCTTGGCAGGTAGTATGGTTTAGTGTCGGACTTTATGTGGTTGTATATGGTCTTAAAAACGCAGGTCTTACAGATGTCATAGCCTCTTGGATAATAGAGTTAAATACACATGGAAATATAGTCGCAATTATTGGAACAGGCTTTTTATCTGCTGTCATAAGTTCCATAATGAATAATATGCCAACTATTATGATTATGGATATAGCGATTGACCATGTTGGTTATATAGGAAACGAGGCATTAGTATATGCCAATATCTTAGGTTCAAACCTGGGTCCAAAAATGACACCTATCGGTTCACTCGCAACACTGCTTTGGCTGCATGTTTTAGCTCAAAAAGGTGTGAAAATAACTTGGAGTGAATATATGAAGGTTGGACTTGTTATCACACCGCCTGTATTGTTCGTAGCACTTTTAGGTCTGATATAAGAAGAGTATGAGGCTTGGCACATGCCAGCCTCAATTAACATTCCACTGAATGAACTGCCAAAACGACTACCTCATAGGTCAATATTGTACTTTTTAATTTTATAACCTATCTGTCTTGCACTCATGCCTAGTTCTGTGGCTGCTTTTGTTTGGATGCCTCGATGTTTGATGAGGGATTTTATAATAGACTCTTTTTCCATCTCCTGCAGGCTCATTTTTGTCATCATCGGCTTTTTTTCACTTTGAATATTTTCGTTTTGGTTTGGCTGCGTTTGCATGTTTTGAGTCACATTTTGTATCTCTTTTTGAGGTGTTTCATGTTGCATATATATTTTTTGGTAGTTAAACGGAAGTACGTGGTTTAGCATCTCTGGAATGATAAGCCCATTTGGACAAATAAGCACAAGTCGCTCCATAGTATTTTGCAGTTCACGAATATTTCCAGGCCATGGATAATCAAGCAGGACTTCGAGTGCTTCTTTGGAAAACTGCATCTCTTTTCTGTGCTCTTTCATAAACTTTTTAAAATAGTGTTCTATAAGAAGCTTGACATCCTCATAACGCTCTCTTAAAGGCGGCAGGTTAATCGGGATAACGTTGAGTCTGTAAAAAAGGTCTTCACGAAACTCTCCTTTTGCCACCATCTCTTCAAGATTTCTGTTGGTTGCGGCAACTAAACGCACATCAGTTTTAATGGTTTTAGTTCCGCCGACTCTCTCAAACTCCTGTTCCTGCAAAATACGCAGAAGTTTTACCTGCAAGGAGGAACTTATGTCACCAATCTCATCTAAAAACAAAGTACCGCCGTCAGCTAATTCAAAGCGTCCTTTTCGCATCTCTTTGGCATCTGTAAACGCACCTTTTTCATGTCCGAAAAGCTCACTCTCTAGGAGTGTTTCAGAAATTGCCGCACAATTGAGTTTTATGTAAGGCGCGTTTTTACGATGACTGAGATTGTGCACGGCTGTAGCTATAAGCTCTTTACCTGTTCCTGTTTCACCTCTTACAAGTATGGTCGCTTTTGAAGGGGAAACAGTCTCTAAAATGCTAAAAATCTGTTGCATTTTCGTACTTCTGCCTATGATACTTTCAAATTTGTATTCGCTTAAAACTTCTTCTTTATAGTATGTTTTGAGCTCTGTTAAATTCTCTTTCTCTTTGGCGAATTTTTTTTGAGTGGCAAGCGTTCCGCCAAAGAGAGAACCTACAATGGTGAGCATACGGACAATATCATCAAAACTTAGAAGAGAATTTTTATTAATGTTTGCAGAAATAACCCCAAATAGAGCCTCATCCTGAATAATTGGAACTGCTATATAAGAGACAGAATTAGTATTAATTGTTCCGAGTTTGTTGAGATAGTTTATGTTATTGTGGACGTTTTCAATTACTACAGGCTCACAGCTTTGAGCGGCAAGACCGGTAGCGCCTTCTCCAAGTTTATAAGTCGCAATCTTTTTTTGATTGGCAGTCAAATCAATAGAAGCGTAGGTCTCAACGCATGTTCCATCATCGGAGAGAGTAAAAAGAGTACATCTCTCCAGATAAGAGTTGCGTTTAAGTAAGCGCATAGCCTGTTCTATACTTTCCAAAACATTTGAGGTATTTGAGAGCATGAGCGCTATCTCGTACAACAGTTTTATTTCATTGTATGCAAAAGTAAGAGCACAGGTAGCACAATCTTCGTTATCGGGTATGTTTAACTTTTTATACATAGTAACTCATTTATCTAAATTTTCTATATTATATATAAGTTGGAGTATAAAAGAGTACAAACAAATGTATAAATAATAATCATTTGTGTGCTTATATATAGAACACAATATGCATGTAACTCAATAAAAAAGTAGTGAGGAAAGAATGCAAATAACGGTTCATGGAACTCTTGTAGAGTTAAACGGTAAAGAAGTATTGGTTGGTAAAGAAGCTCCTGCGGCAAGGATTACAAAACTTGACGGAACACAAAATGTTATAGGCATGATTGCTCCAAATATTCAGCTCATAATTTCCATTCCTTCCCTTAAAACAGAAGTGTGCTCTTTGGGTGCAAAAAAATTTAACGAGTTAGTCAAGCAGTTTAGAAAACTCGATACTATCATGGTGACCACGGATGATTTGGACTTCGTAAAAGAGTACGCGCAAAACGAATGCATAGACTCTGCGGAACTTGTCATAGACAAAGAGAGAAATTTTGCTAAGAAATTCGGCTTACTCATTAGTGAAGGAAAACTCAAAGACCGCCTTGCTCGCGCGGTTTATGTCATAGACAGAGAAGGTCTCATTGCCTATAAAGAACTCGTTGGTGAGATAGTCGATGAAGTCAACTACGATGCCTGCATAGAAGCCATTACGGCTTTGGTTAACGAAAAGAAAAAAGGGCATACTCACGAAAACTGGATGTCGGTTTAAACGCAGACAATGAGTGAAGTTTACCAAGAAACAGCTCTCACACCGCTTCGTGTTGCAAGCTTAAGCGGCTACAGAGACTGGTCTTGGCAACCTTCAATGTTTAAACACTATCCAAATTTTTTGTATCGCTACAAATATGAAGAGAATCCGCTTTTGCGGATGGTGGAACTCTGCAGAATTGTCACTTCGCGTTTGAACAGTGCTAATCAGCCTTACATTCAACTCAACACTCCCTCCGCGGGAAACCTGCATCCTGTCGAACTTTATGTGCAAATTCGGGGCATAAAGGGAATTATCAGCGGAATATATCATGTAAACGCAGGCAATGGCGAACTTGTTTTAATCCAAGAAGTTGAACGTGAGGGAGTAGAGAGTTTAGTCGGTTTGCAAAAACGCTGTAACGGATTTATATTTTTACTCAGCACGGTTGCGTTTCGCTCTGAGTGGAAGTACGGCTTGCGTGCATTTCGCTATTGCTATTTGGATGCCGGACATCAATTAGGAGCTATAAACGCAGCCCTCAAACTTTATGGACGGGAGATGACAATTTTGTCGGATTTTGACGCAGAAGCAGTTAATGAGTTTATGGCTTTTAGAGGCGATGAGTTTATATGCGCTGCTATGTACTCAGGAGATATGAGTGAGAAAAGCGTCGTAGCTCCCAAGAAAAATTTGATGTACGTTGCCGCCACCAACTATAGTGAGTTGAGCGAGCAGACCCGTGAACATATTGCAAAGAGTGAAATACTTAAAAGTGACATTCTTGAACTTAGCTGTGAAATAAATGAAGAACAGATACTCAAAAGACGCTCTGCAAGGTTTTTTGAGTCAGAGAGCATGACAAATATACAAGTAGAATATTTTATGAATATACTGAGTAAAAGTAATCACTCTTTTTCTTGTTACAACATTGTTTTAAAAGACGGCGTTTATAAGGCCGGAGTCTATTTAAACAACAGATGCATCCAAGAGGGGCATTTTGCTGCAACAATGGGTTCTATGTTGGTTGAGCAGAGTTTTGTTAAAAACGCAGAGATTGTAAGTGTTTTTTGTTCCAAATATTTTAGTTCAAACAAACTCATGCAAGCAGGCGCTTTTGTCCATGCTCTTTATCTGCATGCAGAAGTGAATGCGCTTGGCTGTAGTGGAATTGGCGCGTTTTATGACAAAAAACTTCAAGATTTTTTAGGCACACAGGAGTACATTCTGTATGTGTCTGTTTTGGGTGTAGAAAAAAAAAGGATGCAACGTGAATGTGAAAATGAAAAAAATTAAAAATGAAGAGGCCCAAAAAATTTTAAATATCTACAGATTTTTTCATAAAGACGGCAATCTTTACCTAACAGAAGATTCAAACGCAGTTGATGATTTGTACGAGGCTGTTGTCAATGCCATCAATGATTGCGGACCCCTTAAAGCACAGCTTCCATACAATGAATTTGTCCATCCTTGTAAAAAAGTGAGAGAAGGTGACGCGGGCTGGATTGGACATTTTGACGAGCGGGATAACCGAAGATTTTTTCTCAGCGATATTTATGATTATTTAAAACTCCTGTATGCTCAAAATAAGAAATTATAATATAGCTTGATTTAAGATTCTTAGCAATAGAATGTGGGATGAATAAAATAGTCGCCTTTTTAGCCAAGCTGGGGTTTTGGCCTTTTGTCCTACTGTTTACTACCTTGATGCTGATTCTCTCAGAATTGTTGGTACTTCTTCACAGTTATTGGCTCACGGGTGGTTTTTTTGATAGAAACTTATTAATAGCCGGTTTCATTATTCCGATTATAGCCGGGTTAATCGGTTTTGGACTTGTTGCGTTTTTAGTGCGCTATCTTCGTGAACTTGAAGAGGAAAAAAACAAGACAATAGCACTTCAAAAAGAGACAGAAGAAAAACTCAAAAAAAGCGAAAACTATCAAGGGGCGATACTCGACAGTTTTCCATTTCTAGTTTGGTTAAAAGATACGGACAGTAATTTCTTAGCTGTAAATAGACCTTTTGCAAAAGCCGCTGGGCTTGAAAATCCATTAGAACTTATCGGTAAAAATGATTTAGATTTTTTTCCAAAAGATTTAGCAGATGCTTATCGTGCCGATGACCAACTGATTATGAAATCATTACAAAAAAAAGAGTTCGAGGAACTCATTGAAGGAGACGGTGAGAGAAGATGGTATGAGACCTATAAAGCACCTATCTTAGATGAGGAAGGAAATCTTGTCGGTACAGTAGGTTTTGCCAAGGATATCACAAAAGATAGAGAATCAGAAGAAGAACTCAAACTTATGAAACATGCTCTTGACCATGTACATGAAGCGGTATATTTGGCTGGGGAAGATGGAATCTTTAAATATGTGAATGATAGTGCTGTGCATCAACTTGGGTATACAAAAGATGAGCTAAGAAGAATGGGGATATCTGATGTTAATCCCGATTTTTCTCAACTGGATATGCCATCTCATATGGATGAACTCAAACAAATGGGTTCAGTGGTTATTGTAGCGACACATAAAACGAAAGAGGGAAAGATATTTCCGGTTGAAGTCAATGCAAACTATATTGAGTACAGAGGGGCTGGATACATTCTTGGTTTTTCAAGAGACATTACCGAGCGAAAAGCTATAGAAGAGAAGCTGAAACTTTCAGCGAGTGTTTTTACTTTCACACATGAAGGAATCCTTATCTCAGATGCCAAGAATAAAATTATAGATGTAAATGAAGCATTTACGACCATAACAGGGTATTCAAAAGCTGAAGTTCTTGGAAAGAATCCAAGAATTCTTCAGTCTGGACGCAATGACCAAGAGTATTATTCAAAACTTTGGGAATCTCTGCAAAAAGAGGGGGTTTGGAAAGGTGAGTTATGGAATTGTAAAAAAAATGGGGAGGAATATGTTGAAAATGCAACAATCAGCGTTGTTTATGATGACAACAAAGCAGTACAAAACTATATTTCTATTTTTACAGATATAACACAACAAAAACGGCAGCATCAAGAACTTGAACATCATGCACACTATGATGTATTAACAAATTTACCTAATCGCATGCTCTTTGCCGATAGAATGCAACAAGCAATTAGTCAAGCAATTCGCAAACAGAAATTCATTGCTGTTGCGTATATAGATATTGACGGCTTTAAAGCAGTAAATGATACCTATGGTCATATTATTGGCGACAAACTGCTTATATTGCTCGCTGAGAAAATGACTAACTTACTTCGTGATGGTGATACTGTTTCTCGTATAGGCGGAGATGAGTTTATAGCATTGTTTGTTGATATTTCAAATGAAGAGAGAGTTACTCCTTTTTTAAGCAGACTAATTGAAACTATTGCAGAGCCTATTACTATTGATGATTTCCCTATCAATGTTTCAGCAAGTATAGGCGTCACTTCTTACCCGAAAAATGAGAAGCTTAACATTGAACAGATTATAAGACAGGCTGACCAAGCCATGTATATAGCTAAAGAATCTGGTAAAAACAGATATGTTATGTATGATAAGCAGTATGATAATTTAACCAACATAGAGAATTAAGTTTTAAAATAAGACGATAATTTTGTCTCCTCCCATTCTTTTATCAATATTAGAATAAAAAATGCATATTTCCTTCATAATAGGAAGGATTTTTTTATGGTGAGTGTTTATTTAAAAAATGACAATATAAAAGTAAATGTCAAAACCGGAAAAAGTATGCGGGAGATAGCCAGAAAATCCGGTGCATCTATGGAATTTGGCTGCAGAGTAGGGGATTGTTCGACCTGTATTGCCAAAATTGTTCATGGTGCAGATTTACTCAATCCAATAAACGACAAAGAACTTTTAGCCATAAAAGCCATAGGTTCCAAAGAAGAGAATCTGCGTTTAATGTGTCAATGCATCGTAGAAGCAGATGAGGGCGAGATTGAAATCTCGTATTTTTTTTAATGCCTGCTCTAACTGCAAAACTCTCACCAAGCGTAGACTTTATAGGAGCGTTTGACCCTAAAATCCGCACCTTTGACATTATCATGAAAACTGCAAACGGCAGTTCCTACAACAGCTATGTAGTCCGTGGCAGTGCCGGCGTTGCCATCATGGATACGGTGAAAAAAGAGTTCAGTAAAGATTTTTTTCTCAGACTTGAATCTTTATGTAAATATGAAGAGATACTTTACATTGTCTTGCATCACCTAGAACCTGACCATTCAGGGGCTCTTGAAGAACTGATGCTCCGAGCTCCACAAGCAAAGCTGATAATCTCCGGAAGAGCTGTTTTGATGCTCAAAGGAATTATTAAAAGTGATGTTGCGTTTGAGACGGCAAATACAGGAAAAATTATCTCTTTGGGTGACAAAACCATAGAGTTCTTAAGTACCCCGTTTTTGCACTGGCCCGATACTATGAGCTCCTACTTGCATGAGGAGAAAATTCTTTTTAGCGGGGATGTTTTTGGAAGCCATTACTACGATGAACGGCTTTTTGATGATGAAGTAGGCGATTTTTCTTATGCGTTTAAATACTATTACGACCATATCATGCGCCCGTTTAAGC
>Ga0180732_1001852_pt1 | contig 12135 bp, 5 predicted proteins | sample KR11_01MetaG_FD_148674 | JGI IMG/M metagenome (GOLD analysis project Ga0180732, IMG submission 148674) | Groundwater microbial communities from the Olkiluoto Island deep subsurface site, Finland - KR11_0.1 MetaG | ecosystem: Environmental > Aquatic > Deep subsurface > Groundwater | place...
GAATGGTCTTCTTCGCGTCTTGTACATCCCGATTCACCAGAGGAACAACCCTCGATGCTAGAACTGGAAGAAGTACCATCAACATGTGCACCAGCCGGCCAACCACAAGCCGAATTTGTCCAATTACTAAAACCCGGGCAACCACTGTCTGGAGAAGTGTAGTTGTCAGCGTGACATCCCCACCATCCTGATCCGGCAGGGTCGTACCATGCTTCGTAAGTGCAGTGTTTTCTCTCCCAAAAAACCCTTATATCTGAAATATAAGTGCTTCGATTCGGTCCGGTGTAAGCCGCATACACAACTGTAAATGAAATTATTGCAAAACAAATAGAAAGAATTATCGATCCTGGAATATTTATTTTTTTCATGCGCACAACCTTCCTTTTGTGAAAAATTAACAAAAAAAAGGCCGAAAGTAACAACCTTGTTTTCAGGTTGTTAACATTTCGACCTTCATCTTTGTGTTTTGCGTACTTGTGCCGGTTTAACCGGCTAGTGGTCTATGTATTTAATTGTAAGTGATAAAAGTATACCACCATAAAATTACTTCTGATAACGATTATTTTACCTGCTTTTTACAAAATTACAAGTATAATATTTATATGAACATAAAAGGACGAGAGGAGGTCTTTATGACGCAAGTTACAACTAAACAAAAAATTGGCAGACCTGCTGGCAGCGGTACATATTCTAAGCGGGTGACTCTTTATTTTTCTGAAGCAGAAAAAGAGTCCGTGGCCACGATCATGCAAGCAAAGAACGCAAACAAACCGAGTGACCAGAAAATAAATATGAGCGAAGCAATTCGTTTTGCCTTGAACAAAACCGCTTCAGAGTTGTCGGAGCTGGGGAGCGACAGGTAATATGGATAACCGGGAGCTGGTCAGCTTGTTAATCAAGCGTGGTTGGTCAGTGTTCCCGTGTAGTCAAGATAAACATCCATTAACTAAAACTGGTTATAAGGCCGCCAGTAACAATAAGGCAGTAATCGCCAAGTGGTTTGAGCAATATCCAAAATTCAAAATCGGCATTCCCTGCGTACCTAATTATTTTTTTACCGTAGATATTGACCCGGATGGTCTCAATACTTGGGCTGAGTGGACAAATGGTAATTTGGTTGGTTTGGGTCCGCGCCAGAAAACCCCAAGAGGGGGGATGCACTATTTATACAAACTGCCAGTGGGAATCAAAGTCATTAACAATGCCGGCAAAGTGACTGAGGGAATTGATTTCAGAAGTGATGGGTACATTTGTACGGATTCGGTAGGGTACGAGTGGGGTACAGGAGATTGCGGAATCAGCGCCCCTTTGCACGACGCCCCCGAATGGCTCCTCGATAAGATCAAAGAATATAACTCAAAAAAAGAACAAGAATCTCTCGATTTCTCGAAAAAAGAACACCTCTATGAAACAGAAACCAATCAAGATAATATTGGAGAATACTGGTTGGGTAGAGCAGTGGTAGCAGCTCGTCAGGGAAATCGAAACCAGACCGGGTTTGAGTTGGCTTGTCAACTTCGAGACAGCCGCTTATCGGTTGTTCAGGCTGATTTATATATGCGCCGATATGCGAAAGCTGTTCCAAAAGGTACAGATCCGTATCTCATAAAAGAAGCCCTTGCGTCCTTGAAAGAAGCCTATGCCAGCTCACCAAGGGAGCCGGCACAGTTCAAAAAAACGGAAAGTGTGGTTCTTCCTGCGCCAGCCTGCAAACAGCTACCGAGTGATCCGGCAGAGGTTTTCGATATTCCGGTGGGGGTGCTTCTGCGCAGCGATCAGGTAGCGAAATTGGATTTAATAGCTTTTGGCCGGGAAATTCCGCGCCACGTGTTGATGAGTGAGATAATCGGTAGTTTTTTAAGGAATATTAATGATAACAAAAATAGTTTATAGAGTACAATAATTGTAAATTAAAGCAAAAATCACCTTGTTTGCTTGGCGGCTGGCAGGTGATTTGCGAAAGTGACTATTTATTTGTTATGTCGATGTGATTAATATACGGCATAATTTATAAAAAGTCAAGTGTGTTTATTGTTTCTGTGTGTTTCAGCGTGAACAATAAAACCCTTCTCGCAGATCATCAACAAGGTGAAAAATACCTGGTTGATGTTTTTTAATGTAATAATTGGCAGGAGGGTTGCGTATGGGAATACATTTGACAGACACAATGGTGAGGGGATTGAAAGGCGCTCCAAGCACTATTCTTTTATTTTTTTTGATAAGAGTTATTAACGGTCAAACTGAAAATGTATCTCAAAAATATATTCAACAAATGACCGGCTATTCTGACAAGACAACAGAGGATGCCTTACTCTACCTTTTTAATTCTGGCCTTGTAATCAGAAATGGTCGCTATACTTGGGGACTTGCTGGAAATATAAATCAGTTACCGCTGATGGCGTCTTTGTTGGGCGATGGAATATCAGGAACGCAAGCGGAGTTTTTAAATGGAGATGATGCTGAAAGTGAATCAATAAATCTATTTGAATATCCGGGTGAAAATAGCGAAACCAAAAATCGGACTCGTAATAATTCCGTATCCGATCAATCAATTAAGGATACGGAAAAATTCCGTATCTCTGAACAAAGCGACACTATGTTATCCGGGACTCGTAATAATTCCGTATCCGATAATCAATTTATAGATACGGAAAATTTCCGTGTCATTCAGCCGCAGGAGGCTGTTTTATCCGGGACTCGTAATAATTCCGTATCCGATACGGAAAAAATCCGTATGGATTGCCCTAGTAGTATTAGTAGATATATTAATAATTTAGATAAAGAAATAAGACTACTACTACTAAAACTTGAGGATACGGAAAAAATCCGTGTCGTTGAAAATATGCAAACCTGTGATGAATTTGGCATTTATGAGCCGGCCAGAACCAAGATTAGTTTACTCAAAACAACAACCCCACAGCTTATAAGATTTCATGTTGAAATGCTTAATGAAACCGATACGGTAGGTCTTGCAATTCACCGGATCGAGCATAATCAGAGAATTAGTCAAAAGTGGTTGAGGGAACAACAATATAAAGACCGGTTTTCTTCGGAAGAAGCAGTACAAAACTGGAATAATTTATATTCAAAAACAGATATTTCCCAGGATGATTTTAAGCGGGTATTGGAAGCGATTAGTCTGGATTTTAACAAGGCTTCGTTTGAAACCTGGCTTAAGCCGCTTGAAGTGATTGAAGTTGAGGATGATGAGTGGACAGTCAGTGCCAGTAATTCTTATGGTGGCAAGTGGGTTGTAGATCATGCCCTTGAAAAATTGGAAGCTGCTGCAGGAGTAAGAATTAAGATAGTTTGTAACGGTACAGTAATTGATTAAATAGCCGAAAGCTGGAACTTGCGTATAGTCACACAGATTCTTATAATTCACAGCAGCAATCCAAAAAAAGAAAAGGAATATTTTGTCACGTGTTCAAGGCTAAGAATATATTTTATTACTACATCAAGACCGCAGAGTTCTCCACAGACAATCTTCTGCAGGGGGTTACTGCGTTCAGGACAACGGCACACATGGATTCTTTTTTGCCAACCGAACAATTTGGTCGTGACCAATTTCTTGAAATGATTGATTATGGTCACATATTCATGACCGGAGCGAAGGATAATAAACTGGTGCGAATAACTCTCGACAAGGTTACTTGTGGTGAGCAGTTTGCGATCCACGGCAAGCCATGGCTGAAAATAGATTTGTTGGATTAAAAAAAGTTTTAAGATTCTTATTAAAGTTCTGCATTTTTTTTATAAAAAAAAAGCATTATAAACAGAGATTTTTTCCGGAGATAGGGTTTGTAAAATAGTGCCGTTTTGTTTATATGGCAATCTAGTATAAAATTTATTCAAAAAGAGAAACAAATTTTAATTCAAGATGAAAACCAATTTTTCTATTGAATACTTACATGTTCATAAAAAAACGAGTTAGATTATTATAGGCGGGCAAATACAAGTGAGGGTGCAAGAATCTCCTCTGAGCGGGGAAAAAACATAATTAAGACATAAAAAGGTGATCTAAAATTTAAAATAGGATTTATATATGCCCAGAATTTTTGATAATATTGATCTTCACTTACTTCCTGATCTGAGAAACGCCATTCAAGCCTCTTACCGAGCCGATTTCTGTGTGGGTTATTTCAATATGCGAGGGTGGGATGAAATTGGTCAGAAAATTGAATCCTGGACAGGAGGAGAAGGTCATTGTGCCCGTTTATTAATTGGGATGCAGCGATTACCACAAGATGAACTTCGAATCCTTTATCAAGTCGAACAGAAAGACTCAGAGCTGGATAATTCGACAATATTACGATTAAAGAAGAAATTAGCTGAGGAATTACGTACTCAATTAGCTTTAGGCATTCCGTCCAATAAAGATGAACAAGCCTTAAGGCAACTAGCACAGCAGATTCGTTCAAAAAAAGTGTTCGTTAAGTTGTTTTTAAAACACACCTTACATGCAAAACTATACCTCCTTTTCAGAGAAGATAAATTCAATCCAATCATCGGGTATTTAGGAAGCAGTAACTTAACCCTGGCTGGACTTTCTGCTCAAGGTGAATTAAATGTCGACGTTCTTGATGGGGATGCTAGCACGAAATTAGCCGAGTGGTTTAAAAATAGATGGATAGAATGGGGAACAATAGACATTTCTGATGATCTTGCAAAAATCATAGAAGAAAGTTGGGCTCGAGAAGAACCCATCCCTCCATTCCAAATATATATCAAGATGGCTTACCATCTTTCCCAAGAAGCCAGAGCAGGATTGAATGAATATCGTATCCCAAAAGATTTTGGTAATACTCTTTTCCCTTTCCAAACAGCAGCAGTAAAAATTGCAGCACATCACCTCAATAATCGTGGAGGAGTTCTTATTGGTGATGTCGTCGGCCTCGGGAAAACATTAATGGCAACCGCAGTGGCAAAAATTTTTGAGGAAGATCAGGATTTTGAAACATTGATCATTTGCCCGAAGAACCTCGTTGGAATGTGGGAACAATATCATCAACAATATCGTTTACGCGCGAATGTTATTTCGGTTAGCCGGGTCCAACAAGTCTTAACAAATTTAAAACGCTATCGTATGGTGATTTTAGACGAGAGCCATAATTTAAGAAATCGAGAGGGGAAACGATATAAAGCGATTAGGGAATATGTTGAAAAAAATGAATGCCGGTGCATTCTTCTTTCAGCAACACCATACAACAAGACATATCAGGATCTTTCAAATCAATTAAGATTATTTGTCCCAGAAGATAAACCATTAGGAATAAAACCCGAAAAGCTTCTACATGAAATTGGTGAAACCGAATTTATTAGAAAATATCAATGTTCACCAAAAACCTTAGCGGGATTTGAAAAAAGTGAATACGCAGACGATTGGCGTGACCTAATGCGATTATATATGGTTCGTCGTACACGCAGTTTTATAATTCAAAATTATTCCGATTTAGACGAGTCAAACGGCAGAAAATACCTCACCTTGGATGATGGAACGCGTTCTTATTTTCCCACTCGCATCCCGAAAACAGTGAAATTCAAAATTGATGAAGCCGACCCCGAAGACCAATATGCCAGAATGTTTTCTGAGGACGTGGTTGATGTGATTAATCACCTCAATTTACCTCGATATGGTCTAGGAAATTACGCTAGGGAGTCGTTCGTCCGGGCGGTGAAAAAAAGCGAACAAGAAATGCTTAATAACCTTTCTCGTGCCGGAAAGCGATTAATGGGCTTTTGCAGGACGAACCTTTTTAAACGTATGGAAAGTAGTGGTGAAGTGTTCCTTGAATCTGTTCAACGCCATATTCTGCGTAATTACATATTCTTGCATGCATTGGAACACAACTTGCCATTACCATTAGGCACACAAGATGTTGGTTTACTTGATACTAGACTAAACGATATCGATATCGAAAGCGGGAATTTCTTTGATATTCCAGATGAAGATGAATTACCTGAAGAGATGATAGACAACGAAATGGCGGGCAGTTTTGTTTCTGGAATTCATACAGAAGCAGATTATCAGAAAAGAGCAAAAGAAGCTTACGATATTTATATCCGATCATATAAAAAGCGATTTGATTGGATTGAAAGTGATCTTTTTATTCCTTCACTACAGAAACACCTTAAAGAAGATGCTCACAGCTTAATCACCATTTTAGAGAAATGTCGCAATTGGGATTGGGAAAAAGACACAAAATTCCAAGAATTATTGGAGTTGATCAATAAAACGCATTCAGACAAGAAGATTATCGTTTTTACCCAATTTGCAGACACGGTTCAATACCTGGAACAATGCCTGAAAAACAGCGGGGTGACTTCACTTGAAGGAGTGGTAGGCACCGATGATGATCCCACTTCATTTGCAAGACGTTTTAGCCCAATTTCAAATGGTGTTGAAAAACAGATTAGAAAAGACCAAGAATTACGCGTTTTGGTTGCTACCGACGTGCTTTCAGAAGGACAAAACCTTCAAGATGGACATATCATTGTCAATTATGATCTTCCATGGGCAATCGTCCGATTGATCCAACGAGCCGGACGTGTAGATCGTATCGGTCAAAAAGCTGAAGAAATTTTCTGCTATTCTTTCCTGCCTGCTGATGGTGTTGAAAAGATCATTCGACTGCGAGCAAGAGTTCGGCAGCGTTTACAGGAAAATGCTGAAGTTGTTGGAACTGACGAGACCTTCTTCGAAGATGATCAAAATGATAAAGTAGTGGCTGATTTATACAACGAAAAAGCAGGAATTCTGGATGGCGATGAAGATAACGAAGTCGACCTATCTTCTTATGCCTACCAAATCTGGAATAATGCAATTACTCAAAATCCAAGCCTCCGGAAAACAATCGAAGATCTACCGGCAATGGTTTTTTCTACAAAAGAAAATAAGCTGGATCAAAAACGTTCTCCAAATGGAGTTCTTGTTTATGCGCGGACTGGAGAAGGTAATGACGCATTAGCTTGGGTAAATCAAAATGGAGAAACTGTCACCGAATCGCAACTTGAAATTCTCAGGGCAGCAGAATGTTTGCCTGAGACCCCTGCCATACCCAAGCAAGAAAAACACCATGATTTGGTTCGAAAAGGTGTTGAAATCATCCTGACAAATGAAAAATCCACGGGTGGACAATTAGGAAGACCCTCTGGAGCTCGCTTCAGGGTTTATGAACGACTTAAACACTTTGCTGAAGAAAACCGGGAAACCTTGTTTGTATCTCAGGAATTGTTGAAAGCTATCGACGAGATTTACCGTTATCCGCTTCGTGAAGGAGCAAAAGATACGCTCAACCGATTATTTAAGAGTGGAATTCAAGATTATCAATTAGTCGAACTTGTGGTTTCACTACGTGGGGAGGATCGGCTATGTTTGATTACTGAAGAAGTCGAAGAACGAGACCCACAGATCATCTGCTCTTTGGGATTATCAAACTTAGCTCATTAAAGGAAACATTATGTCTTTTGACATCAATCATGCGCGTAAAAACTTGCAATCCTCGAATATACGGAAATTATTTATTGAAGATATGGGCTGGGATCGAGCGGATGGTGAGCTTGATCTTCCCTTCGGGTCTGACCAATTACACCTTACCTCTGTAGCCCAAAAGCGAGGGATGTTAGTTTACATTTGTTCTCCTTTGGCAGATGGATCAATACCTTTGTATGCTGATCGACGAAAAATAGAAAATCAGGTTCGTAAAACAGTACATGAACATATTATTATTTTTACAAATCTAGAAAATTCACGACAGGTTTGGCAATGGGTGCGCCGAGATCCTGGTCGACCAACCACTTGCCGTGATTATGAATATTCGCAAGGTCAGAGCGGACAGGCTTTATTGGTACGATTGCAGGGATTAGTTTTTACACTTGAAGAAGAGGAAAGACTTGGAATCGTGGATGTAACTAGCAGGGTTCGTGCTGGTTTTGATGTTGAACGGGTTACAAAACCTTTTTATGATCGATTTAAAGACGAACATACTGCTTTTCTGAAATTCCTAAAAGGAATTCCTGATGAAGATATGCAGCGGTGGTATGTGTCAGTAACGATGAATCGGTTGATGTTTGTTTATTTTATTCAAAAACAAGGTTTTTTAAATGATGATCGGGATTATTTAAAGAATAAATTAATTGAGTCAAAACAAAAAGGAGCAAATCAGTTTTATAAGAAATTTCTCTGTCCGCTCTTTTTTGAGGGTTTTGCGATTAACAAAATAGATCGTAAATCAGAGATGATTGCGGTTTTTGGCGACGTACCTTACTTGAATGGGGGTATCTTTCAGCAACACCAAATAGAACTAGCTTATGGCAAACAGATCGAAATTCCGGATGATGCCTTTAAACGAGTATTTGAATTCTTTGATAAATACCGTTGGAATTTAGATGAACGCCCCCTCCGTAATGACAAGGAAATCAACCCGGATGTGTTGGGCTATATCTTTGAAAAATACATAAACCAGAAAGAAATGGGGGCTTACTATACCAAAGAAGATATTACTGGTTATATCTGCCGTTCGACGATCTTGCCATATCTTCTTGATCAGGCTCACAAAGATTGCGCGATTGCTTTTACTGGCCAGGAGTCCGTTTGGAAGCTGCTCACTTCCGAACCAAAAAGATACATCTACGAATCACAACAAAAAGGTTGTTATCTTCACTTACCCGATAAAGTTCAAGTTGGAATTGATGATGTGACGCAACGAGGAGAATGGAATAAGCCTGGTATTGAAGAATTTGTTCTACCTACCGAAACCTGGCGTGAAGTAGTTGCCAGACGAACCCGTTATGATAACCTTTTCCAAAAATTGAGTGGTGGTGAGGTTCATGAGGTCAATGACCTGATCACCTATAATCTGGATATAGAACAATTTACCCAAGACGTGATTCAAAACAGTGAGGGGCCGGAACTTTTACGTGCTTTCTGGAAAGCCCTATGTAATATCAAAGTACTTGACCCGACCTGTGGGTCAGGAGCATTTCTCTTTGCTGCCCTTAATATGTTAGAACCTCTGTATGAAGCCTGTTTAGATCGTATGCGTATCTTTATGGGTGAATTAAATCAATCTGGCGAAAAACACCGTCCGGAAAAATTCAGCGATTTTCGAGAATTATTAGAACAGGTAGAACAACATGATAATGAACACTATTTCATCTTAAAGTCAATTATCGTAAATAACCTTTTTGGCGTGGATATCATGGAAGAAGCTGTTGAAATCTGTAAGTTGCGACTTTTCTTAAAGCTTATTTCACAAGTGGAAGAAAAAAAGGAAATTGAGCCTTTACCAGATATAGATTTTAATATCCGAGCAGGAAATACATTAGTTGGATTTACTAAGATTGATGAAGTTCGACAAGCTATGATGAATGAGGGCCAACAATTTCGAATGCTCTATCCTGATGAAGAATCTCAGCTCAAACGAATTGAAGAAGAAGCTGATTTAGCAAATAAAGCCTATCGGCAATTTCAAAACCATCAATTAGGAGATGGAATAATTACCGTTCAAGATAAAGTGAATCTTCGCGGTCGTTTGGATCATTTAAATGATGAGCTTAACCGTTCATTAGCAAGAACTTATAATATTCATCCAGATAGTTTGGAGTATTCTTCTTGGCTTGAAAAATATAAACCGCTTCATTGGTTAGTTGACTTTTTTGGAATTATGAATCAAGGCGGTTTTGATGTAATTATTGGAAATCCACCTTATGTTGAATATAACAAAATTAGGAAAATTTTTTTAATTAGAGATTATAAAACTAACGAATGTGGCAACCTATATGCATTTATTTGTGAAAGATCAATGCAGATAAAAAAAACCGAAGGATGGGTTTCATTCATTACACCAATTAGCCTAATTAGTACACAAAGAATGAAAGCTGCTCAGGATATATTATTTAATAAAAATCAATTTTGGATTAGTAATTTTAGTGAAAGACCAAGCAAATTATTCTCTGGGGCTGAAGTACTATTGACAGTCTTTATTGTTGGAAAGCAGACAGATAGAAATATTCACAATTATTCCACTGGTTTTATAAAGTGGGCCTCAATTCAACGCCCATTCTTGTTTAGCACGATTTATTATGAAGAAATAATAATAAAACCAAAATCTTACATTATCCCCAAAATTTCAGACTCTTTAGAAAATCAAATAATTACAAAAATATTAGATTCCAAAAGGAAATTAGGATCATTTTATTCTGGTAAAAACGATCCTCCAATATATTACCGGATTGGAGGTGGGCGATATTGGAAAATTTTTACCAATTTTAAACCAGTTTTCATCTTAAATGGAGAGGTTTCTACTTCAAGTCGTGAAAATTACCTGTATTTTAAAAATGAACATTATCGAAATGCTGCTATTTGTTTGCTGAGCAGTTCTTTGTTCTATTGGTTTTTTGTGCTAACAACAAATTGTCGTGACCTTAACCCAAGCGATTTATCTGACTTTCCATTTGATCTTTCAGGTCTTTCAACCTCTGAGTTAATTGAATTTGATAGCCTATGTAAAAAATTGATGAATGATTATAAAGAAAAAAGCGTTCAAAAAAATAAAACATCCTCAATAACGGGAGAGATTAAGTATCAAGAATTTTATCCAAGGTATTCCAAATCAATTATTGATGAAATTGATACTGTTTTAGCCAAGCATTATGGATTTTCAGTTTGTGAACTTGATTTCATTATTAACTATGATATTAAATATCGTATGGGTTCAGAAATTGAAGAACAAGAATAATATTTCAATAATATACTGAAGGGTAGAAAACTGATGGAAGCCGATAGTTTTCGAATTGCAAAAGTCTTTTCAAATGGCGGCGATATTCACTTCCGCCTTCCTTATTTCCAACGCGAATATGCTTGGAAGGAAGAAAACTGGCTTACATTACTGGAAGATATAACCGACCTTTATGATGGATACCAGGTGAATGAAAACATTGAGCACTTCATGGGTTCTTTGGTCGTGGTACAGGAAGGTATGATTCATGGAACTGTACCAGTCTTTAAACTGGTGGATGGACAACAGCGACTGATCACCATCTCATTGATCCTATGTGCCCTTGCCGAATCCATTAAGGATACTGCTCCAGATAAATACCAGAAAATCCGCAAATACATTACGAACCCTGATGAAACTGGCGAACATAAATATAAACTTCTGCCAACAGCCAAGCACAAAGATCGCGAGACCTATAAGGCAATTCTAAGAGGCCGTTCTCTGTCAGAAATCGAACCAGGCAGCCGGATTCTGGATGCGTATAATTACTTTAAATCCAAGTTGCAAGAAAAACTCGCTTCAGGTGTATTTTCTGAAGACCAATTATTTCTCGTAATGGTCAATTGTCTCCAGGTCGTTTTTATCCAGTTGAATAGCGGAGAAAAACCCTATCAAATCTTCGAAAGCCTGAATGCCAAAGGGAAACCCCTCACCCAGGCTGATTTGGTACGCAATTATATTGCCATGAAACTCCCGGAGGCACGCCAACCTGAGATATTTGAGAACCATTGGTCAAAAATCGAAGAAATGCTGCAAGAAAGCCGTTATGCTGGAAAATCAGGTTTAGGAGAATTGACCGCCTTTATACGCCATTATCTGGCTTACCGTAGCGGCGCACTCTGCAATTCAGATCATGTATATGAAAGATTCCGTGACCGAATAGAAAACGAATTCAATACAGACGTCTTGTTTGAAAATGAAGTAAAAACCTTACAAAGATTCGCTGGTTATTATGATGGATTTTTACGTCCGGAAAATGTTCAGGACAGTAAAGCCAAGATTGCACTCGCTCGATTGAACACACTTGAAATGGCTACTGGATATCCTTTCCTTCTTGCCATGCGTGATGCAGTCCATAACGAGAAAATAACTAATGATGAATACCTGGAAGGTCTGGCAGTACTAGAAAACTATATCGTCAGAAGATATCTTGCAGGTGAACCCACAAACTATCTCAATAAAATCTTCCCAACCTTCTGGAAAGATATCGACAATACAAGATTTATCCCTAGCTTGAAAGAAATCTTATTGACCCATAATTACCCATCTGATTTTGCTGTCAAACAAAAAGGGATGATCCGAAGTTTCTACGATAGCAACAGTACAACTCGAGCAAAAACAACATTGGTATTTGAAA
>Ga0180732_1001853_pt1 | contig 12132 bp, 15 predicted proteins | sample KR11_01MetaG_FD_148674 | JGI IMG/M metagenome (GOLD analysis project Ga0180732, IMG submission 148674) | Groundwater microbial communities from the Olkiluoto Island deep subsurface site, Finland - KR11_0.1 MetaG | ecosystem: Environmental > Aquatic > Deep subsurface > Groundwater | place...
GTTGAGTATTCTTATTGTGAATATCCTTTAGTTTTTCAACGATATCCTCAGGTACAAGTTTGCATGTTTTCAATTTTTCTTGCAGAGGGCCAAACCAGATTGCAACAGTATTATTTTCTAAATTCACTTCTAAAGTGTATAATAAAACCTTGAGATTCGGATAGTGCCCTTCTAATTCAAATCCGGATTGCCGGAGCGATTCTTCTAATTTTAGTCCAAAGCTTTTGTGGACAGAATCTTCCCACTCAGGAATTTTTTCTTTTATTGGCTGTAAATGCTGCTCAATACCTTCCTTTATAAACCCATCCAATCTGCTCTGGTTTAATGTTTTTTCAATTCCAATCATATCCTTTTTTATCTTATGAAAGTTATTAATTGGATCATTTTCTGTGAGTTTATCAATCGATTTGATGTAAGTCAGTATGTTTTTTATATTAGCTCCATCTTTTGAAAGTGTTTTTAAGTAATCTTCTTCTCCATTCATGATTTTATTATATTCATCTTTAATATTAAAGCCATCGTTTCGATTACATTATCATCTTCACACCACCCCCATCTCCCCCAGCCTCTCAGGCAGATAAGTATCCGTAACATAATCCAGCCCCTTCCCCGCGAAAGCCTGCTGTTCAGACTTCTTCCCCAGCTTAAGCATCATGTTTATCTGCTCTTTCCAGTAATCAGTCTCAAACCTCGGGTCTGTAAGCTCGCTATGAAGCGCCTTGATATCCTGGTCATTGAGCTTATCAGTGGAAAGTTCGTACTCCACGATATCTGAGGACTGCACCCCTATGAACTTTGCCTCTGGCGTAGCCATGAACTCTGACAGGTGCGCTGTCTTAATAGCTCCGTAAGCAACGCTTGCAAATATGCGAAAGCTCCAGGGATCGCCATCAGTGAAAACCACGACCGGTATCTTCAGTTCCCCGTTCATGCGCTTGATAAGCCGCCTTGTGCTTCGCGCAGGCTGCCCTTTCAGGTGCACAAGAATTGCATTGAATTTCTCATCAAACCCGTTCTCGATGAGCCTGTCATACATACCGCCGGTCTCAACTGCGATAATGAACTTCGCATCGTGCTCAAGGAACTGTACGGTCTCCACATTGTAGGGTATCTGGTACCCTGCCTCGCCCACCTCATCCTGGCAGTGCATGGTGCGCTCGCCCCTCTTTGTGACCTCCTTTATCTTGATGGGTCCGAACATCGTGGCTCCGTTCTCCTCAGGGCGCACATGGAAATCCTCACGCTGCAAGCCTGTGATTATCTCAAGGTCCTCTATCAGCCGGTCGCTCTCTGTCTGCTCATGGAACTTCGCTATATCCCAGTTCTCGCTGATGTAGTACAGTTCTCTCAGCGTTGAACTCTTATCATGATCAAGATGCCCTTTTATCAAGAGGTCGACAACATATGAGGTCTTGAGGATCTGCCTTGCACCCTTAACGGTCTTGGCGCTGCGCATGCTCTCGCTGTCCCCATATACCCACACATCAGATACTTCATTTAATTCGATATTCTTCTTTGTTCGGGTGGGCAGCACGATATGAGGGATGTTCTCGCTCTCGAACTGCTCGTAGAAATCCTGTATCAGTTTCTTAAGCGTTGTCTTTGCCTGTGAATCGTGAAGTTCCTTGTTGCTTTTGTAAGTCATACGTTCACCACCTTTGCGCCTGTGATAAGTTCCTCAGCTATCCCCTCAGCCACAAGCTGCGGGAGTTTTGACGCTTCCTCTGAATTGATATCCAGCCTGTAAATAATAGCCTTCTCTTCCTGCGGCTTAAGAGATATCTTCCATAGATGATCGGTCTGCTTACCAAGAGGTATCTTTTTGGGCTCAGGGCTTGGATCTTTAATGGCATAAGACAGTGTCTCATGAAGTGAAAAGTGCCGCACAGCATCGCTGTGGTTCTTAAGCCGTATCTCAACCTCGCATCCCTTGCCATTTTGTGAGACCAGTCTCTTGATGAACACGTTGCCCATTATCTTTGCCACGACAGGTCCAATATCAGGAGTTGGACGGTCAAGTATCTCTCCGACCTTCCTGGCGATAAGAGGAAGTAACTTCTGGATGATCTCTTCCTTTTCCCGTCTCAGTTCGAGCTTATCCTGCCTTGACAGGTAAAGTTTGAGCCGCCGTCCCACCTCTTTCAGCGCAAGGTCGATCTCCTGGGCTATCTCAGGCACGTCTGCGATCGCCTCTTTTGACTCCGAAGTGAAAGGAATGTGCGTGGAAGCCACATGCACAAGTATTATCGCAGGACCAACAGGAATCGAATTCCCTGGCTGGTCGAGGGAATATGCCTTCCATTTAATACCCTCGACTGAATGGGTTACAGCGCACGCTCCCTGCTGGTAAAGAAGCGGAACCCGGTTGGCAAAACGAAGTATCTCTACCTTCCCATCCTTTGGCAGGTTTCCCCCGTACGCTATACCAGCCTCTACCTGGAACGGATGCCCGTTGTGTACTGCGGCAGGGCGCGTCGTGGTCTCGATAAAATCAATGGTATGCTCTTTCTCAAGCCCCTTGCGGATGAGTTCCTCGGTTATTGGTGAAAGGCAGTCTGTTTGTGGGGCTAAGATCTTTACTTTAGTGAAAGCCTCATGCAGTCTTTTTGCCTCATCAAGCGTAACTTTCTTCGGGTCTTTTTCAGGATCAAGACCGGATTTCTTGCAGACCTCAGATGCTGTCTGCGGCCCTATCCGTGAAAATGAATGCCGTAAAAAGAGCGCAAGTTTATCCTGTTCTGTGTACCGCAGCATCTTCATGAGTGTCCCGAGTTCAATGCCGTGCGGATGAGGAAGTATCTCAGCAGCCTGAACCGGTACTTTGTCAGTAACCCGCTCAAAAACTATCTGGTTGTTGTCAGGTTCGATGAGAGTGATACGGGCATGGGGGTTCACTATCGCGGTATCCTTCAGGTATTCATACACTGACTGGCGCCTGCCCTTAACATACATTGCAGCCATCTCAAGTTCGATGCGAGTTCCACGCATCCTGTCCCATTCTATTATCTTATCTGCTATGATCTCAGGCTCGTTGGTCTGCGTGTTTATAAGAAGTTCAAAATAATGTGCAGGCGCCTTCTTATCGATCTTGGACACTATCTTCACGGGTCGACCGGATGTAAGCTGAGAATACAGTACCGCAGCCGAGATTCCAATACCCTGCTGCCCCCTGCTCTGTTTAACTGAATGGAAGCGCGAGCCGTAAAGCAATTTTGCAAAAACCCTGGGTATCTGCTCTTTAACAATGCCAGGCCCGTTATCTTCAACAATAAGAGTAACGTTATCTTTTGATTTGCTTTCTATCTTGAGGAAAATATCTGGAAGTATCCCTGATTCTTCGCACGCGTCCAGTGCATTATCCACCGCTTCTTTTACGGAAGTTAAGAGACACCTCGGGCTTGAATCAAACCCCAGTATCTGCCTGTTCTTCTCAAAAAATTCTGCGATGCTAATGGCTTTTTGCTTTTTCGCAAGCTCTTCGGCAATGACCATTAAGGCATCCTCTTACAGTTCTGCACCTACGATCGTCTGAGTTGAAGTTACGTTCTCGTTTTCCCTTATTGTATCCACGAGCTTGTTAAGGGCGCTCAATCCATCCACGTTGCTTATTACCACGAAATCGAATTCTCCGAAAACATGGTATATGTCTTTTATCCCTTTTATCTTAAGAAGTCCATTATATGCCACTTTTTCCTGTCCGGGCACAACATTTACAAGTGTTACACCTATTACCAATGTATATTCACCGTCCTTTAGTTTTTTCCTTAATATTATTGAGTTAAGATAATCTTTAAGACTAAAAAAGCTTTGTAATAGCTAACGATCATGAATTTAAATTACATAGAACCGATCTATCTTGCGAGATATCTTGAAGTGATGAGGGACAGGCTCCCTTCACAGTTCCTTATCTCAAGATCAGTGAGAGTTGATTTCAATAAAGATCCTTCACTTCCTGAACTATGGGGACTGCACGATGATGCGATGAAGTCCTTACGTGAGAGGATTGAACGTGTAAGCTCTATGCATGACCTTTCTCCCCCGGCTGCATCCTCGCTCCTTGACCTTAAGGTCACGATCGCAAATATGATGCTTGAGAACTGCAATTTCTGCGAGAGGCGCTGCGGGGCAGACCGCAAACATAAAAAGACAGGTTACTGCAAGATCGATGCAGTCTCGCGGTATTCTGCAGAGTTCCTGCATCAGGGAGAAGAGCCTGAACTTGTACCGTCTCATACGATATTCTTCACAGGCTGCAACTTTAGATGTGTCTATTGCCAGAACTGGGATATCTCCCAGTCACCCCGTAGTGGCACTCCCATTCTGTCGCAGGAGCTTGCAAGGATTATCACACTGCGCCGCGAATACGGTTCCAGGAATGTGAATTTTGTCACGCCAACGCCCCATACACATACCATCCTTAAGATACTGAATGCCCTTAAGGTAAATGTGCCAGTTGTCTGGAACACCAATATGTACTATTCAAAGGAGGTCGCAGAACTGCTTGAAGGCGTGGTGGATGTATATCTTGGCGATATGAGATATGGGAATGATGATTGCGCAAAAAAATATTCGGACGTACCTGACTACTGGAATGTTGTAATGCGAAATTTCATGACCGCTTACACCGGCGGTGAGATCCTGCTGCGTCAGCTTGTTCTTCCAGGTCATCTTGATTGCTGTACAGCGCCTATCGTTAAGTGGGTAAAAGAAAACATCCCGAACGTCAGGTTCAACCTGATGTTCCAGTACCGTCCGACATACAGGGCTTATGAGCATCCCGAAATTAACCGCAGCCTTATGCCGGTGGAGGTCCAGAAGGCGCTTGACATTGTGAGAGAGGCCGGGCTTGAAGATGTGTTGATATAATGGAATGATATTATAACTTATTTTTTGCGAGATTATACAGTATCATGCTTAGAACAATGCAAATGGAAAGAGCATAAAACCATGAATCAGTCCCCAGTACAGTGAAGCCTTTCTCAGATATGTATATCAATCCGCCGATGGTTGCTGTTAATATGAACGAAACTATCGCTGATACTATCGCCCCCCCCATAAGCGACCAGGGATATATGGCGCCTCTCTCCTTTTCAAAGTAAACTGAAAATACCACGAACCCGATCGCGAATATGAAAAATATATAATGCAGCGGGACAGGATATGGGTGGATCTCAAGTATGTATGTGATGCCGTAGGCTACAGAAACCATTACAGTAGCCATTCCGACCACTATTCCTAGCACTTTCACAAAATCGTTTGATTTAAGCTCGATAGTATCCCTCTTTAATAAAACTATAATTTAAACTATTTAACCGTTTTGAAGTTCAGGAAAATTTATCTTAAATTATTTAAACATACCTTACTGGATTTCAACAACCTTTGTCGAACATGGGCAGGTCCCCTTCTTTCTGTGCTTCCTGTGTTCACAGTCATGTTCCTGAGTCTTGTAAGAGTGGTTCCCTGGGCAATTTGAGCACTGGCACATATATATTCACCTTCTATGCATAGTTTAAATCGAGAATTGCAGGATCGTGAACAGAGAGCAAATTTCTGGCTGCCATACCTGTGGATATTACATAATTAAAAAGTTCTTCCTGGATTGTAGTAAGGGTCTGTCTGGAATACGGCCAGGCAGTGAAATTATAAACTATGTCATGACCGTAAAGCTTTGCCACACTATTCCATACCCTGACAGCTTCAACAGTCACTTCTTCACCACAAAGGTCCATTATGGTGGATAACGAATCAAAAAAGATAAGACTTGATGGAACTTCTTTCAATATTTTTATTATTATCTCGCTGAATTCATTAATGTTGTCGGGATTCAAAACAACATATTTTTCTTTTGAAGGGGACATGATGAGGGAATTATACGCATCGACAAAAATGAACCTTTTATAATAAGGGACAATATTCAGCCCCAATTCCCAGACTCTTTCCTCCGGCTTCGTCGGGGAGTTCAAGTATCCTATTGTTCATGATATTTATATCCGTTTTAGAAACTTAGGGAGAGATATGCCGGTATTATCCGGCACATTCAGATACGATAAAGGCTCCTGCAAATAAATATACGTCGACATTTTTTTTAGTTTTTTCAGTTTTTAAATTAGTGCTGTTGATCTTTAGGGCTATTATGGTTTTTAATTGTTTATAAAACAGTTTTTTTGAATTTGACTGGATCATATTGCTGTTTTTCCGGAAATATACTGAATCGCTTCGGCTACGCCTGCACCATGTTCACCTTTGGTGACCATGTTCGCCGCCTTCTTCACGTCAGGATGCGCATTCCCTACAGCCACGCCAAAACCTGATGCCTTAAGCAGCTCAAGTGGGAAATGCCTGTTGAGGTGGTCGAATGCTTCCTCGCACATTTTCATGTGAGATGTGTCAGATTCAACTGTCCCGCATTCCACCACGCCGCCATTTTCGGCAACGATGAGACCTCCTGTCCCCACAAGTTTCGATGCTGCCCTTGCAAAGCAGAGTACATTCCCTGTAGCTATGACGACGGGTACCTTCACGCTTCGTAAAGCCTCAACCGCCCTGCAGTCAATGCTCCTGTCACTGTAGGTAATGGTCCCATCAATATCAACTACGATAGCCTTGAATTCCACGTTTCCTAATATGTATTCTAATCCTTAAGTCCTTCCGTTGTGACAGAGAATATCGCCTCGCCTTCAGGAAGATTTGGTGAGTCCACGAGCCTGGCTATCCTTTTTTCTCCTTTGGATTTGCGCAGGTACAGCCTGAACGTGGCAGTATGTCCTACGATGTGACCGCCTATGGGTTTTGTAGGGTCTCCGAAGAACGCATCCGGTTTTGACATAACCTGGTTTGTCACAAGTATTGCGGCATTGTAAAGGGTTCCGAACTTCATCAGTTCATGCATGTGCTTGTTGAGCTTCTGCTGTCTGTCTGCCAGAGTGCCGCGACCTACGTACTCTGCCCTGAAATGAGCTGTGAGAGAATCGACTATTATCAAACGAACAGGTTTATCTGTGTCTTTTAACTTGTTTGCAAGGTCCATGGCTGTATCTACCAGCAATATCTGATGATTTGAATTGTATGCTTTTGCCACATGGATGTTTTTCAGGAATTCTTCGGGATCGTATTCAATCCCGGTTTTCACAGAAAGACCCTTTACCATCTGGATTATTCTCTCTGGTCTGAAGGTGTTTTCAGTGTCGATTATTATCACCGAGCCGCCAAGACCCTTTTCCTCGACCGGAAGCTGCGCGTTCACAGCCATCTGATGTGCCACCTGAGTCTTCCCTGAGCCAAACTCGCCGTAGAATTCTGTTATTGCCTGCGTCTCGACGCCGCCGCCCATCAGGTCGTCAAATGCTTTTGTTCCGAAACTGAGTTTTCCCACAAGCTTCCTGCGCTCGAGAACCAGGTCGCCGGTTTCAAAACCACCAACGTCCGCAGCCTGTCGGGCTGCGTTGATTATTTTCTGCGCCGTGGATTCGCCTATCTCAGCAACGCTCGCAAGTTCTGAGGATGACGATACTGCTATGGCTTCTATCGAGCCAAAACCTGCTTCTTTTAATTTCTCTGCTGTTGCCGGACCAACGCCCGGTAAATCTTCCAGACCCTTTCTTTCTACCATATTTTTCTCCAGTGCACATTTTATTGATCGCGGTGCACAGTTATCATCTCATCTTAGCGCTGGTATGGTTTAAACCTTATGAGAGCGGTGTGAAAGTAATATTTACACGAATATTTGAAAATCAAACACCGCAAAGTACGCCAAGAACGCAAAGTTTTCATAAAAAAAAGTAATTAATATTAGATTATTAAATATAAATTGTGGGGAAAAATCAGATAAAAACCAGGGCTACATCAGCCCAAGTCCATCCAGTTCCTCAACTATCTTTTCAACCGCGGCCTCGGCATCCGCAGGCTTTTTCCCACCAGTCACAACAAGTTTCCCTGAACCGAAAAGCAGCATTACGACCTTCGGAACAGACAGCCTGTACACAAGACCAGGGAACTGCTCTGGCTCATACTCGATATTCTCAAGTCCAAGACCTATTGCGATAGCGTTCAGGTTCAACACGGTGTGAAGGTCAGCAGACGCCACGATGTTCTGTATCGTGATCTCAGGCTTCTTCGGGATATCGACACCCATGGCTTTGAGTTTATCAAAGACCTTGTTAAGTCCGCTGCTCACGTCATCGATGCTTTTTGCACCTGTGCATACTATCTTACCGCTTCCGAAAATGAGCGCTGCTGTTTTCGGGTTGGTTGTCCTGTAAACAACGCCGGGGAACCTTTCTTTATTATAGTCAGCTCCTTCAAGTACCCTTATGACCTCATTAAGATCAAGTTTCACTCCGATCCCTGTTGATGCCACAACATTTTCTATTTTTATAGACTTTACAGACTCTTCAGATTTTGTCATAATCGTTACCCTTTTTATAGGGTATTTAAAGCTTTATATACCTTGGGGTGAGAAAAACATGTTCGTATCTGGGATATCTTTAATTACAATGAAATAGTTCTAGGCGCAAGCGGCGGGAGAAAATCCCGCAGGGATGTGGCCCGTAAGGGCTGAACCGTAAAACAGCAGGTGAACACACAATGAAATCAATGTACGCGTTTATCAGGGACGCATGGAAAAAACCTGACGAATCCTATGTGGATGAACTTCAGTGGGAACGAATGCAACTGTGGAGAAGAGAAACTTCTGTCGTAAGGGTTGAACGCCCCACACGGCTTGACCGCGCAAGATCCCTTGGATACAAAGCCAAGCAGGGGATAATAGTGGCCCGCGTAAAAATAAGACGCGGTGGAAGGCGCAAATCAAGATATATCCGTGGGAGAAGGACAAAACACATGGGTGTTAACAAGATTACCCCCGGAAAGAGCATCCAGAGCATCGCAGAAGAGCGCGCAGCAAGGCGCTACCCCAACATGCAGGTATTGAACAGCTACTGGGTAGGTCAGGACGGCAGGCACAAATGGTACGAGACCATCCTTGTGGACACAAGCCATCCGGTGATAAAGAGCGATAAGAACCTTAAATGGATCACCAATGCTAATCAGAAAGGACGCGTCTATCGAGGAAAGACAAGCGCTGGCAGAAAAGGCAGAGGCCAGAGGCGCAAGGGTATTGGTACTGAGAAGACAAGACCTAGCCTGCGTTCGCATAATAATACCGGAAAGTGATGGTAGATATACATAATATAGTATTTCGGGCTATCGTCCGGGCAACTGAAAGCGAGGACAGGGTGAAAACCGCCCTGTCGCTATTTATTTTTGATAATGAAATTGAAACTATTGTTACCGAAGGTCATTTCGGGAACCGCATCACCATTATGAATGCCCGTTTAAAAAGAAAGGATTGCAACAGGTTCATAGATGTAGTGAAATCCGGATTATCTGAACCCGACCTTCAGAGATTGGGAAATGAAATCTATGACAGGGTAGATGATGAATGCGTCCTTCATATCAGGTTCGACAAACAAAAGGCTTACACTGGCGCAGTCAAACTCGCTTCATCGGCTGATGACACGATCACGGCTGAAATAAAGCTGCGGGCATATCCTGCAAGGCCCGACAATGCTATTGCCATTGCAGAGAAAATTTTTATAAGTAATTCTTAATGAGAAACAAAACCTTTATCCTTTGCAGATACATTTACGGGGATACCCCCATTGTAAACCTCGTATTTAAATACGGGGTTTCAGGTGCCTGGGTGGGGTAGCTGGTCATCCTATGGGACTGTGGATCCTACGACTCGGGTTCGAATCCCGACCCGGGCCCTATAATTTTAGTTAAAAAAACCACCATTAGATAATTTTATGTAGGTTCAAATAAATAAGTCTTAATAATGATTATTAGGATGGTGTTGTAATGGTAGACAAATGTCCAAAATGCGGTGAGACGCTAGTAACAAGGACTATACAGAAAAACATAGGTCATGGCAGTATTGATTTTCCTGTTGCAGATATATGTCCAAAATGCAACTGGAGCAGGGATTTAACCGGGGCTGGAGATATCATAGCAAAACCCCTTACTCCTGAAGCCGGAGCAAAACTGGAGAAAAAACCTGAAGTTGTGAGGCAGGCTCAAGAAAAACCAAAAAAAATACCAGAAAATTCCAGGCATGATCCTGAAAAAACAAGACCAGTGCTGGAAAAAACAAGACCGCGTCCTTCTGCATCGAAGCAAAGAGTTCCGGATATGAATCGGATGATAACTTTAGCTCTTGCATTTCTTGTTATTGTGGGAATTGTCTGGGCCTTCCTTCCGAAGGGGCCTGGAGAGTCCGGGGATATCCAGCCGACCCCGACACCTGAAGTCACGACATCTGCCACAGTAACTGCGAATCCTGCACCTCAGGTCACGCACACAGGCAAAAATATAACTGTGAAAATAGACCGCGACAGAGGCTTTTACGTTCCTGCGCAAAGTAACCTTAAGATCAAGGCGGGCGATGGACTACTCTGGATAAACGAAGGCACATACTCTTTAACCTTAATTAGCAAGGATGGTCTATTCGATGATAAGCTCCTGGATAATGATAAAAGAACAACCCATATCTTCAAAAATACAGGAACATTCTCTTTCGATATCGTAGTCAGGGGCGTGAAAAAATTCAGCGGGACCGTGACAGTTGAATCTTAGACCATAGTCCAGTCAACCTGAAAACCGTCAAGCGTCATGAGGAGAATCTTCTGCTTTATGCCCGGAAGTTCATAAGGCAATTCCTCAAACCCAATATACATTTCCTCACCTGGATTGATTTCGGGGGGCGGATTGACAACCTTTCCAAAGAAGTATTTCTTATCTGTCTTGGAATCCACCACGACCACGTTTCTCCAGCCTTTAGCCTGCGCGACACGAACGACGGTACATTTCCGTTTAAATTTCTTTAAAGACTTTTTGATCCCGCCGATTTCAGTTTCAATTGTTTGTACAACATCAATATCTTTTTCATTCATTTTTTATGCACCATAAGATACCTTGATATACCTGTTTCATGTATTAAAGTTACTATTAGGTGATTATATATGGGACTTCCATCAACAAAACGACATTTAATTGAGTTACTTCATAAACATAAACTTACTTATGAACAGGTCGCAAAATATTCCGGTATAGACCTGGAGAGAATTAAAGCCCTCAAGAAAGGTCAAGAGGCGACGGATGAAGAAAAAGTAAAATTAAAAACCGTAGCATTCTCCCTATCCGACATTCGCTCGAAGGATACCGGCGAAACAATGGATTAATTTTTTTTTGGTTTTTAATATTAAGCTTTTATTTTATACGAACATCCCGGCTACTTCGTCTTTTGTTTCTTTTACTATCATCTTATTATAGGCGTCATTGAAGTCCTTCAGGGTTACAGCCTTTCCTTTTCGTCTTATTACGAACATTCCCGCCTCTGTTACTATTGCCTTCAGGTCTGCCCCGCTCAAACCATCCGTTATTTTTAAAAGTTCATCAAATTTCACGTTATCAAGCTTCATGTTCCGGGTATGTATCCTGAGTATCTCCCTGCGCCCTTCGGCATCAGGCAACGGGATCTCGATTATCCTGTCAAACCTTCCAGGTCGCAAAAGCGCAGGGTCAAGAAGGTCGATGCGGTTCGTGGCCGCTACGATCTTAACGTCGCCGCGCTTATCAAATCCGTCAAGTTCTGCAAGCAGCTGCACCATTGTCCTGTTAACCTCAGAAGAACCTGATGTGCCGTCATAAGTCCTGCGACTTCCAACAGCGTCTATCTCATCTATAAAAACGATACTCGGGGCTTTTTCCCGTGCAATATCGAATACGTCCCTGACAAGCCGGGCGCCTTCTCCGATGTATTTCTGGACAAGTTCTGTCCCGCTCATCCTTATAAATGTCGCCTTGGCTCTATGCGCCACAGCTTTGGCAATAAGCGTCTTTCCCGTTCCCGGAGGGCCATAAAGCAGGATACCGTTTGGAGCATCCACACCTACTTCAGTAAAAAGCTCAGGATTGGTGAGCGGAAGCTCAAGCGTCTCCACTACTTCATCTATCTGCTTGCCAAGCCCCCCTATCATGTTATAATCTACATCTGGCGCCTCAATAAGTTCCATTACCCGCGCACGTACATCTGCGGATTTTGACAGTACCCTGACGATAGAAAGGTTGCCTGTT
>Ga0180732_1001854_pt1 | contig 12126 bp, 14 predicted proteins | sample KR11_01MetaG_FD_148674 | JGI IMG/M metagenome (GOLD analysis project Ga0180732, IMG submission 148674) | Groundwater microbial communities from the Olkiluoto Island deep subsurface site, Finland - KR11_0.1 MetaG | ecosystem: Environmental > Aquatic > Deep subsurface > Groundwater | place...
TGGCTGATCTTGCCGTGTGAACAGCAGTCCTTGCTTCTTCCTCTGTGGTATCAAGCGAGAGCCCCAGGTCGATGATATCAGCGCCCTGCTCTATGAAATACAGTATCCTGTTCGTGAGTTCTTTGTCGGATAAATGACCCGCATCAACCACTTCAGCCATCACTTTCATCCTGGAATTCCCGCCAAGTTTCATATTCCTGATAGACAAAGAAGCAGTGGAGCTTTCTTCAAGCTCTGCTGCTTTTTCAAGGGCGGAGTCCTTTCTTTTTTCTTTCAGGAGTTCACATGCAGGGATATTTGCGGAAAAAACAGTATCATCCGCAAATGACAGCACAAAACCCAAATCAACTGCGTGTTTCGGACCAAGCCTCACTGGCGTGTTTATTTCTTTCTCAAGTCCTGAATAATCACCCGACACAAGACCGGGGACAAGTATCAGGTCATACTTTTTTTGGGAAAGTGAGCGCCGCAGGAGGGCGGGCGTGACAAACGCAGCAACCTCAACTCCGAGAACAAGTACGTCTGCGGCGGCATTGACAGATTTTTTTACAGCATTTTCTACCAGCCTGCCTGTAACCACGAGGATTTTCATAATCACCCCATATTAAAAATCCCTTTTATACCCGTAGAAATAAAATCCACAGCTATTGCAGCCAAGAATAGCCCCATAATTCTTGTCGTCACTAGCATACCGGTCACCCCAACAACCTTATTGAATGAATCGGCGTACCTGAAGATAAAGTAGGTGAGTAAGAAAGTAATCACGATGGCAACGATCACCATCAGTTTCGAGCCGATCTCCTGCCCTGTCCTGATAAGGACTATTATAGTGGTAATCGCCCCGGGCCCGGTAAGCAGCGGCATCGCTATCGGGAACACAGATATGTTCTCCCTGATTTTTGCATCTTTTAACTCTTCATTTGTTATACTCTCACGCGATGTCCTTGCGAACAGCATGTCTATTGCTACAAGGAACAGCAGCACACCCCCTGCTACCCTCAGAGAATCCGCCGTGATATTAAAAATAATTAGGATAAGTTCTCCCAATATCGAAAATACGATCGCTATAACCCCTGCTATGAGCACTGAACGCCTGGCTGTGTATATCTTGTCCTCCTTGCTCATGGTCGTGGTCATTGAGATAAAGACCATTACGCCGCTGACAGGGTTAACTATGGCAAAAAGGGATGTGAAGGCATATATCAAGAATGCAATGTCAACGATCATTATCTATACAGTATTGTTTTATGATATTGAATGTTTTGCTATTCTGCTTTTTGAATTATTTATATATCTATCCAGAGTCAGTGAATAAAAAAAATTATTTAAGAAATAAAGAAAGTCACTTATAATCAGCCCGCACCCATTCATCAATTTTATATACTTCTTATTACCCATAGTAATATATTATGTTCCTCCCTACACCTGAAGATTTCAAAAAACTGCGTCTTGAACTTGGTCTTACCCAGCACGATATCGCTACACGCGCAGGCGTGAGCCAGCCACTGATAGCGCGCATAGAGTCGGGGGATGTTGATCCAAGGCTTTCGACCCTGCATAAGATATTCAATGCCTTTGACGCTGCGCGAAAAGAGAAGGTGCTTGTCAGAAGTGTCATGCATTCACCCATAATCCATACCACTTCGGACAGTTCTTTAGAGGATGCCGCAAGCATAATGGAAGAGCACGGCTTTTCCCAGATGCCTGTAATTGACGGGGGAGTTCCGGTCGGCAGCATATCCACTGACCAGATAGTGGCGTCCATGACAGATCAGGATATTAAGAAAGTCTCCCATCTTCTCGTTCGAAATATCATGGGCGAGTCTTTCCCCACGGTCTCTCCAACAACGGATGCAAATACGGTCTCAAGGATACTTGAGAAGAACCCGGCAGTGCTTGTCCTTGAGAAAGGGGTAGTGGTCGGCATGGTGACAAAGCACGATATAATGAAGATGCTGCGCGGGTGATAAACTCCCCCGGATGCCCGCAGGGCATACGTGTGTGCCATTCCCCAAAGTGTAGCTTTGGGAGGATAACCCTAAATACTTATAAATCAATACATTTTTGTTCCAGACCTACGAAATCTGGGGCAAATCGTGTTGATAGGTCCTTGCGGGAGAACGGCAACGCCAAATCCATGACCGTACAGACAACCCCAATGCGGTACACGCGATAAGGCCTGATACTAGGGTTACGGCAACGGACAGCGGCATACGCCATCGGATGAAGTTCCGGGTTAGTGTCAGGCTACAGCAACCCTATTTTTTTATGAGTCGTACCCTCATCAGATAGACGCATATCGCCAGGACTGCAATACCGTAAAACGTCTGGAATATGTTCTGGTATTTGTAGGTGAACCAGACACGAATAAGTTCTTCTATAGAGAAATATATCTTAAATACAGACAGTAATGCAAACAGCATTGCTATCAAGAACGTCCCTGTGTAAAAATAATCCTCTATTTTTTCTCGGTTTACCATTATGATCTCCTCCTTAAGGCAACAACAAGCATCAACGCAGCAGCAGCCGCGATCGCTTCAAATCCGGGTTCTTGTTTCATCCCCGTATCATATGGCGCGGTACCGGCAGCCATCGTCTCGCCAGATACAGTTAGTACTCCTCCCTCGCGAACGAACCTGGATACTTCAATGTTCATCGTCTTCTCCAGGCTCTCTTTTGGAACTGTCTTCGTGGGAGCGAGCATCAGTGCCTTCTCCCATGTATTTACCAGAACATCCCCTTTCCAGAGTTCCACTACCATCATGTAATTATATCCCTCAGGCACATCAAGCTGCACGCTTTTGACAGATGTAGCTTCACCTGCGATTACCCCGGTCTCTGAAGATCTCTTATCAGCCAGCAGGTTTGATTCAGCCTGCCGCGCCTTGACGATCATGTTCATGTTCTCGGATGGCGCAGCCCATTTGTTCTCAAGATATACATCAGACCTGATGGATGCACGTCCTGCTGAGGTTCCCATCACAATGAAATCTATGTTATTGACCGAGACGCCGCTTAGCTTTGCAACAGGTGTCAGCGCATTTAAACCCTTTATACCCACAGAACCGCTATCCCTGATGCTGCCGTTATCATAAAGCAATATTTTTAAGTCGTAGTTTCCGTTCCTTTCAACTTTCAATTTAGCCGAAGCTTTCACAGTTTTATCCCCGTCGCTCTCAGGTATCGGGGTAGAAACCTCTGATTCATGCAATCCAGTATTGCTGTTTATCGCCCTGATAAGCATGGTAGCGTTCTTTGCCTTGCCTTCTCCGTGATATATGTACGCTGTGACATTCACCTCGATAAGAGAACTGGTCACTTCCACGGGTTTTACATCCACTTCACGGATGGAAAATGAGGCAGAAGGTTTGTAGATATTTTCATCTTGAAGAGCATCGCTATTCAACAGTACAATGGCAATTGATACCACAAATAATACTGCCACGATCGCTACAAGTAATTTTTCAGATTTCATAATCCCCGCTCAGAATAAGCTGCAATAGTTTATAAATATTACTGGTTGAAAATCTCGCTTGATCCTCTTTCTTTAATTTTGCATCTCGTTATCGCCGTGCTCTTCAATAATGGAATCAAGCATGAAATACTTCTCAACAAACCTCTTCAGTTCCTCATCAGAGATACATGAGATCCTCTTTTCCTCATTATACAATCTCTGAATGTCACTCTGGATAGCCTTCACACGCCAGTCATTCTTATCGATCTTAGATTCGACATGCATTAGTTCGTTAAGACTCTCCTCGACTTTAAAGCGTATCACTTCAAGACCCGATGAATCCCCTATCAACAACTGCCTCTTTCCGCCAACTACCTCAGGCGGGAATGGTTCATAGGTAAAGGGATTCTTTATGATACCTGCAGTATGTATCCCGCTCTCGTGGGCAAAGATGTTCCTCCCTACCACTGATTTATTACGCGGCACCCTGATGCCGATCTCTTTTTCCATGTATCTCGCAAATTCTGTCAGGGATTGTAAGTCGTACTTCTGGAAACCTTCAACACGCTGCATCAGCAACAGGGCGACTTTCTCAAGCTCAGCATTGCCTGCTCTCTCGCCTATTCCCAGGAACGTCAGGCTTGACCAGTTCGCGCCATACCAGTATCCTGCGATCGAGCATGCCACCGACATGCCAAAATCATCATGGATATGCGTTTCTATGTTTTTTGACCCTATTTCCCGCAATCTCTTGACCATGTGAGGTATGCCGTACGGCTCATCCACATCAGGGAAAGGAAGACCAAAACCCACAGTATCGCAAAGGCGTATTATACAGTCGGGGTCGATCTCAAGCAATTTTTCAATAAGGGGAAATACAAAACCTTCGTTATCTGCGCGTGTCATATCCTCGATATGCGCCCTTGTCCGAAGGCCATGATCAACTGCGTATTGAAGCGCATCTGTATACTTCTTCTCTGCCTCTTCCCGGCTTGCCAATCCCATCTTATCGATCATATGCGAGTCGGAAACAGACATCAAAATACCTGTTTCCTTAATACCGTCCATGCTCAATACAAAATCAATATCCTTTGGATTTGCCCGCGCCCATCCTGTAACCTCAGGGAACTCGAATCCTGTGTCAAGCATTACCCTGACCGCTTCCCTGTCCCTGTCATTAAATACAAACGTTTCAAGCTTTTCTATACCTATCCTGTGAAGATAATCATATATCTTGAGCTTATGCCTCTTTTTCATCACTATTCCCGGCATCTGCGAGCCGTCGCGGATAGTGCTGTCGCTTATAAAAATGTCCTGTCCCAGAGGAAGTTTTATCCGGGGGAGGTCTTCGTATGATCTGTATACTTTCATTGGGTGACTGATTGTTATTGGAATTTATATTACTTGTGGTTTTGGAATTGCCTGTCAGGCTTTATTTTTATATTTTCTGCTTATATGGTTTTGCGTCTCCCTAGAACGATTTCAAAACATTTATATACGAAAAATGACAAGCATCGATGCGTTGGCTATGAAATCAAACAATTTATTAAGAATTTCAGTATTAATAACACTGATAATACTGCTTACAGCAGGATGCGTGGAACGAGTAGAGAATCTTTACAGCACATCAGGCGTGGGAGCAAGTCCGGTTACGCCCTGGAGCGATCTGAATATAAGACCGCAGATCGACCCCTCCGCCTATGTCCATCCTCAGGCTTCAGTGATAGGGGCGGTATCCCTTGGAAAAAATGTGATGGTCTCACCGCAGGCATCAGTAAGAGGTGATGAAGGTATGCCCATACACGTTGGAGATGATTCTAATGTACAGGACGGGGTAGTTGTTCATGCTCTTGAGACATCGGATGAGGAAAAGATACCCGTGGAGAAGAACCTTGTTGAAGTGGATGGGAAGAAATATGCTGTTTATATCGGGAACCGCGTTTCACTTGCACATCAGGCACAGGTGCATGGTCCTGCAAGCATTGGCGATGACACGTTCGTGGGAATGCAGGCCTTCGTGTTCAAATCTAAGGTCGGAAGCCGCGTTGTGCTGGAACCCGGTGTAAGGATAGTTGGCGTTACAATACCTGATGGAAGATATGTACCGCTGGGAATGATAGTTTCTAACCAGTCTGTTGCAGACAACCTTCCTGTGATCACAGATGATTATGTGTTCAAGAGCCTTAACGAAGGTGTGGTTCACGTCAACACTAACCTTGCGGCTGGTTACAACAGGATGAGCGGGAAAGCAACGCAATCCACATCAGAGGGTCATTAAAAGAAAGCTGAATTATATAATTCGAATTGCCCGGGTTTCTCGGGCATTCCCTGTTTTTATTTATTTTTCTTCCCTGCCAAACATATTTTCACGGGAACCCTTAAGGAATGCGGCATCATAAGGTCATATTATGATCTTACTCACTGGAGCTACCGGTTTTATCGGCGGGTTAGTTCTTGAGGCGCTGTCCACAAAAAACGTACAGGTAAGATGCCTCGTAAGAAAACCCGTAATATCCAGTAACCCAAATATAAGTTACGTGACCGGGGATGTCCTTGATCAGGATTCACTTGTGAAAGCGACAGAAGGTGTGGATACTGTCTATTATTTCATACATATGATGGGGGAACAAAAGGAGCAGGAAAAATTCGACATACTTGACCGTAAAGCAATAACGAACATGGTGAACGCCTGCAAAGAAAATGGCGTAAAGAGGATTATCCATCTCACAGGGATAACCAATCCGGGAGAGAAGCTCTCGCATCACCTTTCCAGCAGAAAAGAAGTGGAGGAGAGAATCAGATCAAGCGGCATCGCCTACACGATATTCAGGGCATCAATGATAATCGGGAGGGGCGGTGGAGCATTTGAGATACTTGATACAGCGGTGAGGAATTTCCCGGTCATCCCTGTCTTTAACTGGGGAAATACACATGTCCAGCCCGTATATATCGGAGACGTTATACAATATCTTGTGGAATGCCCTGATAAGAAAGAAACGCTCAATAAATGCTATGATATCGGCTGTTCTGAAGTTTATACATATAAAGAACTGATGCAGGAATACGCGCGCCAGCTTGGGATAAAAAGGATTTTTGTATATATTCCCGGTTCATGGCATCGTATCTCATCTTTTGTTCTTGGAAAGCTGTCTCCAGTCAATGCGAATGTGGTTTACTGGCTTATTGAATCCCTGCATAACAATATGGTTTGCGAACCGAACGACCTTAAAAAGATATTTGGATTCGAACCGACTTCCTTCAAAGAAAGCATCAAGAAGCTTGCAGAAAATAAAAACCAATGATCTGCGGTTATGATTTTATCGCCCTTACGAGTTCTTCGATCTTCCCTTTGACATCCCCGACCTGCTCCACAATAGTGCCTGTCACTATCATGTCAGCGCCTGCCTTAACGCGCTCTCTTGCAGTTGCCCCGTCGCGGATACCGCCTCCTACGATAACTTTGGTGGCTTCCCCTACAGCTTTTTTCACTGCCGTGACCATTTCAACAGGGACAGGCTTATCTGCGCCTGAGCCCGCTTCAAGATAAATATAATGCATGCCCATGTATTTTGCCGCAAGAGCATACGCCACCGCAAGTTTTGGCTTGTTCCTGGGTATCAGTCTCGCATCACCGACCCAGCCCGCCAATCCGCCGGGTTCTATCACGATATATGCCATTGAGATGGGTTCTATACCTAGCTTATAGACAAGCGGCGCGCCTATCGCCTGGTGGGTAGTAATGTAATTGACGTCCCTTGAATTAAGAAGGCTCATGAAAAAAATAGCGTCTGCCCTCCCGCTTACTCCGCCGGGATTTGCAGGAAAAAGGATGACTGGCAGTGAACAGGCTGCTTTTATCGCTTTTATTGTCTCATCAACAACAAGCCCAGTTGCGCCGGTAGAGCCGCCTACCATGATCGCATCGGTGCCTCCAAGTTCAGCTTCCCGTGCCATATTTCCCGCAACCTCTGGCTGCTGGGAATCAGGGTCAAGAAGGGTCAGGTGGACGGCGCCGTCTTTTTCTACTATCTGGTTGAGGCGGTCCTCTATTCCCATATTATGAGCTTACGACGTTCCCTTGCCCTTTATTTCCTTTGATTTTGGTCTGAGACCGGTATATCCGCATTTTCTACATCTCGTCGCACGCATTGAGTTGCGCGCATTGCATTTCATGCATATCCGCATGTGTAAGAGTACTTTTTCCGCTTCTGGAAATCTTGCCATAATTAACCTCTGGTGGACTGCCTAGTATAATGTCCTGAGATTTAACCCTTTGCTCATAATTTCTTTTTCCGCTCCTCTACCTGCCTCACTATCTGGGGATAACTCCCGAACACCGACGCAAGGTCGATAGTACACACAACGTCCACGATTCCGATGACGGCTATGGCAGTTCCATCGCTGTCATGTATGGGGGCGACAACGACCGGCACTCCCTTATAAGCCCCGCTGTCAGGTATCGTATGTATCACGCAATTCCTGGAAAGCGCATCTTCAAGCACAGGGCCAGTATAATCCATATCAACAACATTCCCTTTCTCAAGCCTGACACCTTTTTTGTTCCTGCTTCGCATCGTGACAGGAAGGGAGAAGAGTTCATGCACCATCTTCGCCACAGGAAGGATGTCCCCACTTGTTGAATTTTCAGATAATCTGATGTCCGCCATTTTGAATCACCGAGGTTAAAGACTCACCATTATGTTAATAACTTTTCCCTTATCTCCCCGCCCGATTCTAATTCCTCAAATATCTGTCCTTCGAACGAATATACATCTGCGCCTGTGAGCCATGCATCAGGCATGAGCCCTGCTTTCATGCACGTCTGGCACAGGAACTCCACTGCATCAAAACCATGTTCCACCGCTACCTGGGGCAGAAGGAGCCCCTGGCTTCTACCAGTCGCAACGATAAGCCCGTCCCTGCCTATCACGATCTTTTCAGGGATCTCCCGGGGTTTTGCCTTTATAGGTTCAGGGACAGTGAGCACTGTTACCTCGATCACTATGTCATTTAGCTCTTCCTTTTTGACAGGGTCAAAGCGTGGGTCCTCAAGCGCAGCATTGACTGCTGATGCGATTATGGCTTCACCCAGAGGCATTACCGGATAAGGTCTTCCTATGCAGCCGCGGAGTTCCTTTGTCGATGATCTTTTATTCAAGGTAACAAAGACACCGCGTTTTTCACGAAATACCGGCGGAAGGTTATCTGGTTTGATCTTTTTTTTGTTGCCCAGGTATTCCTGTATAGCATTGCGCGCAAGCCGCACAGCCATCTCTCCCTCTGATCTTGAAAGCATGATCAAGGATTATCCTGTTGGGATATATGTTTTTTCAAAGTTAACAAAAATACTTTCGCGCCGCTTGCTGCGAATTTATATACACAGATGAACCTGTGAAAGACATGGTGGTAATATGAACAGGAAAGAGTTACGTCACGACAGGCATACGGTGTCGCTACTGACGGATCATATGGTGTTCGCCCCAAAATACAGGGGGAGATGCTGATTGGCAATGTGGCAATGATATGCGAGGGGATAATTTGTAAACCTGTGTAGAGATGGATATTCAGGTCATAGAAATAGCTGTCAACCCCGACCATGTGCATATTTTCTTTAAATATCCTCCGAAATACTCCCTGAGTTACATTGCAAAGAAGATTAAAGGAGTTTCGAGCAGGATTTTGAGGAAAGAATTTCATCATTTACGCGAATGGTGCGGCGAGCATTTCTGGGTTCCGAGTTGTTTCCACGGGTCTGTGGGGCAGGGATGGGATGTTGTGGAAAACTAATTTAAGTTACATTAAGATTACTGTTTAATTTTAATAATAATTATTTACTATCTGCCCGCCTGCTGATTCTCATATTTTACTTATAGACGTTTCTCCTTCGATTAGGCTTCTTGGTTCAAATTTGAGGTTTTTTGAGAGCTTATCTGACCGTCTTGCAGTATCTTGTTTTAAATCTCACAAAAGTGAAGTATTCCTCTCATGAGTTTGGGTAATGTTTGGGAAAAAAGTTTTAAATATGAAAACTGTGAAACCCTTGCAGAAAAGAGAGAAAAATAGGTGGGTTGGGGAGTGGTGGTATCTTCCCTGCAAAGGTCAAATCCTATTTTCCTTACATAATATATAGACTTTTTGGACTTTTAATATTGAATCATCTTTTTTGCTTTGCTATTTTATCGGCGGATTGTATATTATAATAATAAATAAAATGATAAGATAATGATGTTGTCAGCAACCGATAGGATTAAAAAACGCATAAGCATATAGACAGACAATGAATGAACTGGCGGAGTTGCTCAGACGAATTGATGAATTGGAAAAATCAGAAACTGAGCACAAGCTGACAATAGAAATTTTGCAGGCGAGTGAGAACAAGTATAGAGTATTGCTTGAAAATTTGCCGCAAAAAATATTTCATAAAGATAAAAACTCTGTTTATGTATCATGCAACAATAACTATGCTCGTGATTTGAAAATTCAGCCTGATGAAATTATTGGTAAGACAGATTATGATTTCCATAAAAAGGAGCTTGCTGAAAAATACAGAGCAGATGATAAAAGAATTATGGAGTCCAGTACGACGGAATATATTGAAGAGAAATATATTCAAAATGGACAAGAAGTCGTCATCCAAACTGTAAAAACTTCTCTTAAAGATGAGACAGGGAATACGATTGGTATACTGGGCATTTTCTGGGATATTACTAAACACAGAAAGATTGAGGAGGAGCTGAAGGAGAGTGAAGAGCGTTACCGCACGATAATTGAATACTCCAATGACATGATATGGACTCTCGACACTCAAGGAAGTTTCTTATTTTTCAATAAGCCCTCTGAAGAGATAACAGGATTTAAATTGGAGGATTGGAAGGGCAAGTCTTTTGCTGCACTCATCGAAAAAGATGATTTGCCTAAAGTAATCGAGGTATTCCAAAAAACACTATGTGGAGAGCCTCAGCAGTATGAAGTATCAGTTAGAAAAAAAGATGGTAATGACGTTATTCTTTTAGTAAATACAGCCCCCATATATTCAAAAGAAAAAGTTGTGGGAACGGTAAGTTTTGGTCGGGACATAACAGAGCGTAAAAAAGCAGAAGAGCAGATAAAAGAATCTTTTAAACAAGAATTAACGAAATCCAACAAACAAAACAAGCTCCTATACTATCTAATTGAAGGAACACGTGGAGGAAAGACCCGCGCATTAATCTTGAGACAGCTTGCAGAGAATTCTTATAATGCGCATCAATTAGCTAAAACTTTAAAATTGGATTATAAAACCATTAGGCATCATCTTAAGGTTTTAATCAAATATGGAATGATTTCGAGAAACCACGATGGATACTCTGATTTATATTTCATTTCAAAGAATATCGAATCTGATTTAAATGAGATATATCCCGGAACTCAGAATGATAAAAGTTAAACAAACATATTGCATAAAAAACATCTTATAAGACCCCTCAGAGCGACTTTTTAACAGCAGACATGCTATGAGACCTAAAGATATCTCATAACCTTCCAAAGACCGTTATTTGACTTGAAATAATGCCTACCGATGCCGAATTGCTTTTATATTATTAGGTGGGTCTGTTAACTTGGTGATAAAATTGAGCATGTTTAAAATACAATTAGAAAACGGCGAGATATATAAAAATAAAAGCAGCAGGGTTCAACATTTCAATTCCGATGAAAAAGCAAAAACCAAGATAGACAAATTGGGGGATATAGCATCTGGTGCTATAGTTGTCGAATGCAAAGCAAGAACAACAACAACAGCAAAGACAAAAGCTGTAAAAGTTAGCAAGGCAAAAAAGGCAGCAGCCAAAGCCGAAAAACCCGCTGAGAGCGCAACTGATGAAAAAGTCGTAAGCAACAAGGCAAAAAAAGCAAAAAAGAGTAAAAATCAGTAACGGATGATTAAAGTCAAGTCGCTTGAGGTCAGAGAAATCGAATACAGCTATTCACTGTTGATGCTCTCGTATCATATCGTCTTCGGATTTCTCTTTGTCTTCATCTTTACCAGGTGCTTTTTTTCTTTTTCGCTCTGTCTTCATTCCAAATAAATAAGAGCTATATGCGACTATTATTCCGACTATTATTTGTATTCCTAAAGAACCTAAATATGATTCTGATTTTACTAATGGCGACCTTTTATCAATGGTTTTGGTATATATTACTTCATCATATTCTCCAACTATGTCAAAATATTCGTCATATCCATGCGGAATTTGTAATATTGCATAGCCTGATTCATTTGTTTTTCTTGGACCTGTAAGCAATCTCCCTTCACCATGTTCCATAACTTTTAAACTTACATTAGCCAATGGTGAATTATTATAACTTATAATCTTGACTAACAAAAAATCTTCATTTGAATCTTCGGGTATGATTTTATAGTATTGATTTTGTTCTCCTAATCCAAAAACAAAACCTGTTATAACTGCTGCTAATATGAGTGTAATTAAAGTCATAAAAATGACACCGATTACAGGCGAGACTTTTAGCTCATCAATCTTTGTTTTCAGTTTCATTTTATACCTATATTATTATTTTCAACCCGCCTTTCCCACCTTAAATCCTGATTAATTCAGAATGTTAGTTCTGAATAGTACTACACGATGCTGTTTTTCCTCATTTTCCCCTGATTATTCTATAGATTTCTTATAGCT
>Ga0180732_1001855_pt1 | contig 12126 bp, 7 predicted proteins | sample KR11_01MetaG_FD_148674 | JGI IMG/M metagenome (GOLD analysis project Ga0180732, IMG submission 148674) | Groundwater microbial communities from the Olkiluoto Island deep subsurface site, Finland - KR11_0.1 MetaG | ecosystem: Environmental > Aquatic > Deep subsurface > Groundwater | place...
GTGATGTCCGTGGCCCCCAGCCGGTGGGCTTCGGTGGCCACATCGCATCCCACGTTGCCTGCGCCGATGACCACCACCCGTTTTCCGGGTTTGATGCCTCCGGTCTTGGCTTTTTCCAGAAACTCCAAGGCAGGAATCAGTCTTTCGTTTCCGGGAACCGGAAGGGTCCCGGGCTTGTGAGTGCCCACGGCGATGACGATGAAGTCGAAATCTTCCTTCATCTTTTCAAAATCTTCCCTGGCCAGTTTCTGCTGAAGGTGCACTTTGGGAATCACTTCATTGATCCGGGCAAGTTCCGCATCCAGAACCTCTTTGGGCATCCGGCTTTCGGGAATCACCGAGGCGATTTTCCCCCCCAGGGTAGGGGCCATGTCAAAGACAACGGCTTCATGGCCCGCAAGGTTCAACTGCCAGGCCACGGAAAGCCCGCCGGGTCCCCCTCCGATAACGGCGATTCTTTTTCCGCTTTTTTCCGGAATCACCGGCATCTTCGCCTGAATGCTGGCTTTGCCCAACTTGGAAACATCCAGGGGAACCATGAATCCCGTGTGCCGGGTGCAACCCTGCATGCAGAGGTTGGGGCAGAGGTATCCGCAGACCGCTGCCGGAAAAGGCGTGTAGGACAGGGCAATGTCTACGGCTTCATCCATTCGGCCTTCCCGAATCAGTTGCCAGCGCTGCTGGACCGGAATGCCGGTGGGGCAGGACGCTTCGCAGGGGGAGGCGTATTTTTTATTTTCCCAAACCGGCACAAACCGTCGAAGCTGATCCGTGGTGATGACCGGAATTACCGATCGGTCAAGGTTTGTGAGATCTCCGATGAGCCCTCCCCGGCCCAGTTCCTTATCCCAGATTTCCGATTGAAAAGATTTCATGGAGCGTCTTGCGGCACCCACCCTTTCATGGGGTTTCCTGGCGTGGATGAGCTGCCAGTCCTCCTTTCGGGAAAGGGCATCCAACAGTTCAGGCTGTTTGATATGTTCCAGAAAGGATTTCAGGTTATCAAGGAGCCAAAGCCATTCTTCTTCCGATAGGGGGGCTATGATTGCGTCTGTCCGGCTGAACCCGGAATGGGGGCCTCTGAAAAATACTTTTCCGCCCACCATGCCTACAAAGGGCCGATAGCCCAGAACATTTTTAGGGGACTGGGAATTGTACCCGCAAACCACGGCAATTCCGCCTGCCATGAATTCCCCGAAGTAATCCCCTACGGACCCCAAAACCCAAAGCTCCGGCGGCGGTGTGCGAGGGTTATGCTTGGTCATGGTCATGGCGCGTGAACCCACATTGCCGGCCACATAGATTTTCCCCTGGGCCATGGCATTGGCCACTCCGTTTGCCGCATTGCCGTGGATGACGATTTTTGCCCCGGTGTTGAGCCATCCCACATCGTCCGAAGCTGGACCCATGATTTCGATATAGGTGTTGGGATACCCCATGGCCCCCACCCGTTGGCCGCACTGGCCATAGACGGATATATGGATGGATTCATCCCCGGCTTTCCACAGCCTTCCGCCAATGCCGTGCTGGCCCAGGGCTTTGACCAGCAGATGCCGGTGACCGGCTGAAACCGCCTGCTGCAATTGTTCTTCAAGGATACGGGATTCCAGCCTTTCCCCGTTTCTTTCTCCGGATATTTCATAAATCGGTTTGCTATTCATTCGAAAAACTCCGTTTTCCATATCCCGTTTGTAGAACAGGCATGCCTGTTCCCTATCATTTTAAACCACGTATTTTATGCTCAAACGATCCGCTGCATGGTAATCGCTAATGCCCAGAGCGTCGGACATGCCAATGGGAAGGGATGTGGATCTCCCCAGGGGGGCAACGATCTTTTTCAGTTCCATATCAAAGCTCAGAAACACATCCACCACCCGTTGGGCCACACCCTCCGGATCCAGCCTTCGGTAAAGCCTGGGATCCTGGGAGGTGATGCCTTTGGGGCACAGCCCGATGTTGCAGATGTTGCATCGATCGGATTCCGATCCCAGACATCCTGCGGCGGCCTGCATGATGTATTTGCCGATTTGGACCCCGCTGGCCCCCAGCATGATCAGGGCCGCGGCATTGGCCGCCAGGTTGCCGTTTTTCCCGATGCCACCCCCGGCGAACAGGGGAATCTCGTTCTGTTTTCCCAGGGCCACCAGGTTCAGGTAGCATTCCCTTAAATTGCTCGCGATGGGGTGGCCCATGTGATTCATGGAAATATTGTAGGCCGCGCCGGTACCCCCGTCCTCGCCGTCAATGGCAAGCCCAGCGGCATAAGGATTCCGGGTGAGGTTGTTCAAAACCGCAAGGGCCGTGGAGGTGCCTGATATTTTCGGGTAGACCGGCACCCTGAATCCCCAGGCCATGTACATGGACTGGATCATTTTGGCCACCGCTTCTTCAATGGAGTACTTGGTCTGATGGGTGGGCGGGCTGGGAAGACTGATGCCCATGGGCACCCCCCGAATGGCTGCGATCAGCTTGTTGACCTTGTACCACATGAGCAAACCCCCGTCTCCGGGTTTGGCCCCCTGGCCGTATTTGACCTCGATGGCGCAGGGGTCTTCCTTCATATGGGGAATGGCATGAATGATTTCATCCCATCCAAAATATCCACTGGCGATTTGAAGAATCACATATTTCAAAAATCGCGAACGAAGCAACCTGGGCGGGCAACCCCCTTCTCCGGTGCAGATGCGTACAGGCATGTTCAGCTCTTCATTGAGGTAAGCCACCCCCATCTGGAGACCTTCCCACATATTGGGGGAGAGGGCCCCGAAGGACATGCCGCCGATGATAAGGGGGTAGATCTCCCTTACCGGGGGAATCCATCCGTTTTGCTTCAAGGCGGCAAGGTTCTGTTCCGGGGGCAGAATTCTTCCCAGAAGGGTCCTCAGTTCAAATTCATGCCGGCCCGCATCCAGGGCCGGGTCGGTGAGCATGGAGATTCTCATGAACTTGATCTGATCCAGAATCCCACCCTCCACATTGCGCCGTCCTCCACGGTTGCGTGGCTGACCGCCCCGGTCCCGATGGAATTTCAGTTTGTCGCTTTCATCCCCTTTGCAGGGCATAACGGCGTCATTGGGGCAAACCAGACTGCACATGGCACAGCCCACACAGGCATAGGCAGGATCTGTTTTCTGCCGGATGCCGTAGTAGAGCTCCAGCCGGCTATCGGGCTTGTCCTGAATATTTACGGCCGGAGCCAGCATTCTCTTGCGGAACAGCCCCAATTCGATGGCATGAACCGGGCATACCGCAGTGCAGCGACCGCAGAGGGTGCATTTGTCTTTATCCCATGAGATCTGCCGGGGCAGATCCTTGATGCTTAATGTGGAAGGGGTAACGGGTCTGTTTGATAACATATTTTAAGCTCCTGGCGATCCGGTCCGATGATGATGGTATCCAGATGCATGGGTTGAAAGTCTTTGCTTTTATTCCGGTCCGGGATCACCGAATCCAAGCCGCAGATTTCCGAAGAAAACGCATAGAGGCCGGGTCTTCCGCCCACAACCCCCGGACGCAGTTTTTTCCGGTCCTGAACCATGAACATGGTGTTGTCGGGAAGGCTTCCCATGACGCAGTTGGGCCCGTCGATGATCAGTCTTCGGCAGGACTGTTTCAGGTTTTTGAGAAATTCCGCATCGGGGTGCTGCATCAAAGCTTCGGTCTGAAGCGGCGTGATGATGTGTTTGTAGGCTTCCAGGCCCAATCCCAGGGAATTGAACATATAGTGCAGAATATGGGTGAAAATCTCGGAATCCGACTGGAACCCGGTGTAGCCCGGAAATCCCCGGGACATGAGAAATTCCTTGATGGGGATAAAGGCTGTGTTTTCCCCATTGGTCATGGTGCTGTAGCCCTGAATGAAAAACGGGTGGCACGCATAGAGGTTGATGGCGTAATTGGTGTTTTGTCTTCCCTGGGCCATGATGATCCGGGCATGAAGATCCTTTCGACCCAGCTGAAGGTATTTACCCACAGCCATGGGGTCTCCGATTTCCTTGATCATGATTACATCGGGCCAGAAGGAGAATACAATCATGTCCTGTTTTTCAATTCCCATTTCCCGAAGTTCGAGCCTGATCTTCATGAGCCTTTGGTTTAGAACCGCCTGGCTCAATCCTTCCCACTCCTCGGGGTATTCATAAGCCCGCACCAGATAGATCTCCCGTTTGGGGATTCCGGCCGGGGCCGTTTTTGGCAGTTTGATGGATATTTTATATTTGGTCATGAACCCCACATCCATCATGAATGCGTCTAACCGCTTGATCCCTTTCTCCGTGAAGATGCCGGAGAGGATGGGAGCGTCCTTCATTTCCTCAAACGGACCCCCCAAGTCCCTCAGCAGCAGTCCGACCCCCGACCCGTCGTGGCCTTCCTTCATGATTTCCAAGGCTTCTATGGCCACCATGGGGGACAAGGGGGTGTCGCTGGTTAATGCAAATAAACGGCACATGGTCTTATGCTCCTAATCGTTGTTCTATTGAATTGGCTGGCTCCATCTTTTTTCATCGGCCCGGCCTAAAGTGATATAGCAAACCTTATGCCAAGGGATTGTTCCATCAAGCGGTGCGCGATTTAGATCCGGATGCGCAACGGGGAGAACATTTTAACATGGCGATGAAAAATACACTAATGAAATTTAATTTAAAATTAGAAAGCAAAATTGTAATTTTTTGGTTATGACACCGTCGTATCGGCTCAAAAAAAAAGACGTGAAGCCCTCGGATACGGGTGCTCACGTCTTTGTTTTCATTGCGATAAATCCATCCACATCCTTGTGGTTGGGCTATTTTAAGCCTGCCCTTTAAACATCAATCATGGGGATTTGTCAATACCGAATGCCGCCACACTCCAAAATAGCCTTGACTATTTCGGAGTGTGGGATAAAAGAGCCACATGCACTATATAACATTCCATGCCCTGAAAAATTTCCCTGCTTGGGTCCCATCATGAAAATCAAGAATTCAGAAAACCTTGTAAGGGATATGGCTACGATCCTTCTGATAACGATGTTTTTTGTAGCAGCATCCTACATCCTGTCTTTGCCGTCGGTTCGGGAAGGTGTTTTTGATATTTCAAAATGGCGGGCATATATTCGCAAGGATGACTGGGCCGGTTCTTTGGTGTTCCTGTCCGTTTTGATTGGCGCCAATGGTCTGGGCCTGCCGCGAATCTGGATCTGTGCAATCGTTGGTGCCGTGTATGGTGCGCATCTGGGAATCTGGATTTCCCAAGGCATCACCATCATCGGCGCCACCATCAATTTTTTCGTAGGCAGATGGTTGCTTCGGGACCTCATTCAGCGGAGGCTATCCGAAAGGTTCAAAATCTGGTATGACCGCTACAGTGACAACGGTTTTTTTTGGGTGCTCAATATCCGTCTTTTTCCATTGGGAAACGCGACGGTATTAAGTCTGATCAGCGGGGCGTCTCAAATGAGATATCTCGAATTTTTGGCGGCCACCTTCCTCGGTTATCTTCCTTTGACCATCATCTTCGCTCTTTTTGGAAGCTCTGCTTCCAAAAACAAACCCATACAATTGATCGTGGGGGCAAGTTTGTTCCTGATCTTTTTGGGAGGGCGCAGGATCTACAAGAAATATTTCATCAAACCAAAGAAGATCTGATTCATTCGGAGATTCTGTTCGTTGATGGCAAGGGATCCATGATGCTACTTCATTTCCCCGTTCTGAGGGTTTTTGATTTTTGGAAAGACCAGCCGGGTCTGCATCCATCGCACCGCCAGGGTGTCTCCCAGCCCCACCCACAACCGGTTGGAAATGCCGTATTTAGTGACCCCACGCTCTCTGGGACGGTGGTTCACCGGAATTTCAAGAATGTTTGAAAATCCGCTGATTCTGGCCAGGGTCGGCAAAAACCGGTGCATCCCTTTGAATACTGTGATGTTTTCCACGCCCTCCCGGTGAAAAGCCCTGATGGAACAACCCACATCCCTGACATGATCGCCGGTGAGTTTATTGCGGAATCCATTGCCGATTCTGGAGGAGATTTTTCGAACCAGGGTGTCGGCCCGGTTCTTCCGCCAGCCGTTCACCATGTCCGCCTTTTGGTTGAGAAGATGGTTCACCAGAAGGGGAATGTCCTTGGGGTCATTCTGGCCGTCACCGTCCAGGGTCACGAAAATCCGGCCAAGGGCGTTACGAAAACCCGCCGCCATGGCTGCGGACTGGCCGTAGTTCCGGTCCAATGAGATGAACCTGTGATGGGGGCTATTGCGGCAGATTTTATTCAGTTCCGGGACGGTGTTATCGGTTGACCCATCGTCCACCCAGAGGCATTCCCAGGAATAAGCGGCCTGGCTCATAGCCGCGGAAACTTCACCGGCAAGAATGGAAACATTTTCTTCCTCCTCTTTCACCGGAATGATTACACTGACATCCATCGCCATTTTTTATTTGTCCTTTGTTATGAGTAAAAATAGATCGCCGCTGCCGACCTTCTGCCGAAGGTGAATTTTTGCCTTAAACGCATGGTCTTTCAGGAAAGACTCCCAATCATCCTGTCGTACGATCAGCCATCCGTCGGGATGGGCGGCAAAAAAATTGTCTATTTTCGGCAAACTCGAATTCGGAAACCCGAATTCATTGGCCACCTCGATTAATGTAAATAATCCATATAATCTATAAGCCGATCGATAGTCAACCATTCCCACCACCGGTTTTTCAGAAGACCTTTCGTAACTTTTGGTGATGACCTGATTCATGGCTTCGGTGAACCCTCTTGCGCTTCGAAAAGGCTCCAACCATGGCAAAATCACTAAAAAAAACAGGAGATTTACAACCAGCATGGCGGCAACGATTCCGGCCACCATGGGTTTTATCCTGTTTTTCAGAATACTGGTGAGAATGTACACAGACACGGCCGTGAGCATAAAACCGGCCGCTCCGATCCAACCTTTAGGAAGGGGGGCTTCCACCCAACCCAGGGGAAGCGCCACCCACCCCCCAAGCACCACCAGGCAGCCCAGCCCCAGAATCAGGGTAAGAAGGCCTGCAATGAGGCCTGCGGCCAACTCGGTCCGGGCAAGCTTTGATTTTCCCGCAAGCCATTGGAGTTTGGCGGCTGTCACATAGGCGGCAAAGGGAAAAACCGGGAGAATGTAAATGCTCCGTTTCCCCTTGGAAAGGGTAAAAAATACCAGGGTGAACAGGATGACAGCCCAGGAAAAGATTTGCCGCTGGTCCAGGGCCTCTCGGGATGGGCGGGTCCATGGAAGGGCCAAAAGGAAAAACGGAGTCCAGGGCAGAAAATCGTAAAGAATGGAAACAAAAAAATAATACACTGGCTGGTGATGGTGCCAGGGGTTGAAAAACCTCACCACGGTTTGTTTGAACAGCAGATTGTTCAGATAATCCCACTGGTTGTTTAAGGCAACATCCAGGATCAGCAGGATGAGCCAGGCAGCAACCGGCACAAAAGTCCAGGCCAGGGCTTTGAAGGGGTAATTTTTCCAGGCGGATCGGCCTGACATCAGGGCGAAAACTGCCATGGCCCCTGCGGGGATCAAAAGCCCCACCGGCCCTTTGGTGAGAATGCCCAGACCCATAAACAGACCCAACCGAAAGGGGCTGTACGATTTTCCGGTCATGGCATCATAGCCTGCGGTCAAGGCTGCGGTGGTGAACAGGCAAAGCACCATGTCGATCTGGGCAATTCTGGCCTGGAAAAAGAATTTAAAGCAACTCATGAGAATCAGAACCGTGAAGAGGGGCCCCAGGGAATTTTCCGGTTTGTCCGGGTCCCCGGCCCGGCTCCACTGCCAAATGATCCAAAGGATCAGAGAGGCTGCGATGGCGGTGGACAATCGGGCGGTCCAGGCATTAACCGTTCCTCCGGCCAGGGCCGAAAACAGCGCGATGGTCCAGAAGAAAAACGGGGGTTTGTCCGGATAGGGGGTTTGGTTCCGATGGGGAAGAACCCAATGGTTGTCCGTGAGCATTTCTTTGGCCACCAGGGCGAAGTGGGGTTCATCCGGCGCCGTGAGGTCATACCCCCCGAGCCCTAGAAAGAAAAAGACCAGAACCAGAAGAATGAGCCCCGCGATCAGTTGGTTTTTGCTGAAGGTTTCCATGGAGTTCCGATTGTTTTAAGGGTTGTGGACGGTCAGGACCGTTTGCTCCCGGATAATCTTTGGAGAATGCCTATGGATTTAACCATGGGGTGTTCTTGAAACAATCCCGAGGAACGAGCGATCTTATACACTTCATAAGGAGCCTGGCCTCCCAGGGCCGGGTCCGGAAATATGTCGTGAAAGACTAGAAAACCGCCGGGCATCACATGGCGTGCCCAAGAATGGTAGTCTGTGAATGCGGTTTCATAAGCATGGCCTCCGTCAATAAACACCAGAGCAAGGGGGGTGGCCCAGGCCCTGGCTGCAAGGTCTGAGCGGCAGATCATGGGAACCACGGTCTCTTCCAGGGCGGCTTTTTCAAGGGTCTGCCTGAACCATCGGAAGGTGTCGATTCTTCCGGTGTTTTTGTCCAACAGATCGGGGTCGAAATATTCTTCACCGGGCTGTTGCTCTTCCGAGCCCCTGTGATGGTCAATGGAAAAAAGAACCGTCTTAACCTTTTTGCAGGCGCTGCCCAGGTACAGGGTGGATTTTCCGCAGTAACTGCCGATTTCCAGACAGGGGCCCAAGCCCCCTGCTGTTTCAGCCAGTCTGTATAGGTATTGGCCTTCTTCTTCATCCATGAAGCCTTTGGTACAGTCGATAAGCTCTTTATTGAGATTCATACAGGGTCAATTCACTCCCGATTCCTATGGAAGGGATCTATGGCATCCCGTCATAATTTTTGACCAGGACCTCCCTGGGTTTTACGCCATCGGAGGGCCCAACAATTCCTTCAGCTTCCATGGTTTCCACGATTCGAGCCGCCCGGTTATAGCCGATGCGCAGGTGACGCTGGATCATTGAAATGGAAGCCTGTTTGGTCTTGGTGACCAGGGCAATCGCCGTATCATAGTGCTCGTCATGTTCTAATTCAACTTCATTTCCACCGGTTTCCGAAGGCGGTGCCTGGATCACAGCTTCGTTGTATTCCGGCGGCTTCTGCTGCCTCAGGAAATCTGCGATGCGGTTCACTTCGGATTCGCTGATGTAGGCCCCGTGAATGCGCTGGAGCTTGGCGGTGCCCGGGGGCAGAAAGAGCATGTCTCCGTTTCCCAGGAGATTTTCAGCGCCATTCCCGTCCAGAATCGTGCGGGAGTCGGTTTTGGATGAAACCTGGTAGGCGATACGGGTCTGAAAATTGGCCTTGATAATCCCCGTGAGTACATCCACCGAAGGCCGCTGGGTCGCCAGGATTAAGTGAATCCCCGCAGCCCTGGCCATCTGGGCGAGGCGCGTGAGAGCCACTTCCACATCCCTGGAAGAAACCATCATGAGATCGGCCAACTCGTCGATGATGATGATGATATAGGGGAAAAATTCCGGTTTCGGCTCTCCTTCCACCGGTTTCTCCGTTTCAACTTTCTGATTGTACTGGCGGATGTTCCGGACTTTCTTCCGGGACATCATTTCATAACGTCGTTCCATTTCCCGGACCGCCCAGAACAGAGCATTGGTGGCTTTTTTCGAGTCTGTGACCACCGGGGTGATGAGATGCGGGATGCCGTCATAGGAGGAAAGCTCGATTCTTTTGGGGTCTATCATGATGAGTTTTACCTCATCCGGGGAGGCCTTATAAAGAAGGCTGCAGATAAGGCCGTTGAGCCCGACACTTTTTCCGGACCCTGTGGCGCCGGCAATGAGGAGATGGGGCATTTTGTTCAGATCCGTAATCACGGGATTGCCCACAATATCCTTGCCCAGGCAGATGGTGAGGGGGGATTTGGATTTTTCAAAATCCTTGGAGATGATGATTTCTTTTAATCGAACGGTTTCCCGGTCGGCGTTGGGGATTTCAATCCCGATGGCGTCTTTGCCCGGAATGGGGGCCACAATTCGAATGCTCATGGCTCGAAGGGCCAGGGCCAGATCGTCGGAAAGATTCACCACCTTGTTGATTTTAATTCCAGGCGCAGGTTTATATTCAAAGGTGGTGATCACCGGACCCGGAGAAACCGCCGTTACCTCCCCCTTGACCCCGAAATCCTCCAGTTTTTTCTCCAGAAGCTTGGATTTCATTTTCAAGTTTTCATCATCCACGGCAAGGCTTTTGGTTTCAGGGTCCTCCAGAAGTTGGATGGAAGGCAGTTGAAAACCGGATTTATCCCTCATGAAATCAAAAACATCCTGTTTCAGCATGGGGGAGGCCTTGATTTTTCGGGTCGGGAGGGCCGTGATCTTGATTTCAGGCTTATTCCGGGTTTTCTGTTCTTTTTGAATTTGGGCAAGCCTGGAGGATTTTCTAAAACGCTCTTTCCATTTAATGATTCGGGTCATCAAATGGTCGGTTAAAAACAGCAAGGCCCTTTGGCATTGGGCCAGGAAATTCATTACGGAAAAGCCGGTGGAGGCGATGAGGCCGATGAGCCAGAAGACAAAAAGGATCAGGGTGGCGCCCACGGGGCTGGTATAGAGGAGAAGAAAATGGGAAAGGGAGGTGCCCAGGAATCCCCCGGATGAAAAAACCGTTCCCAAAAGGGTGGTGGAAGGGTCCCTTAAGCTCAGCAGGCTGCCCGTGGAGATAATGAGCAAAATGCCGCCGAAAAGGGTGAGCAGCATGATCTTTCCCGGGTGCCGGCCGAAAAATTGAATACTGAAAAGCAAGAGGAGCACGGGAACCCAGAAGGAACCCAACCCGAAAAGGGCGATGAGAAGCCCGGCCAGGTGTGCCCCGAACACCCCGAAAAGATTGTGAACCCGGGAGACCTCAACGGCATGGTTGATGGAGGGATCCCGGGGATGATAGGAAACAAGACTGATCAGGGTGAGGATCACCAGAAAAAAAAAGCATATGCCGATGATTTCTTTTCGCATGGTTTCCACGATTATTCGAATAAACGTCCTGTTGAATACGGTTCATATCCTGCATAAGCGCCAAAGGACTTCATCCAATCAGAGCTCCAACACAAAGGGCAGGATCATGGGTTTTCTGCCGATGGTAAAGAAAAAATACTGCTTCAGATCTTTCTGCAGACGGGTACGGATTTTTTCCACCCGGTTGGGAACGTCCAGGCCTATGTCTTCAATGGCCTCCAGAATTACGCACTGGGCATCGTCAATGAGGTGGCCGGTGAGGTGCTCAAACACAAAGCCTCTGGACATGACTTCGGGACCATATACGACAATTCCGGTATCTTCGTCAAAGGCCAGGGTCACCACCACCAGGCCGTCCTCGGATAATGTCTGCCGGTCCTTTAAAACGCTTCGGCCCACATCTCCGATGCCTTTACCGTCCACAAAGGTTCTTCCCGTGGGCACGGTTCCCCGGACCCGTCCTCCGGTTCGATCAAATTCAACCACCTGGCCGTTTTCCGCAAGAAGGATGTTCTCTTTTTTTATGCCCATGCCCTCCGCCAGCCGGGTATGAAGGATCAGGTGGCGGTATTCCCCGTGAATCGGCATAAAATATTTTGGGCGGGTCAGGTTGATCATGAGTTTCAGCTCTTCCTGAAAAGCATGTCCTGAAACATGGATGTTGGAGATCTTTTCATAAATCACATCCGCGCCCTGGCGGTAGAGGTCGTTGATGATCTTGGTGATGGCTTTCTCGTTCCCCGGAATGAATTTGGAGGAAAGAATCACCGTGTCCCCTTTTTTTGCGGAAATCTGTTTATGGTTGCCCGAGGCGATTCTCGCCAGGGCAGACATGGGCTCTCCCTGGCTTCCGGTGGTGATAATGACGATTTCTTCGTCCGGATAATGATTGACATCATGAATATCAATTTCAATATCGTCTGTTTTATCGAAATATTTAAGATGTTTGGCGATGTTAACGCTCACTTCGAGGCTGCGTCCGTTGATGACCACCTTTCGACCCAGGGCCCTTGCGATATCCACCACCATTTGAATTCGCGTGATGTTGGAGGCAAAAAGGGCGATGATGATTCGGCCCTTGGCATCGGTCATGATTTTCCCGAGAATTTCACCGATTTCCTTGGCGGATTTGGTGTAGCCTTCCTTTTCCACATTGGTGGAATCCGAAAGCAGTGCCAGAACCC
>Ga0180732_1001856_pt1 | contig 12123 bp, 17 predicted proteins | sample KR11_01MetaG_FD_148674 | JGI IMG/M metagenome (GOLD analysis project Ga0180732, IMG submission 148674) | Groundwater microbial communities from the Olkiluoto Island deep subsurface site, Finland - KR11_0.1 MetaG | ecosystem: Environmental > Aquatic > Deep subsurface > Groundwater | place...
TTACCATACTCCGTTTTCCATACTGGAGTAGCCACTCCAAAACCGTAACTGAAAGCATCTCTAGCCTGGGTATGTAAGTTCAGGCCCACCTTATTCTTATTACACTGGAAGGATATAACTAATTCTAACAAGATGGCCCCTATAACGTCCTTCGGCGTAGTCCCCTCATATCTAAATATAGGTTCTTGCAAAAACGCTGCTACGTAGTAGCTCAGAAGGGTCTCCAAGATAGTGTAAGAGTATGGAAATACTATGCTTATGGGCTTTCTGGAGTCCTTATCCTTAACTTCTTGCTCTTTTTCGTCCACAGGAATGTAAGCAGTTAGGGTGTGATCTATTTTGTTCCAATCTTCATGCCTCCCACTCATAACTCTAGCAGAATCAAAAGCTCTCTCCATAACTTCGTCCCTAATTCTGTCATGAAGCTTGCTTCCGGGAGTCAAGTTTAGACCATTAGGGTAAGTGTAGTCAAACTTCTCCTGAAATTGAGGGCTTCTAGACTTATATTTGCTACTATTTCCGTATATCATGCTAGGCATTTTGTGTTTCCTTTGGTGAAAAATTCACAGAAGCAAGTCCTTTCATACTAAAAATCCCATCAACTCTTCATCCATCTCCTCTTCGTCGTCCAAGGTGGCATAGTCTTCCTCTGGAGGAGTGTCCTCAGTGTTATCTGTAGGGTCGAAGTATACCGCATGCTTATCCATTATATAGGTTATATAGGCCTTGGCATCCATAACGTCCCACAACTTAGAGCGAGGGAAGCCAAGGAGCTGTCCTTCTAGCACTCCACAGTTGTTAGGGTTGTGGTACATGTAGCCTAACCTGTATAGAGGAGCTAGAGTGGCAATTCTTTCTATCTTCCCTCTCTCCGCCACTCCTCTTTTAGCAGTAAGTTCCACCAACAATGGATGGATACTTCTAACTCTACACTCACTTTCTATAGGTTGGCTGATAAACTCGCTTAGGCCAGTAGTCTCGTAAGCCAGGATGAAAGAGTTAAACTGTTTGACCTGTCTAAACATCTCATCATAGATCTCATCAGGATACATCCTTCTACTAACAATCTCTCTGTCAAAGATCTTCCTGCTGGTTCTATCCACAGCCACCGTCATCACGCAAGTCTCTGCATTCTGCAACTTTACTGTCTTAGCAGGGTCCACTATAGTGATATGAAGAAGATTGTAAGTCTTAATCTCTTCAATCTCTCCTTCCAGACCTTTAGCCTTTACTTTGAGGGTGTCCCCTAAGTCCTCAAAATATTTGAAATACTCTTGCTTAAAAACTGCATCCTCTTTAGCAACTGGAATGTTACGACGTTCCATATAAAACAAGTCAAGAGTTCCCAACCTCCTATGTTCTGCCACCTCCTCCTTGATTTCTGCGGTGGTCATGTAGTTCTCGTCGTAAGAGTTATAGTTGTCATCACATATGGAAAGTTGGATTGACTTCCACTGAGGAGAGTTTAGCAAGTCTACCAGTAGTGCGTCCTCGTGCTTAATAGTATCGATGTAGATAAAGGTACACTCCTTCCCATACCTACTTTCAGTCTTCATCAAGTCAGACCAGAACCAACTCTTTAACTTATCTCTATTTTCTTTACTTTGAATTTCGTCCTTGTTCTCTAAGTCGTCTACTATGATTAAGTCAGGGCGGTAGTTAGCCCAGTTCAAACCACGAACCTGTTGACCTGCACCTCTTGGTAATATAAATACGTTACCAAAAGCAGTCCAGGCACTTTTAGAAAAGGTTTCATCTATGACAGTTAGATTATCTATAGCCCCTTTGATGTTTCCAAAGAGGTGTCTAACTTGCTGATTACTAATAAGGTCCCTCTTTATGTTTTCTGTCTGCATCTCCGCAGCCGTAGCTGAGTTGCTTACATACACCACAAAGTTAGTGAGCCTGAATAGGATGGCCCGCATAGCTAAAGTCCTAGCTATAGAGGTCTTCCCGATGCCACGAGGAGCAGCTATGACTATCTTCGTATGGCCAGAGTTTAGCAACTCAAATATTTGGTCGTGGAGGATAGAAAAAGGTGCTGTAAAGATTTCAGGAAACAGCACTCCACAAGTGGTCTTAAGATCATTAAGACAGGTTGCTAGAACTTGTTCTAGTTGTGCTGTAGCACTAGTGTTAGATACTAAAGTTTCTAATGTCATATTGGATCAAACCTATAATTGTACAAGTCTACATGATCTGACGCGCTTGTACATTGCGCCGTCAATTTAAACACGACATCTGCTGTGGTATCTATAACAGAAAATGTTGGGACAAAATCAGTAGCAATTGCCGCTGGTGAAATAAATTTCCAATAAATATATTGGGCATTTGTGGCCCCAGTATTGAAAACCTCAGCCTCAACTCTCCAATCTAATATATCATTGGCTACATAAACTGTTGCCGATGTGGCCCCAAAATAAATTTTAAATGTTTTGTTATTGGTGGCAGTAGTTTTGGTCCCGAATGCAATCAGCCTGACCCCACCTTTTGTTCCCATCGTATTTCCTGCCACCGGATAGGTGGCAAGGGTGGTTTCATCCGTGCCAGAGGTGGCCACTGGAGTTGAAGAGGTGCGACGGTCAAATTGTACGCCATAAACGTTCTTTTGCACCGCTGCATGATATGCAACCGCAGCGCCAGCCACCCCAACATCGGCAGTCTTGTCAAGCTCAGCTACCGCCGTAGCCGTAAAGCCAACTACGGTAGCGTAGGAATCTCCCTCGAACGTCTCTCCGGTAACCTCAATAGTAGCCCCCTGATAAATGACATCAGGGGCGGCATTGAAAGTAATCGTCGCATCACCGAGAACCGTAGTAGCCGTTACCCCGGCAAGTGGAGTTGTCGAAGAACCAGCACCCGGCTCAGTAGTAACCCACCCGAACACATTCCCATGGTTAGTGCTATCGGGGTCAAAACTATTGATGAGAACATCTCCTACGGTTTGAGCTATGTCAAATTTGCCACTGTTAAAAGAACTCTTCACGGTAGGCATCTGTTGTCCAGAAATCAAAAAGCCATCCCTGATAGAACGATTCATAAGCTGGGTGTCAGCTTTAGGCCATTTCACTCCAAGAATAGAACCTTTAGGATTATATCCTGTTGTTTTTATGGCGTAGCCAGATAAGCCATAAGACAATAGTTCACCACCAAAAATATTTAGATGGGCAACACTATCAAGATATAAACTCTCTCTTGTAATTGAGGCAGAAAAATGAGGACTTATCATTGTTACAGTACTATTGTAAAATGGAGATGAGGAAAACAAAACTTGTGGGTTATTTGTGTTATTGTTTTCAAAATATCCACCTATCGTAAGTAAAGAAACGATATTAGATACCACCAAACCATAGCTGCCATTTTTTTCAATGTAACATCCATTCAATATTACTGACTCACCACCATACACAATACGTAATCCATAGCGGGTATTTTCGGAAAACCTGCACTTATCAAAAGTTACACCATTAGCACTACTTCCAGTCGAATTAACATAAAAACCATCTTGGCAAAACGCAAAAACACAATTTTCTATTACTGAGAAATACATATACCGAGCAACATAAACACCAGTCTCAAAACCGAAAAACACTGTGTTTTTGATGGACCCCTTGGTCATGTCGTAGACATAGAGACCATAACTACCTGCCGTCGCCGGATTGGTCCCAGTGAATGCTACACCCTTAATTGATCCCATCCAATTAAGAGTAGAACCATCACCATTACGGCAGTCAAACAACGTCCCGGCTCCGCCATACTTTACCTGGTTCATCCCGAAAGTAGAGAAAACGCCTAAAACAGGCAGCTCATTGCTGCCTATAATACTGATAGGATAACAATTTGTTCCGTCGTTGGGCCAGATAATCTGAACACCCGCAGCATTACCAAGATATGACTTATCGGGAGCGTACAAAGAACCGCCACGAGTGGTAAAAGATGCAAAGGCCTTCTGCCAGGAAACAATATCGCTCGTAACCATATCGACGACAGCACCAAACCACCTCGGATCTCTAACCAGTCCTGGGTCACTAATGGTGATAGTTCCAAGGTTGTCACCAAAAATCTGGTGGTCAGTTCCAGTTATGAAAGTCCTAGCAACAAAGGTCTCAGTACCTCCACCTGCTACTCCGTCTATACTTCCACCACAGGTAAAGTCCAGAAGTATATTGTCGGTAACTGTAATGGTAGTACCATCTGCAATAACATTGTCTCTACATATCATAAGTTTGGTTGGAGTAGTACTTCCAATGTTAGAGATGGCTAAAGCTAACGAAGTGTAGTCAGTGTCAGCAAGTAACTGAACCTGTAACTTGGCCTCCATCGTCGTATTGACTGCATTAGGGTCACCTTGATTGTACTTCACACCTTCTGTTGAAGGAGTTATCTTTCCAGTAGACGTAACATCATGAGCAGTGACATTTCCACTAGTGGTTATAGATTTATTGGAGTTAGTCCAGTCTTCACCTACATTAGCACTGCTTCCACTAAACGGCCCACCTTCAGCAACCTGACAGAATGTAAAGACTACCAGCAAGGATAGAATTGCTCTGTTGAAAATTTCACGTAAGCAAGTGTTCATTTCTCCTCCCTCTTAAGCCCAAGTACCTAACAAACTCTTAACCATCCACTGTCCTGCCGCCACACACCTCAATATGAGATTAGCAGCCCCTGCCTCTCCAGCAGTTGAGTTAGTCACCGTGGTGCCTGCACCTCCAGCACCAATAGTGTTGCTGCCTCCAGCAGTCACAGTCAAGTTTCCAACTCCCAACTTGTAAACCTCTATAAAGTCCCCCACGTTAGCAGCTATCACCGCCGGCAGCGTGAGAGTTACTGCACTTCCCGAGTTTACAGTGTAGACCTTGTTAAGGGTAGTGAGAGTAGTACTCGTATTCTGAGCACTTACGTTACATACCCACTCACCTCCCACCAACGTGGCAGTATCATTTAGGTATGCAGCTATAGCCCTTATGTAAGTGGGCCAATCTACTACTGGATCCGTATCTAAAGGTTTAGTTTCATCTACTGACATTTTCAGTTTCTCCTTCTAAATTACTCTAAAGTGCACTACCATCACCTGCTACCAAGGTAGCACCACTACTAATTGCATACCACCAAAAGTAAAATTCCAAAACTCCTAACGTTCCATCACTAGTATATAGTTGATAGCCTATATCTTCAGACTCTAAAGTAGCACTCTTCAAGTGTGAAGTTGCATCTATCCCCATTATCAATGCTGGTGCTCTTGCAGTAGAACCTGTAGTTGTTAACCAGAACTGATTTATGGATATAGTATTTCTAATAGTGGCTCCTATAAAGAGGGCGGTGTTGCCTGCTGAGCCATAACGAATGTTGTCTATTCCTTCTACACCAGTAGTACAACGTACAGCAGTAGTAACTCCAACTGCTCCAGTTATGGTAGCTACTTCATGTGTAGCTACTGTCTTCCAAGCAGCTAAAGAGAGATCAACAACTACAGTCAAATTAGGAGGTCCTAACATTCCGCCACCTCCTCCTCCACCACCAATAAAGGAAGATCCATAGATTACACCATCAGTCTCTATTGCATAAGTAAATTCAGTGTCATCATAAATATGAAATAAACCTAAAGAGCCTATACTTACATACTTTAGAGCCATTTGATGTTAAACTCCTACAACCATCATCACACCATTGCTGGCATCTGTACCTACAACGTACAACTTATAAAGTCTAGTGGCCTCGTTGAAGTAGACTATCTGTCTGTCATACTTGTTAGCAGCAAGTCCATTGAATAGAACTGCTCCATTGGCGTCAGTTTCTCTAACTACCAACTTGTCGTCAGTGGCGGTGGGGATCATCTGGATGAACCTTACCTTGACTCCGTTAGGACAATCTCTAGTCAGACTGGACCCACTTGCTAAGTCCCAAGCAGTAGCTCCATCAAAAGTTACGTTTAGAGCTCCAAGACCTGCTTTCACTGTTAATGCCATAATAACACCTCAATTGACTTAAATTCTATAAGAAAAACCCATCCTAGACAATCCTCTAAAATACAAAATAACAACAGATGGCAATACTCTTAACAATCCCCACGAAACAAAGTAAGAAGCCCTCTCCAAGTCGTTAGTAGCTCCATACATTCCCCAACTTACAAAAGGTAAGTAGTTCATATTACCGGCTGCAAAAAGAAACGTTTAATTTTTTCCCACCTGGTTTGAGGAATTTCAGATTCAATCTCTTGAACTTCTTCAATCTTAGCATGCTTCCTACTCTCATACAATGCTTGATTTATCGTCATCTCAAGAATATTTCCAGCAGCCTTCACCTGTTCATCATAAGCAGCATTTCTCAAGTTGTTGGCTGTATCTAGAAGATATCTATCTAAATAATGACCAGCAGAATGTTGAGCATCAGATTCAAACTTCAGCCCTCCAGAGAGTTCGAAATAAGTATGAGCCATAGCAAGCTGAGCAATATTACTGTCAATCCCCTTATTCTTAATAAGCCACTCCATCTGACCTCGTAATGTACGAAGTGGTTTATTATTCTCATCATACTCAACGTAGGGATCAAGAAGATGTTGAAAATCTGTCATTATGCTACCCTCAGTCTTGTAGTTGTTGTTGAATCATCAAGAAGTAGCCCAACAACAGTAAAGGCAACCGTTGTAGAATTGTCCTTATATAAAATAGCAGTTCCCGTTGCGTTCGTCACTTCCAGTTTATTCCTAAGTATCCATCCTAAAATTCTCAATCTTTCCCTAATACCGTTTGCGGTTGGTGAATCTGCGTCTGTATATGCTGTGTCAAGCGCGGCCAAACACTGTGCCAATATACCGGCTGTTTGAAGCGCCCCAAAACTAATGTTGTCCTGACCTTTCACCTGAGCGGGCATATTGCCCCCATCAAGAGCCGCAGGTATCCGGCTGGTCAATGTAGCCGCCGCATTACCGAGGATTGCGTAGAGACTGCCTAGCGTGCTTCCCGAGGCATCGCCTACGTCAGCCAACAGGGCCGTTACCCCGGCAGAGTCAGGAGGAGCATTAGTTAGGTTGGTCGCAGTCGTAACCGTACCGGTAATGTTTCCCGTGATATTTCCTCGGATCGGAACGCCTTCGCTCCCAGCTACGGCATATATACCGTCACTAGTTCCTGCGGTGCCACCGGTAGCAAAAAGTCCATGCTTACTGGTTCCATTGCCAGTCAAGGTCAAGGCATTTCCACCAGTAGGCGTAACCAAAATTCCATCTCCGGCCGTGGTCGTGACCTTAATTCCATTACCAGAAGCTCCGCCAACCAAGGAGAATCCAGCCCCAGCCAAATTCCCTTGTGCATAGATTCCATTCCCTCCAGTAGATGCTGAGGAAATCGCACAGATTCCTTGGCCGGTTGCGCCAGAGCCAGAGTTGGCCCAAATACCATGCCCGGTTCCGCCACCGGTGGCCTTAATTCCATTCCCGGAAGTTGAGCTGCCAACGGCATTTATCCCGTTGTAAGAAGTACCGATCGCGGTAGTGCTAAGCCCGTGTCCGCTCGTTGCCCCCGCATTAAGAGTCATCCCGTTTCCGGTTGCCCCACCGGTGGCTAAGATTCCAGCCCCGGTAGTATTGCCGGTAAATTTAGCCCCCTCCCTGCCAGCCGTGGAAGCAGATACGATTAAGCCGTCTGATACAGTCAAAGCACCGGTACATGTTAGGGACGCAAAGGTCGCCGCCGCATTACTGCCGCAAATCGTTAGTCCACCATCGGCCCCAGCCGCAGCGGCAGGTAGTGCCGTCCCGGAAAGTCCTCGCGTGACAGAAACCACTTGAAACACCACCTCGATATTATCCATCGTGGCATGAGTTCCACGGCAGATCAACGGTCCTACCGTGTCTGTATCTCCGGCAGCCAGGGCGAAATAATACCACCCAGTGGCCTCGATCTCTGTCATCACACTGGCACCAGCAGCCGGGTTGGCAAAGTTTCCCCCATTCTTACTGATCATAAATGCCGGGTCCAGACCAGTAGCAGTAGAAAGATGATCTGACGACAGATATCCTCTACCGGTGGCCCTATGTGTTAATCCGGAAACTATAATTCCATCCATATTAGTGTCCTATCCTTACACGAGGCATATTGATATCGCCACCGCTAGCTACACAATCAAAATCATTAGATAAATCCATAAAAATTATGCTAAATTTCTCGAAAACTTCCGTGGTTAGAATTTGTTCTCCCGAAAAATCAGGTGATACAGGAAAAGCTAAAGAAACCTCCGGCAAACCCTGGTAGCAAAATTGTATCGTTTCTGGCAATAAATATGTGATAAAATCAGCATCAACCGTATATACCCTAAAATTGTAGTCAGCCGATCCACTTGTACCCTCTTGAGAAAACACTATCCTTACCACGTCGTCAGCATTTATTGTTATTGGGTCCGAAAAAACTATTGTCATGGGTATAACATCCCCAACTTTTTCATATGCGATTGACAAAGTAGTCCCCACTTGTGTTCCAACTGTTGCTCCAGTAAATACCCTAATGTCCAAAGCAGATGGTGTAGTAACTACCTGTAGCGAAAAAACAATCCCTTTTAATAGATGTTTGCATCCCATCGAATATTTTACGAATTGAACATTATATTCGTCTGTTGCCGGAACCGTGTTTTTGAATATATGCGGAGCAATAGTTCCGTCAATAGAGCTTCCTGTCCCCAATAATGTTAATAAACCACTCAAGTTGGAGACAGTATTATTTGCGTGTTTAAATATTGCCATGGCAGGCAAATTAACGGGAGTAACATCATCCCAAACAGATGCAAAATGTTTTATGACTTCTCTGTCGCTCCTTGGTGAGAGCCTGATAATTTGTATACTGTTTGATGCGTCCCATGTGCCTGATACATATTCAATTACAAGCCAATAAGGATCGTTCAGAGTTAAATTTCCTGTATTATTTGGTGTTAATGCCGAAAAATCACCTCCGTTCAGATATTTTATTCCTGCCACATTTATGATGGTGATGTCCGCAGTATAACTGCCAACTTGTGTTCCTGGTGATCCAGACGAATCATTAAAAATTCCACAACGAACAACTTTGTCTATTCCTGTCCCAAGGGTAATAATCACACACTCGAAAGACGTTATTGGAGAAGTACTTCTTGCCCAAAATTTTATACCTACTTTTTCGTTGGCAGCCTTTATTGTCATCGCTGTAGCAGCACTACCACCAGAACCCGTGGCTGAGTTTAATATAGAAGAAAAAATATAAGGATTTAAGTTATTATTCCCCATTACTTCACCATAATTTCAATTGATTCAATACTGCTTTTTGCCTGTTGTAGTGTCGTCGGATTATCATACAACAATGCCCTTCTAATAAAAAACATTGCTACTTCTTCGAGTTGCAGGTCAAATTTCTTAATTTCCTCTAGTGAAAAATGTAGTGTTGTAAGAATACTCCCGGTTGCTTTATTTTTTAATAAAAACTGGTGTGTGTTCTTTTCGCAAGTAGCAGAATATTGAAAAATATAAGTCGGCATCATTTCACCATAATCGTTATTGTTGTCTCGATATTGCCAACCGTTGGGAGTCCCACGAGCGTAAAAGTCGATCCATCCGCCGCGTCATTGCCGTTATCGTAATCAACATATTATCTTGACAACTACCACCTCACCACTGTCAGGCCATTCCCCACAGCAAGACCCTTAAATCCTACCGAGATCCATTGCCAGTACGGTCGGTATTCCACGGGGCAGGCAACCGTCGCCAGGTAATGCAGGCTGCCTATGACCACCGTGATGCCCACCATTTCCAGGTCAGTCGTATGGTCATCGATCGGCAACAGGGGATTCATCTCGTAACCACCCTGGTTGACGATCCGGTCGGTCAGGGCCAAGTCAGCAACGTTAAGGAGCTGGAAGGCCAACTCGGCCTGTTTCTCGCTCTTGGACAGACTCCAGTCGATGGCATACGCTGGTGTGGCAAACAGAAGTAGAAACAAACAAACGATCGTCTTCATGGTTTGATCTCCAGGGTTGTACTGAGTTTTGGTGCTACCGGCAATAAGGCCTTCGCTACCTCGTTAGAAAAGAACTCTCATTTGCTTGCGCGTCATAGGCGGTAGCCGCAAAATAGTAAACCTCCCCTTGTTGTAGGTCTAGGGGAACTGTGAACTTTACATCTTTCGCGCGGAAACCAAGATCAGCAGATGAGGTATACGCGTGAGAAGTGAGTCCGTAATATAAACGGTACCCTGCCGGTTCTGTGGTTGAGTTGGGATTCAGAGACAGCGTTACGTCGGCGGCATGGGCAGAAAGAGCAAAAAGCAAAATAAAGGGTAGGCATTTTAAGGCTGATTTTAATCCTTCCCAAAATGTTAGCGCCATTCCACCCGCCAGCGCCGCAATAAAAGTCAACCAAAATGCTATGTTTGACTTTTTAGTTATTTTTTGCATGTTCTCTGCAAACTGAAAAACACTTTGTAGTTTTTTAACCTTTTCTGGGTCCCCCACGTCGATCCCAAAGATTGCGAAAGTTCTTTTTACCGCCCTGTCCGCAGCGGCATCAGCATATTCGCAATGTTTCCGTCTTTCTTTTCCATCGAAACAAGTTTGTAATTCTTCGGGGGTCATGGTGCCTCCAATATCGGTTTTGTGTGTGCTGGGTCGGCGCTGGTTTTCCCAAACAATCGCACTGTGGCCAAGACCGATTTGGCTCGCCACCAGTTCATCCCGTCTTCTCGACATATCTCGTAAAGTAAACCATCTACCTTCTCTCTCCATTCGTACGGTAAATATACTTCACGTATGAGTTGGTATAATGCGTCGTGCACCAGAGATCCGCGCATAAAGGACGGGGTGTCGATGGCTATGCTTGACGGTCCATCCCAAGCATAACCTGCGTGGATGTCAAGTTGTCCGTCGGGGAACAAGTGGCAAAAGGCATTGCCGGCATTATATCCGGTGATCCCGGATAAAATTGAATAGTCGGCCTGAAGTTGATATTTATATCCCGATTTGTAGAATATTTTCGAGGTCATTTCTTGCCTTCCCTGTATTTTGAGTAAACCGCCAGGAGGGCCGAACACGCCCCGGCAATGGCTGAAATAGCCTCTGTGAGTGTTTTGATATCCTCTTGCCCAAGAGTGCCCACCCCCGCCGATCCACCAGCCAGCAACGCCAGCAAGCCCGCAAAAACCCGAAAACTTTTATTCCATGGATCTGTCATCCGTTACCCCCTCCTCAATAAACATATCGCATTCACCGGTGCGGCGATCCCGGAATGTTGACCGCGATTGAACCGTTAAATTGTCGGGCCGACGTTGCAAAAAGCGGTCACATCGTCCAGCATCGGGGCAGTCAGCGTCATAGCAGCGGTGGACATTATTCCGTAGCTTCATCCTCTTCATCCTTTTCAACCTCTCGTGACCAGCCCCGGATAAACATTGCGGCATCATCGAGCTCGACTGCGTTCAGATGATACTTCCCGTCCAATTCTTTCGCAACCTCAGCCATCTCCACGGAAAGTCTCCGCAAGCGGGCTGAGAGTGTATCAGTCGGTGGTAACATTTTCATCCTTTTGTTCAGCCAATCGATTAGAAACATATGTTACGCCTCGTTGTAGAATCCGTACCCACCCGCGTAGCATCAGAGACGCCCGGTAAAGATCACCGGCGTCCAGGTTCATTTGTATATCGGCAGTGCGCAGCATCTCCCCTACTCACAGTCATCTGCATAGTGGTATTCATCTTAATAGCCTCTTAGTGTAAAGTATTTGCTCTGTGGAATTTTTCACGTAAGCAAAGTAGAAACAGGAATAGGTGCCAACTCTCTAGCCCTCTCCTTGATTCTTTCAATATCGGCTAAGGTAAAAACTCCATGTAATCCTCTAGTGTCTATACGTTGAGTAGGCTTGCCTATCTCACGGTCCAAAAGGCCGTTAGCTTCCTTAAGGATAATACTTCCTGAAAGTTCCTTACCCAGAACGGTGCCATTCTCTATAGCTTCCTTCACACGCTGTAGAGCTAGAGGTGCCAAGTCTGCTATCTCTTTGGCCAACTCTAAGGTACCTGCATCTCTAGCCGCACTCATAATGGCTAGTTTTTCTTGAACTACTGGACTATTACGTACATTAGAAACAGTCTGAGCAGTACAATTTAGGTC
>Ga0180732_1001857_pt1 | contig 12122 bp, 21 predicted proteins | sample KR11_01MetaG_FD_148674 | JGI IMG/M metagenome (GOLD analysis project Ga0180732, IMG submission 148674) | Groundwater microbial communities from the Olkiluoto Island deep subsurface site, Finland - KR11_0.1 MetaG | ecosystem: Environmental > Aquatic > Deep subsurface > Groundwater | place...
TGAATATTAGAATCATTTAGACCGTCAAGCAAAACTGTTCCTACAATAGATTTTGGTCTAAAACCCACCGTCACGACTTCTGTATAATCAGCACCAATAATAAATGCAGTAGATGTTGCATAGTTGGCACTTTTCATTGATGGAAACCCTTGTGCTGTTCCACGAATTAAAATATTTCCTGCGACTTCCAAGTTATTATCTGTCGTTGTTGCTACTCCTATACCCAATCCACCCGCAACATAAACATCTGCTCCTATACTTACTCCGTTTGATTTAAGTGTTGGTGTAGTTGTCGCTATTCCTACTACTCCTGTTGTAGATGTAATTGTAGTTGTGGCTGATGAAATGGTTGTTGTTGCTCCGTTAAAAGTGTGTAGTCCTGTCCAAGTATAGTTATCCGCTTGATTTACTGTAGAAGATTGCCAAGTTGGTGATGCACTTACTCCATTTGAAGTAAGAAATTGTCCTGATGTTCCAAAGCCACTGACAACTTTTATTCCACTTATTCCATTTCCTAACAGCACCTGATTAGCTGAAAGTGTTGTTGATGCAGTTCCTCCAAAAGGAACGGTTAAGATAGAAGCATTCCAAGTTCCAGTCGTAATCGTTCCAAGACCTACTAATTGCGAAGCGGAAGTCGTAGCATACCAGTCAGATAATTCAAATTTACCTGTATTCAAAGCCGAAAAGTTATTGTTTATAACCGCTCGTGAAGAAGACATCGTATCACTGCCTTGAATGGTTGTAATGGAGGTTCCAAATCGCGCTTGACCTTCTAACCAATCTAACCAATTCAAAGGCACATATTTATAAAAACCCACCACTGATGTCAAAGTTATTAAAACTGAAATTATTATATTAAACATTATGTTTTATCTATGTGGGTAATTGTTAAACTATTTTTATTATCTTTTTTTAACACAAGTCCTGGAACATCCCAAGTGCCTGTAGCTTCGTCCCAAGTATAGGTTGATTCGTCCCAAGTATCATCACTTTTCTTGTCTTGATTTGTAATCGTTAGGGATATTTTTGTTGTGTTTGTTAAACTTAAACTCATAGATATAAAATACGCTTTGGCGTCATTATGTTTCTTTTGTCTTTTTCTCTTTTAGAATAATACTTAATCATATCTTTTGTCATTTCGTCTATCTTTTTTTCAAACAATGGAACTCTGTTTGGTTTATATGAAATCGCATAAGGCAAAGCTGACATATAAGCCAGTAGTTGATGAAAAGGTGAAGCAATTCCGGGAACTTTTGTCCCTGTCGTTACTTCTGCGGATGTAAATATAGACGCTGTTCTCTTAAATCTTACTTTTATTCCTTTTGTTAGTGTTGTGTTTGCAGAAGTCGGGCTATGTGAAAGACGAATTGTATCTCCTACTTTATCGTAGTAATAAGGAAATCCTGTTGGGGCTGAATAAGTTAAACCATCAAATATGATATTAAAGTATTCCTCAAAAGACATTCCAACCTCGTCTGCGTCAAATGGGGTTATTCTTTGATAAATACCTCCTGTCGTTAAAATCATTATCTCTAAAATATCTAAATATTCAGAAGCAAAGGAATAACTTATTTGACCACTAACAAGATTTCCTGTGCCTTCTGGCAGGTCTGTGTAGTTTGTATCGTCAAATTGCCAAGTGCCGTCTGCATTTATGATTTTACCGACACAAGTTTCCAACGAACTATTTACTCGTCTTAAAAGTGTTGCCGCTGGATATGAAGTTGTATCTGCGTCACACAAATCGCGAATTTCTTGATTTAGTTCTAATATTGTCATTTTATATTATTAAATGTATAAATCTTTTCAATATGATTTAAAAAGTCTTCTCTGGTCATTGTCTTTTTCATAAAATTACAGAGTTTGCAACAAGATACTGAATTATTTAAGGAATATCCTTTTAAGTTATTTACTCGGTCTACTCCAACTTTCCCAGTATCACCGCAATAAAAGCAAGGATTAGAGATTATTTTTTTAAAATCTTCTATTGTAATTATTTCATCTGTCCATTTTTTTGCTCTATAAGATAATTGACGATATTTACCCACATTGGTTTGTTCAAACTTCTTACCATAGTCTTTTACCCTTTGTGGATGTCTTTTAACATACGCTTGAACCCGTTTTACACTATCTTCTTTATGTCCCTGAGCATATTGCTTAATTTGTAAAGAACGTTTTTCCTTATTTTCTTGATACCAATTTTTATTGTATTCTTTGTGGTATTCCTTTTGCCATTCTTTATGTTTTGCAATCCATTCTCTATGCTTTTGTTGAATCTTGTCTTTATTTTTTTGTTGATAATCTCTATTATATTTTTTCCTTTTTTCTATATCTTTGTATGTCATACTTTTTGAGCGGGGTATGAGTTTAACTAAATTTCATACCCCACCCATTAAGTATATCACAAGTGATAGTCTTAATCAACTAACATTCACATCAAATATAAGACCTGCATGAGCCGTAGGCGTCAGATGTCCAATATCAACTCTTGAATAGTATGCCGTTCCAGAGAAGAATGTGTTTGAATCTGCTGCTGGGAATGGAATTGTGTAAGCCTTTCCGTAGATTGCTCTCAAAATTCCTAATCTTTCTATTTTCTTCACACCTGCAAAAACGTGTGTTGGTGTGTGCGAGTTAGACCAATAGTGGTCGCAACCCAAATAGTGAAGTCCCTCAACTGTTCCTTCTTTCAAGAACTTATCTGCTGTTACGAATCCATTTGCCTGAACGAAGGCTTCAAGAATCTCAAAGTCTGCCGCTCTCCAAATAAATCCAACACCATTTTGATTCATTAAGAATTGTCCATTTGCCTCTCTTATCTCTCTCTTAACACCTCTGATTATGTCATCAATGTTAGAAGCTGAAACTGTGATTGCATCTGTTGCTAATCCACCTCCACCAATTGAAAGTGTTCCGAAGTCTGTCCAACTTCCAAATCTTGCAAGAACCGCACCTTCAATGTATTCATTGAGTAAAGCGCCAATTCTGTCAAATATTTCTGCTGGTTTAGACCAAGGTGATTGAGCTGCATCAGCCAAATCAAGATAACATCCCAAATCTCTACCCGTTGAGATTGTCAGTGTTTCTGCTGTTTCAGCAAATGTCTGCATTGCGTGTCCAGTTCCTCTCGTTACTGTTTGAACAGATGGAGTTGTTGACCAATAACTTGAAGAAATAACTCGTGTATCAGTGTAAGTGATATCACACATTTCTTTCCAAGTTTGTGGCATATCTAATCTGTCTTGTAACACATCTTCAAACATTGTCTCATATGTAATTGTATTTGCTACCGCCATTTTAGTAATTTATTAAACTGATAATTACCAAACGACATTTGAAGTTTAATCGTTATAAAACTTCTTGCCAGATTTTGTTGAAGCCATAAATGCTCTCGCTATTGTGGCTCTAACTTTTCTATCAGGGACTTGTTCAATGGTGGGTGGATTGCCTTTTGCTAACCAGTATTCTGGTGAGTTTTTGGCTTCTGAACTTCCAGCACCTCCTTTTACTCCCGAAGTAGCAAGTTCATTTGCTTTCTTCGTTCTTAGTCCTTCAAGTTTATTCTTGAAATAATCATCATCAACGAGTTTATCCCAATCTAAACCTGTTTTTTTCTGAATATCTTTTGCAAGCTCTATCTCATCTTCTTCCGTCACACCGGCTACACGGAGAAAAGTCTTTTCAACTAATCCAAATTCGTCTGGCTTTTCCTCCTTTTTAGGCTTTGCAGGAGCTTTCTCTATTTTGACCCAAGAGCCATCCTCCTGTTTTTCAAAACCTTCCGCCTTTTTAGCTCTTTCAAATAATTGTTTATTCGTCTCAGAAAGTTTGCCTTTTTCGGTTCTTTCTTTTAATAACAAATCTTTTAGAGCAGATGGTTCAAGTGTATCTAATTCACCATCTTGTTCGCTATTTAAAGAGTCAGCGTTCTCAAATTCATTTTCGTTCATATTTTTAAGAGGTTAGTTTCCTCAATTATGCTTGTTAAGAGACAAGCTCTCTAATAATTCACACCCAATCTAATATCTAATCGCCAACTTGCCAAGGTGCAACCAACACCATAACATCAGTATTTGCTTTCTTTATAAATTTAAGTGTTGCTCCTTCAAGTCCATTTACTATAACTGACCCCCCTCTCAATTTTTGTAAATCAATTCCTGTTCCAGCTGCAAATGTAATTGTTGCTGCCGCTGTGGTCGTTGAAGAATAAAGGTCAATACTATATGACTCTCCTACTTTTAGAGATGAGAATGGTGCAGATGAACTCGCCATTGTTGTCAATGTTGTGTTCAAATTAGCCAGCCAAGTCATATACTGATATCTTCTATCGTTTGGCAATTCTGTTGTTGTGAGTGTGTAAGTTGCCGCTGTTGATGAAGTTGCATAATTCTGACCACCTCCTACCGAAAATCCTCCAATGAAATATAGGGGGTCATAAAAATCAGGACCAGGAAATGCTCCTAAATCTTTAATATTCTCAACAATGACACTTCTTTCGCCAGTAAAAAGTCCAAAAACACTTACTACTGACAATACAAGTGCAATTACCACTGCTATCGTTAAAATTGTATTTTTCATACTATTTTTTCTTTTTTATTGTCTTTTTAATTCCGACCTTTTTTACTGGTGAAGTAATATCTTTACTCAATGCTTCTTGAAGTTCAATTTTGTCCTTCAAAGATGATTTTCTTTTGTCATATAACATATTATTTCTATTAAGTTAATAATTCTAATAACCCTTACCTTTTGTCATCATTTCAACATATAATGTAGTTGATGATGCATTGATTTCTACCGCTAAACATTTGCTGTTCATATTTGTTAGTGTTATTTGCCTTCTTGCTGGGACATTTGAAGCAAGAGCAAATGTAGTCGTTGCTGTTGGTAATGAAGTCAATCCTGTTGCATTTATTATGTGACTTCCAATGTCATACCAAGTAATCTCACTTTTTATCGGAAGATTATAAATTGTTGTAGTTGTTGCTGTATTACAATCCCAATCATTTGAACCGTATAACGAGAATATAGCATTTGCTCCAGATGATGAAGCTGTTGCCATATTAAATAGCAAACTTACTGTATCTGTATTTGCCCCAATACTTACTGGATAAGTCGTTGTAGCATAAGTGTAGAAATTGACAGGTGTTGTGGTTGTTCCTGTGCGTGTGCCAACTATAGCAACCGGTTCTCCTGATGTATTTGCTACAGGGTTTGCCGCTCTTAAAAGTCCAATGTCAATGGCATTGAATAATAAAAGTCCAGCCACCACCAAAAACATCATTGGTATTACATAGTTTTTAAATTTGTTCATATTTTTTGAGTTAAAACTTTATAAGTTAAAAGCCACTCTTAGAGTAGCTCTTTGGGACTTCTAATCGGTGTGGATTAGATGTCCCAGAGAACTACTCTGCTGTTTCCACACCGAAACCAAGTTGCTTATTGTTAATTACGACCTAAAATTCTTTATAAACCTACATTGCCTACTCTTTTTTCTTTTACTTCTTCTATTGCGACCTTTTTTAATTCTTCAAACGCTTCGTTAAGCAGATTTACTGCTATCATTGAAGCGGCTAAATAATTTACATCATCACTCTTCTTTTTAAGAAATGCTCTTAATAAAGCGCCCCTAACCGCTTCTGACATATCGGTATTGTTTATAAATCTTTTTATGTTTTCTTTATCTTTATCCGACATTTTATACATTTTGTTGTAATAATTGTTGTTGAGATGGTTGTGAAATGTTTTGTAAATTCAAGGGTGTATTTGCAAATTCACTAAAATCAACTTCCGACAAACCACTAAATTCTAAAATACTATTAAACGATTTTGCGAGTGCTGGAATTTGTAATGCTTGTTGAAATTTAATTGGGTCAGCAAAAGCAAATTGAAAAATACTAAGAATTTTATCTGATAAATCAGCAAGATTTTTTTGCTTTTTCGCAACCGAAATTCCCATTTTTACCTCCACGCCTCTAAACTCATCTTTTAATATCTTAATCAAATGCTTACTACCTTTCTTTTGAAATTCTAATAAATAAGAACTCTTTAATGTCTCAAAATCTGTTGGAGTTTTTCCATCAAGTATATCGTCTATAATCTGTCTATTGGCGTAATTAGTTGAAAGTGCATCAGACACCCATTTGATTTCATCAGTTGTAAGTGTAGCCAAGAACTCTTTACCTTTCAAAATCTTTTTAACTATATCAGGTATTATCCAATCTCTGTAAATCTCTTCAAGAAACTTTGCTCTTTGACCTCTTCGTCTATCGTGTAATCCTCTGCCTTGTTGGATTGTTCTCTCTTGACCTCTGAATGTCGTCCCCGAGACCGCTTCTTTACCTAACATAGGGTCATAGGCGGAACCTAATGACTGCGCGTGTTCGTATAAATCATTAATCTCTCTTTCAAATAATTGAATATTTGCCGAAGCTACTGTTGGAACTTGAAATATTCTTTTACCATCTTGAATTGTTGTAATTTCAAGATTTTCCATATCTTGAATTTTGTTTGCTTGAGTATAATTTCCATCATCGGTATATAAAGGAACTTTTGAACCTGCCTCAAGCATATTCATCTTGTGTATTTCCAAGAAGTTAGTCCAAACTAATGGTTGAAGCAAACTCTCTCCTTCTCCCATTCCTAATGCACGGGAATATACTTTTTTGCTTGTATGAAACTTTAATGAACTTTCTGTTTCTTTTTTTCTATAAAGTGTAACGCCTTCTTGTTCTTGCTTCTTGTTTGTATAAAATCCTACAATCTGAATTTGATTGCAGTAATCTTCCATATTATCATTGTCTTTCAAATATGCTTCCGGCAATGAACCTTTTACAATATAAACTTCTATGTTCTTTCCCGTTGTTTTGTTCTTTCTATTTCCTCCTGCGTCTTTTTCTGGTTGAGCAAGAATAATTAAATCTTCAATGCTAATTGTTGCTCCATTTTCTTTACTTCCCCAACCTTTTGAAGCCATAGACCTTAACTTGTCTGGTGCGAAAGAAAACTTAAATCCCACAGGTCCGCCAAGCATATCTGTTTGGTCGCAAAACGCTATGGAAGGCAAGAATATAACTTCTGGTTTATCTTTGCCTTTTTGAACTAAAACTCCTCCATAATCAATATCGTCTTCCGTAATCTCATCAAATAATGTATCAAGGTTATTCTCTTTAACATAAACTTCATCGTGGTATTTCTTAATAAGAAACGATAAAACTCTACCCATTTTACTTTCTATATAAAAAATTACATCCTTAACCTCAATATCTTCTGCCCAATAACAGAGATTTAGAATAGGTTGCATTATATTCTTAAATACGCGAGTGAAATCATTTGCGCCAGTAAAGAATCTCCCATTTTTGAGATGGAATATCATCTGAATATGATTTTTCATATTCCAATCCCAGTTACTTCCGATAGTTATATCCTGTGTTTCAAATTCAGATTCTTTTTCTTTTATAAAACTGTAAATATCCTGATTCATTCTATTACACCGAATAAGTTTTTAACATTTCTAATGACATTTTGTTTTTGTAATCTACTAACTTTACCAAATAAATCTCTAACTATGTTTGGTTGTAGTATTTTCTCTATAACTTTGTCTTTGTTTTTTATTACTAAAATTCCTATACCTCTTGGAACTTCTGGTTTGAGGTCTAAAATGGCTTCTGTTATGGTTTTTCCCTTACCACAACACACCTTACCCATTGTTTTTAATGAAGATTCTATCATAGATTTAATAATTCTTGAGCGCTTATAAAACCTCTAATCTTTTGTTTTGAATCGTAGTTTTTTAATAAACTTGTTCCATCCTTTTTAGGACGATTTAACATTTGTGCGTCTATTTTCTTTGCTACTTCATTTTTAACTACTAAACATTCAGGACAATAAAAATCATCATCTTCTTCTGAATCATATTTTGTTTTACATTTTATACAAGAAACTTGATACATAAATATTTTTTTCTATTATACTATACTTTAACTCTTAAATCAAGTTTGTGAATAACTATTTCAACCAATCGCCAAAAATCTCTTGCCAATTTGATATCAATTTATAATCTTGCGTTATTTCTTCATCTTTTTTTATATCCCTTAATGCTAAATCTTTAACTGCATCATAGTTTGGATTGTCGGAATGATTTAAAAAAGCGGACATTCTTGAATCAGGATAAAAGAAGTGCGAGCCCGTTGAAATTAAAGGAAACCTCTCTATGATTAAACTGGCTACTTCCGGGCGTAATTTATGTTTTTTTGTCCATTCTATGTTTTTAAAGTATTCATAGGGTAAATCAAGGGCGTTATAGATTATATCTGTATATAAATTTTCTCCTTGCTTAACATCCTGTAAAGCAAGAAGTCCAACTCCGTGAATGTCTGATTTGCCTACATAAGTTCTTGTAGTCTTATTTAACATATCAATACTTTCGTGATATTTAATCAACTTCTTCTTTTCTTCTTCGGCAAGTTTCTTTTTAATCAGTCCCTTTGCTATTTTACTTTGTTTCTTTTGTCTTGGTTGCTTTTTCATAATTCTCTAATGATTTTATTAGATATCTAAAAACTTTTTCACAATTTGTGGGAGTAATTATAAATTCTGTTTGTTTATTTGTCTTTTTCATTTTATTCTGATTGGTTTTTTGTTAACAAGAGTATTCATAATTTGTTTCCATTTATAATAATGCTCTGCTGTTTTAAATCCTAATTTTTGCCTCACTTCTATTCTGTGTCTTAAGTTCTTATCCATTATGCTTAAGCATCTCTTACACAATTTTCCTCTATGAGTGTGAGTAATCTTTAATAAGGGCGTGTTAATCTGTCTTTCAATTTTCTTGAAACATTTTGGGTCTTTTAACTCCTCGGGTATTTCGTCTATGATTTGTTGTAATCTTTCTTCCTCGTTCATAATCCTATATTTCGTTTATTTTTCTTTGGCTTTTTGGCACAATGAATGCAGGAAGACCACCCCTCTCTACAACACATCGGTATCATAATCTCAACATCTGCTAATGTTCCGTCATCTTTTGTCTCTGGTTTAATGAATCCTATTGGTTGATTTTTGTCTATCATAATGTCTTATAGTCCTATGTTGGTTTTTTGACGAGGCAAACTCCGTGCTGTATCTCTTATTTGTTCTCGTCTTCTTATGATTGGAACAAGGGATGTAAAGGCGTATCTTATCCCAGCCATATGGTGATTAGCGCACTTTGGGTCTTCAACATTTAACACCCTGTCATCTTTATCTTTTAAAAATACATAATTTTGGTATTCTTTCCAGATATTATAACTCTTTTTTGTTACGAAAATGTTCTGCTCCTGAACTGACTGTATGCTATGTTTTATAGAATCACGACCTTTTTCAGAACCTACTACATTGATTCCGAATGTTTTAATCTCATCTATGCTCTTTGGCTCTGCGCTGTCTGCTATAGTTAAAACTCGTGGATATTGTAATAAAGTTTCGGCGATTTCTTTATTGCTCATTCCTCTTTGATAAAATCTTTCATCTAATACATAAGCATTATTCCAAACATAGATATCTCCACAAGCGGAAGGGTCATTAGTGTAGCCAAAATCAAGCCACCTCCTCTCTAATCTTGAATCTTCTGGTATATCATCAATCCATTTCCAACCTTTAAATATTCTTTCTTCAATTTCTCCAAGTTCTCCTAATCCATAAACTTTCCACCAACCTAATTTATGTCTATGTGATTCTATTTCTTTTCTCGTTGCTTCATCTAACACTTCATTGTCTAAATAAGTAAGTTTAATAAAATCAACATCATCTCTGCTTATCATTTCTGTATAGAACCAAAACTCACTAACAGGATTCCAGTCAAGCCATATTACTTCACGAGTTCTTATTATAAGTTGGTCAACTATGTTGTAGGCGAGGTTGTTTGCTTCATTTACAAATAACACATCTCTTCTTGGACCGTGCGCTTTGGAATAAGTATCAACTGATAAGAACTCAATCTTGCTACCTGTTTCAAATGTATATGTAGGTTTTCCTTCTCGCCTTACCCACCTTTCATCATTCCAATAACTGTGTCCTTTCATTATATTTTCAAAGTCCGTCATTGCTCCACCCGATAGGTGAGTATATGTTTCTGATACTACGCTTACTAATTTATCTTTGTGGCTTTGCGCGTAATCTATCAGCCAAATAAGAATTGAAATAGTTTTTGAGGCGGCAGTTCCGCCTGAAACTGCTCTAATTCGTTTCTTCAGTTGGCAAATCTTGGATGTTGCTGTCGTGTTCTTGTAAAGTGTCATTTTCTTTTGATAAACCGCTTAAAATAGGCTTCGGTAATGTCAGTTCTACCTTACTGTCTGTTGTAGTGTGTGGGTTTCCTTCTGCCATCCTGTATCTTAATTCTGGCGGGATTGTTTTTAAGAACTCTTCCTTTTCCTCTGGGGACATAGTTTGAAATCTTTGTCTGTCATAATCTTTTAAACCGCCGCCACTTCCTTTGGGGCGTCCTTTCGGATTACCCGAAACACCTTTCTGAAAAAGATGTGATTTGTTCTGTTTGTTTTCTGTTTTATCAGTATCTTCTTCCATAATGGCATATTACTTGAATAATCTGCTAAAAAAACTTGGTTTTGGTTTAATTTCTGTATCTAATTTTTCAAGTATTTCACTATTAAGTTGAATTTGTCTTATTCGGGCGTCTTTTAATTCTTTTACCTCACCAGCTAATTGCAAGAATAATTTAGTTTGCTGTTCTAAATTGTAAATCTTTGTATCTTGCGTGGCTTTTTCGCTTATATATCTTAATTCTAATCTTTGAAGCCAATCTTGTGTTTGTTCTAATGTCATAATTTATTTATTAACTTATAACTACCCCTTGCATCCCTCGGGTAAAGATTCACATTCTTGGGGAATATCGGGAATAGGAATTGTTTTTTGTATTTCTTGTATAGGAGTTGGTTTTGAACTCAACGACAAAAATAAACCAAGTCCCAAGAGCAGAATAAATATAAGCGATGCAAGTAGAATTTTATTTTTCATTGTGCGTATTATATCATATTCTTTCTTTTAATACAAGCCGACCTAATGCTACTATAATTGTTATTATATCACTTTTTGTAATTTTCATACTTTCATTTTATCTGATAATTGTTTGGTTTCTTCCATTGGTTTGTTAAGAAATTTGGGATTTTTTTCTGATAAATAAGCAATATGTTTAGCTTCTTCTAAAATATCTCGCATTTTTCTATCCACATTTCTACCTCTTATTTCATTCCAATCATCATCATCTAACTTGTGTGTTGGATTCCAACCCATAATTTCATTGTATGCTGGTTCAATTCCTTGTATATTCTTTCCTATTAAAGCAACCCCATTGTTAAACACAGTTCTCGCTTCGGGATTATTGAATAAGTAATATGCCTTGTGCACTTCTTCATCTTCTATTATAAAATATTGGTCATCACGAAAACCTGTGCGGATTTTTATCATATTTTTGGATATTTATTAGTGGTTGATAATTTTTCCGACTGATACTTTCTAATCGCACTTTCTAAACTAACCCACTTATCTCTTAATTGGATTGGTGTGGTTATCATCACGGGAAAGTAAGGAATTCCATTTGTTTTGGATAAAGTTTTTTCAACTACACCCCGAACCCTATCAAATCCATAAGTTTCAATTAAATCGGCGCAAGCTTTTCTTTGTGGAGGATAACCATAGAATTTCTTGGAAGCTGGATTTAATTTTTCAAATTCCTTTATAAGAAGTGGTATTTCCGAGCTTGTCTCGGTATTCTTCTTCTCTTCTTCTTTATAGTTCTTCTTAGTGTCCTTATTACCCGCACTTCGTGTCCTTATTGCTCGCACTTCGGGGAATAATACACCCACTTCAACCCTGTCCTTTTTACTCGCACTTTCATATTCCTGTATATTTAACCTCCACAAATCCATTATTTTGAATTGTCTCACACTCCCGCCTCTTACTTTAACTGGTGTTATTTCCATTATCCATTTTCTATCAAGGAGTTTAATGATATTTTTTGACACGGTCTTTCTATCTGCCCCCATTTTCTCTGATAAAAAGTTCAATGAAGCAAAACAAGAGCCGTGTTCTCCCGCTATTCTTTTCATAACTAAATAAAGCGACTG
>Ga0180732_1001858_pt1 | contig 12122 bp, 6 predicted proteins | sample KR11_01MetaG_FD_148674 | JGI IMG/M metagenome (GOLD analysis project Ga0180732, IMG submission 148674) | Groundwater microbial communities from the Olkiluoto Island deep subsurface site, Finland - KR11_0.1 MetaG | ecosystem: Environmental > Aquatic > Deep subsurface > Groundwater | place...
CAGGGCCCAGCGGCAATCTTCCATCAATGCTTTTCAGACCACCATGGCACGATACCTGACGTTTCTGATTGAAGATTTCGGGACGCCGCCTGATCTTCTGAAAGCCCGGGAAACCGTCAAAGAAGCCTTCATTCAAGTGCGCTATACGGGAACGGATGCTTCCTGGGTAACGGATGAAATTCCTTCCCCTTCCAAAAGGCTGCGCTGGTCGACCTGGAAAGATCATCCCCATATTCGATCCGCACTCTGGAAATCCAGATTCCTGATTGAAATAGAAAAGGAACAGGGAATATTCCTTTTTGCCCTGGGGAACAGTTTTGACCAGGAAAACGAAAATCGCCGTTTGCTGGTCCCCCTTCTTCTGATTCTTACGTCTCTGATCCTTCTGATTTATCTGTCCATCCGCTGGATTCTCAAGCCCATAAAATGGCTGAACCAGGGGGTTTCCGAGATCACCCTGGGGAATTTGAAGCACCAGGTCCCTGCCGGAAATTCCGCTGAATTTAAAGAGCTTGCCAAGGGCTTTAATGAAATGACCCGGAGGATTCGCGAGATGCTCTATTCCAAGGAACGCCTTCTGGTGGATGTGAGCCATGAGTTGCGCTCCCCCTTGACCCGTATCCGGGTGGCCCTGGAATTTCTGCCTGAAAGCCATGCCAGGGTAAGCATAAGAACAGATGTTGAAGAAATGGAGAAGATGATCGCAGAAATTCTGGAGGCTGCAAAACTTCAGCACAGGTATGGGCGCCAGAACCATCAGGAAATCAACCTCAAGGAATACATCAAGGAAATCATTCCCACTTACAAGGGCCAGAATCCCGGCATCGTGTTCCATGAGCCGGAAACCCCTGTGCTATGCAGAATTGACCCGGACCAGATAAAAACCGTATTTCACAATATTTTAAACAACGCCGTTAAATATACCGGGGTTTCAAGCGAGCCCATCCATATTTCCGTTATGAATGAAAAATCTCATGTCATTGTTGAGATTGAAGATCAGGGGATCGGCATTCCGGAAGAAGAACTGCCTTTTGTTTTCGAGCCCTTTTACCGGGTGGATAAATCCAGATCCAAAGAAACCGGTGGCTATGGTCTGGGGTTAAGCATATGCAAATCCATCATGGAGGCCCATGGTGGCCGGATTGAGATACAAAGTTCAATGGGAAAAGGCGTAAAGGCCATCCTGGTTTTTCCCAATCTCCCGGCCCTTGAATAAACCGTTCTTCCTTGTTTTGTTGATTTTTAAAAATTCCCCATTGACAGGGGATGGGGTTTTTCTTAAATAAGGAGGTCGTTAAAACGGCCTCAGATCTTGTCCATTTCCTTTTTTTATCATTAAAACAGGCGATTAAATCATGGCAAATTCAATTATCACGGCAACAGGAAGCTATATCCCCCGGAGGGTGGTTCCAAACGATCATTTCATGAACCACGAATTCTTCGGTGAAGACGGAAAACGCCTGGCCAAGTCGACACCTGAAATCATCAAGAAATTCAAGGATATTACTTGCATTGAAGAACGACGGTATGCCTCCCATGACGTGAACACCTCGGATATGGCCTTCATGGCCGCGGAAAAAGCCTTGGAGGGGACGGATAAGGAAACCCTGGATTATATCATCGTGGGACATAACTTCGGCGATGTTACGGTGGAAAATTATAAGACCGACATCCTTCCCACCCTTGCATCCCGTGTCAAGCACAAACTGAGAATAAAAAACCCATACACCGTGGCCTACGATGTTCCCTTCGGCTGCCCCGGATGGCTGCATGGCGTGATCATTTCCGATTATTACATCAAATCCGGGGATGCTAAAAAATGCCTGGTGATCGGAGCCGAAACCCTCTCCCGCGTGATAGACCCCCATGACATGGACAGCATGATCTATGCGGACGGGGCCGGGGCAACGTTACTGGAAGCCACGGATGATAAAAATACCGGCATTCTTTCCCATGTCACCCGAACCGACACCTATCATGAAATCTATCTCCTCAGAATGGGGAAATCCTACAATCCCGGGCATCCGGAAAACGATATCTTCTTAAAAATGGACGGACACCAAATCTATAAATATGCCGTGAAAAATGTTCCGGATGTGGTGAAACAAAGCCTGGACAAAGTCGGCCTCACCCTTACGGATGTGAAGAAAATATTCATCCATCAAGCCAACCAGAAAATGGATGAAGCCATTTTAAGCCGGATTTTCAAACTGTATAAGCATAAAAGCATACCGGAATCCGTCATGCCCATGACCATCGCCAAATTAGGCAACAGTTCCGTAGCCACCATTCCCACCATGCTGGATCTGGTTCAAAGAAAACAGCTGGGCGAACATCGGCTCAACCCCAATGATGTGGTTGTATTTGCCTCCGTGGGTGCCGGCATGAATATCAATTCCGTGGTATATCGGGTTCCTTAAAAACAAGACCCTCCTTCCTGCAAACTAACCGTTTTTAATCACAAGGAGTGAATGTTATGCTGGTCATCAAGGCCTTTTCCATTTGTGTTTCAGCCGCTTTGCTATTTAGCGGCTGTGGGCATTGGGATAACGGCAGGGATGCCTTTACCCGGGCCTTAGCAGACTGTGATCATGAAAATAAACAGATGCTTGCATCCATGGAGGAACTGAACCAAAAGATAAACACGCTAAATACCAAAACCGATGAACTGGATTCCCGGCGTTCCTATTTTTCCTATAAAGCCGAAAAACTGGAACTTGAGTTGATGAAAAGAGATGCAGTAATCCAGATTCAGGAAAACGTTATTCAACTTTTGGATGATTCGGGAAACACCATTGAAACCAGCCTGAAAAATGAAATCAACACCAAGTTAAGTCAAATTGAAGAATCTCATAAAAAGAAAAAACAGGTGTACCGGGTTGAAGATCTTTTCAAACCCAAAACCTTTGATATCAGCTCCAAAGGCGAAGAGACGCTAATAGAATTGGCTGAGGGTATTAAAAACAATAAAGAACAAAAAATTTACATAGAAGGTCATACGGATAATGTTGAGTTAAGCCCCTCCACACAAAAACGCTTCCCCTCCAACTGGGAAATCTCAGTTGCCCGTTCCGCAGCCGTTGCACGGTTTCTTCAAACCCGGGCGGGGATAGAGCCCAAAAGGCTGGTGATTGTGGGTCATGGCGGCTATAAACCCGTTGCGTCAAATCAAACTAAAGAGGGTCGGCGGTTAAACCGCCGTGTGGAAATCATCCTGGGTCCTTCCCTGTGAGAGCGCTCGCCTACAACCGGGGTCCATACTATTTAATCCGAATTCCGGCCTTTCCTTTTAAAGGATACAGGCCGGTCGTTCAGACTAAATAGATTATTTTATTATGTTTAAAAAATTTATTACCACCCTCACCATTACCATCGTGGCTCTGGTGACCGGAGCTGTTACACTGCTTTCCACAGGGGTTTATTTCTATTTTACCCACAGACTTCAGGCTGAATTCAATCAAAATATGGAGGCCCACAGGGGCCGGATTGAAATCATGCTGGAAAATAGAACCAACGAAATCAAAAGCCTCACTGAGGTCATCAGCACGGACAACACCATTCGGTTTACGGCCCAAAAAGGGATATATGGCGAACTTGAAGAACGCCTCAGTTATTTTTCCAACAGCCATTCATCGGTGTATATTTATATTCGGGACAAAGACAACCGCCTGATTTGCCCGAAAAATACCGATAGCCCGATGCAAGCCATGGTAGAAAAAATTTCCAATGACCCTTGGGAAGAAATGGTTGTTGAAAATGATACTAATAATGCCGTAATTCGGCAATTTGATTCTCCCATTTCAGACGATTCCAATTTTCTTGGAGCGGTTTATGCTCTTTACGACATGGTTTTGGACAAATCCCTGAAGACGGAAATCAACAAAATATCCCAGGGAGACATTCTTTTCAAACAAGGCTCCGGGTATTTTGACTTCAACGGCAAAATTGTTTTTTCAACCGATTTCAACAACCCCTTGAATCGAGATTCAAACGGAAACCTTATTTGGAAAAATCAGAACATCCTACTATCCCCCTTGAAAGGATTTGAAAACCTGTATTATTCTCTTTCCCGGGAGAACCTGGTAAAAGAAGAAAAGAATCTTTTATTAATCCTGGCGCTTTTCACCATTTGCATCGTTGTGATTTCCACAGGACTCTCTTTATTTCTAGGTCGACAGATGTCCAAGCCTCTGGAAGATATGGCCGCCATGGCCCTTCAAATATCTAAAGGCAGAAAAAGACTCTCCTTTGCGATCAAGAAAAAAGATTATCTCGAATTCCGTCAATTGTCGGAAGCCTTTAATTATATGCTGAAAAACCTCAAGGAAGCAGAAGATAAATCCAGGTTTACCGAACTCATGCAAAATGTGGATGATGCGGTTTATTTGACAGATGAATCCGGCAAGCTGCTGGATGCCAATGTCGCGACCTATGGAACCCTGGGTTATTCCCATGAAAGTTTTTTCAGATTGACCCTTGCGGACATTCTGCCTCTTGAAGATGCTCGCAGGGTTATGGATTCATTGATTCAAAACCGTTCAAATCAGGAGCCTCGAATATCGACTCTTGAGACATGCCTTGTAAAAAATGATAAAACCACCCTTCCGGTTGAAATCAAGTATAGAACCATCCAATACCTTCAAGGACGGGCCATCCTGTCTGTAGCAAGGGATATCACCAGACGCATTGAAGCCCAGCGAGTTCTGCGGGAAAGCGAGGAATTGTACCGGTCATTGATTGAGACCTCGCTAAACGGCATCCTGATTTTAAATAATCAATTTCAGATGATCTATGCCAACAACCGGCTTTGTCAGATTCTTGGATACTCCCGTGAAGAGATTGGTTCGGTTGATTTCAGGGATATTCTAAAAGACTCCGATCTTAACTCCATGGCAGCAAGTTTTATAGAGGACAAATACGACCACGGAATAAGAGGTCCATCAGAAATCAAAATTTTACGCAAGGACAACGACCAGCGCCATTGCTTCCTCAACACCATTGCCATTGCGGATTCTTCTGATAAAATTCGAATTGTGGTTCAAATCCTGGATATTACCGACCAGTTTCGCGCCGAACAGGAAAAGAAATTGCTTGAATCCCATCTGCGGCAATCCCAGAAAATGGAAGCCATTGGAAATTTGGCAGGGGGAATCGCACACGATTTTAACAACCTTCTACAAATTATTCATGGCTATACGGAAATCATGATTTTGAAGAAGGACAAAAACCACCCTGACTACCAAAAACTCATTGAAGTTAAGCAGACGGCCCAGAGGGCAACGGATTTGACCAAACAGCTCCTCACGTTCAGCCGAAAAGTTGAAAGTGTCATGAAGCCTGCGGACCTGAATCATGAAGTGAGACAAATCCACAAGCTCCTTGAGAGAACCCTCCCCCATGTCATAAACATGGAGCTTAAATTTTCGGACGATCTCCATTCCATAAACGCAGATAAATCCCAGCTGGGCCAGATCATCATGAATCTTTGCGTAAACGCTCGAGATGCCATGCCAAATGGCGGCACAATGCGGATTGAAACCCGGAATGTGGTCATAGAAGAAAAGTCCCCGGAAACGCCTGAAGGCTTCAGCCTTGGACCCGGAGTTTATGCGGTCCTGTCCATTTCCGATACCGGTGTCGGGATAACCAGAGACTCCATGGACCATATCTTTGAACCTTTTTATACCACCAAGGAAGTGGGCAAAGGCACAGGTCTGGGGTTGGCGATTATCTATGGGATCGTTACCAGCCACAGCGGCCATATCTCCTGTACAAGCGAGGTGGATAAAGGAACTACTTTTGATATTTATTTCCCTGTATTTCAAAAGCTTTTAAATGCTTAACCCTTCTATTTCATGTTTTTGTTTGACACCAACGAGTAATCTGATAATAAACCCAAATGCCAAAAATTCCTTCTATGAAAAAAATCCCCATTCGTCAGCTCCAGGAAATCTCATCCTGGGTGGCGTCTATTCAGGACTTGGATAAGCTTCTGGATCTGATTTTAAAATCCGCCGCCAAAATGATGAATGCTAATGCCAGTTCGCTCATGCTGATTGACAGGGAAACCAATATGCTTTTTTTCCAATCCGCAACAGGGGTAAAAAAAGATGAGATAAAGAATTTTCAGGTCAAGCTCGGCCAGGGAATTTCAGGGTCCGTGGCCAAATCAGGGGAACCCCTTCTGATTCCGGATGTTGTGAAAGACCCGCGATGGTTTCGTGAGATCAGCGACAACATCGGTTTTAAAACAAGATCCATCGCCTGTGTTCCATTGAAAGTCAATGGGAAAACCATGGGCGTTCTCCAGGTGATTGACAAGGCAAACGGAAGCTTCCTAACCGAAGAAGACATGTTGATTCTCTCTGAATTTGCCGAATTGGCGGCCCTTGCCATCGCAAATGCTCGAAAAATAGAACAGGTTAAAATTGAAAATACCCATCTAAAAGAAGAGATAGGATCAAAATATCAGATTATCGGAAAGAGCAGCGCTCTTCAAAGCGCCATTACCGATGCCTTGAAGGTGGCCAACTCCTCCGCCACCACCCTGATTCTGGGGGAAAGCGGAACCGGAAAGGAATTGCTTGCAAGACTCATCCATCAATCCAGTCCTCGGAAAGAAAAACCCCTTGTGGTTCTCAACTGTGCGGCTTTGCCAGAGTCCCTGCTTGAAGACGAGCTTTTCGGTCACGAAAAAGGGGCCTTCACAGGGGCCACCCATCAGAAAATCGGCAAATTTGAGCTGGCCCACGAAGGCACCATCTTTTTAGACGAAATCGGCGAAATGAACCTCGGCATGCAGGCCAAACTGCTTCGCGTACTTCAGGAGGGAACCTTTTACCCCGTGGGATCCAATGCAGCTATTTTTGTGAATGTTCGGGTTCTTTCCGCCACCAATAAAAATCTTGAAGAGCAGATCTCCAAAGGAAAGTTCCGGGAAGATCTCTACTACCGTTTGAATGTGGTTCAGATTCATATGCCGCCTTTGCGGAACCGCATGGAAGACGTACCCCTGCTGGCGGAATATTTCCTTAACTATTTCAAAGATGAAACCGGCATGACCGGGTTGATGCTTTCCAAGGCCGCTTTGGATAAAATCACAAGGTATTCCTGGCCGGGCAACATTCGGGAATTGCGAAATGCCATTGAACGAGCCGTGGTCATGGGCGACGGGCATTCCATTAAACCGGAAGATCTACCCATCTCTGCCCGAAAACCAAACGCCTCTGCTTTTCCCACCGGAATGACCCTCCATGATGCCATTGACTGGTTCAAGAAGGAATTCATATCCCAGAGCCTGAAACAAACCGCCGGCAATCGAAGCAGAGCAGCCGAAAACATGGAAATCCAGAGAACCTATCTTTCAAGACTGATCTCCAAATATGATATTAAAGATCAGTGAGGGAAGTGAACGGCGAATCAAGGGCTGTCAAGCTTGTCCGGATGATTTCCCATCGAATCCGGACACGGGGATTCAGAATCCGGAAAGTTTTTCCATCTCCTGAATCCCCGTGCCTGCATTGATGAATATCTATGGTTGCGGGTAGGACACACCCGGATGATACACCAACGTTATTCTCACATGATATGGCATTCCATCATATCCCCAGTCATCATCCGGATGGAGGGAGTTGACATAGTTGAAGTCACTGATACTGAGGTAAAAATTCCCCTGCCAAGCGTCCCCTGCCCAGAATTTCTGGTCGGTTCCTGCAACCGGAACGCTGATATCCAGAGGGGCTATGCCTGTGCCCGAGTCTCCTGCGCTTGCAAAAAATCCATCGGAATCATTCGGACGATCCACTAGTATCCGATTGCTGTTATAGTCCCGGTAAAGCTTCCACACATATTCAACCGAATCGCCGGGTTGATCCACATGCAGATCTACTTTGATATCATAATACCAATCGGAATCCAGAGGAAGTCCCTCACGAATCAGGGGGTCCAGGGATAACTTGAGCCAATCTTGATCCCCCTGAAAGTCAATATACCCGGCAATCCACGGAAAGGTGACGGTGATGGTGCCATCGGGGTTCTGAACTTTGGTCACTCCCGGAGCAGCCTCATTTCCGTTATATTTAAGGAGGCTGGTATTCACTTTATAGGAATTTTGGACCAAGGAGTTCTGCTCCAACAACACGGTTTCAGCAGATGCGGTTTGCCTTTCGTCCATTTCATTGTAATAGATCCTGGCGGAATCCGGCACCACCAAGTCCGGCGGCAACACCATAGGCACTTCTGTGACATTGGCCCTGATCCTGTAGGCAACAGTTCCATCCCCGTCATCCCCTTGATAGTCGCAGACTCTGAAATAATAAATTAATGGCGCAGGGTTCTGAACCGCCGCAACATAAATGCTGGTTTTCAATTCGGTTCCGCTATCGTTGCCATTGGCGTCAAACATTTTTGTGATCACCTGATCCCGCATGATGCTCACGTAGTAATCCACCAGGGATGGCTGGTCATCGGTATCCAGATAGACTTCAAGAATGTGGGGAACCGTCGGGTTGGCAATGCTGACGGAATACCAATCTTCATCCCCGCGATACCCGATTTTACACGTAACGGCATCCGCAGGGTTTGAAGAAAAAAGCAACCCATCGGCTGTGGTGATGGTGTCATTCCCGTAAACGGTTTCTCCTGTTTCAGAATCGATCTTTGATACATTTTCAGCAGCATCTTCAATGTCCAGAACTTGAATACTTATGATATAAGGCGCCTGGAGGGTTATGTCTTCACCGGGGGCTGCCTTCACCTGGATGAAATGTTCCCCTGCTCCAGCCTTGATTTGTGAAGCATAGGCCGCGGCGCCACCATTAAACTGGTGAGATAAAAGGATTTTATCCGTTTCGTCGGAAAGATTGAATTGATAGTTAAAATCCTGAGCCGTTTCCCCATCATCAAAGGACACTTGCAACACTTTGAATCCTGTGGTCGCAATCTCATTCAAAGGCATCCGGTACCAATCCTGGTCGTCGGCATAGTCCAGTGACCCCGCAATCGAATACGTTCTGGTAATGGGGTTATAAGTCATGATTGCGGCATGATCTTTATCATCGTTTTCACTCGCTTCCATTGTATTGGAAGAAGATACGCAAACCCTGTAGGTCGACGCCGGATCAAAATCATCTCTGCCGTAATCATCAATCAACATATAATAGATGCCTGCATTCAAATAGGGAAGCAGATTGTAATGATGACTCTGTACTCGCTCAAGGCTTGTAACTAAGGTTCCATCATCGTCGTATAAGTCAATGGCCAATTCCACATCCGTGCCATCATTAAATGGGGAAAATTCTATATCCACCGAATAGACCCCGGTCTGCTCTGCGTTAAAACTAAAGCAATCAATATCGCCTATGGAGCTGATTTCATCAACCTGGCAGCTTGCCGCATCATCAACGGTAATCGGCACCGCCTGGCTGAAGTTATCATTGCCTTCATCGGCTTGGGCGAAATTTATTTTAAGCTTATAGGGGTTGCTCGAGTCGGCATCATCCATAAGGTCTCTTACGGCAATGTAAATATCCTTGGGCCTTTCAATGTAAACATTCATCAGAAGGTCGGCAGGCAATTGGCTCCCTTCCGGCGAATGCTCACCGTAAAGTCTTATTTTTTGGCCATCAGCCCCTTCCTCATAAACCGTGGCAAGAAGTTGAACATCTGGTCGAAAGGTACTTCCCGTACAGGAAACTTGCAAAACATTATTGGCATCAACCACTCGATAATGGTACCAGTCTACTTCTTCAGACTGTGATATTTCGCCTGAAATCGATTGACCCGGTGTTAGCTCCTTCATACTTGATTCTTCTGCATCTTGATTAAAACTCGAACATGAAGCCATAAAAAACATAACGGTTATGATCATAAGCCCATTTTTCATATCTATCACCTCTTCTATTGCATCAATGTAAAGTCATTAGGTGTAAGATGGATCGTACTTCCTCCCTCACTGGTATTGACCAGCACTTCTGCCATTCTGAAAATCGGAGGACTATCCGGATTGTCCTCCGGAACCTGGGCGATATAAAACCGTATCAGATTGTCCCCCCTTACCCACTCGCCTCCGTTGTCGGTTGTATGTCCAAGGGTTTCCATAATATTGATGTTTGAAATGGAAAACCCATACTGCCTGACATAGGACGGTAGGCCGCTTCCCTGGTCGATGGGCACCAGACCCTGATTGAGAATACTATAGGAATAACTGTATCGTTCCCTTATTTTAGGATCATTGGACGTAACATTCGTGTGACCCTGAATTTCCTCCCAATCCTGCGAGCCATCGAAATCAGCATCGGTTGTGGACTGAATCTCCAAAGGGTTGGTTCCCATTTCGAATTCTATGCCGTCGGGAATACCGTCGGCATCCGTATCCACCATTCGTCTATTGGTCCCTTTCACATATTCTTCACAGTCGGTCAGCCCATCATTGTCCGTATCCGGATAAGTTCCTGAAGGCCTTAAATCGCAGGGGCTGTCCGGAACCAAAGGATCCAGAACATGTCCGGGTGAACTCACTCTGACTTCAAAAAAGTCGCTCAATCCGTCCCCGTCCGTGTCCTTTAACCCGGGATCCGTTTCAAGGTCTTCTTCTTCATCATCCAGAAGTCCGTCTCCGTCGCTGTCCAGATAAACAAGTTCCAGACCGGGCTTGACATTGTGGTTGGTGGCCACCAGAAATTTGATTTTATATTCAACGGTAAGGCGCATATCCACGATGTTGACGAAGTCAATGGCTTCAGCACTTTCAAACAGTCTGAATTGACCATTGCCCCTGTCGGCCATGCCTTGGAGGCAGTTTTCAGCATAGGCACGCGCAGCTTGTCCTTCCTGGGTGGGCGGAAACATCCCCAGGAGTAAAAAAGTATGAAAATTGAAACTTCCCACTCCTCTTTCTTCCGCCATATCGGCGATTTCAGAGACACTGTTCCAGATATCCGAATTGGGCTGACTCCCGCCCTGGACATTGGACATGCCGTCACTGAGAAATATCACGATGTATTTTGTTCTGATGATGCTTTCTTCAACGGCGCTGTTGATATCCCTTTGAATATCCGCATAGATGGTGTCCAGTGTCCCGAGATAGTCGGTCATGGTATCATTTCTTGCAGCATTAAGAACCCGGTTCAATTCACCAGGATCTTTTGTGAATCCCCCTCTTCCGTCAATGGTGCGGGTCCGATCAAAGACATCATTGTTCCAAAGCATGATTTCAAAGGAGGTATTTTCATTGCTGTTGTATTCATCAATAAAATTCCTCACTGCTTCGATTCTTAGAAAATGGGGATCAGAGCCCACCATGACCCCATCCACAGTGTCTCCCATGCTTAATGAGCAATCAATGGCGAATAGAACTTTTACCGGGAAATTAATTTCATCCGGACTTTCCGTTAAAAATGTTCCGGCAAGGCTAACGATGGCTCGGTCCTGGGTGTACTCCAACTCCGGACTACCGCATCCCCAGAGGGTGGCGCTTAGTATACCCATGATTATCAGGGATAATTTTTTAAGATTCATCACACATATCTCCTATTCCATCATGGTCCGAATCCATTTGATTGGAATTTGGATCTTTAGGGCAGTTATCACAGGCATCTCCTATCCCGTCTTCATCATAATCTGTGTTTTTAAGATTCTTACAGTTCGGGCAAAGGTCCCTGTCCGGGCCGCCATCTTCCAAGAAACCATCATTATCGCGGTCCTGATCACAGGCATCTCCCGCGGTGTCGCCCAGAAGATAGAAATCACCATTTTCCTGCCCGGGGTTGTAAACCATACTGCAGTTGTCGATACTGTCCGGCACCCCGTCGTTATCGTCATCTTCATCACATAAATCACCGATACCGTCGCCATCGTAATCCGTCTGATTAACGTTGGAAATAAAAATGCAATTGTCCTGGGCGTTGGGAATACCATCGCCGTCGATCTCCCCATCACAGGCATCTCCCAATCCGTCTCCATCGGTATCTTCCTGCTCATTGTTTGCGATCGCAGGACAATTGTCACAGGCATCACCGTGGTCGTCACCATCGACGTTTTCGCTTTGATCATTGGGGGTATAAGGACAATTGTCCCGGGTGTCCACCGCACCGTCCGCATCAATATCTTCATCCAATGCCCAC
>Ga0180732_1001859_pt1 | contig 12122 bp, 11 predicted proteins | sample KR11_01MetaG_FD_148674 | JGI IMG/M metagenome (GOLD analysis project Ga0180732, IMG submission 148674) | Groundwater microbial communities from the Olkiluoto Island deep subsurface site, Finland - KR11_0.1 MetaG | ecosystem: Environmental > Aquatic > Deep subsurface > Groundwater | place...
CTGATTTATGATGTTTCAGAACACTTTAAATCTGAGGAGAAAATTATTGAGCAATCCGCATATCCAAATGTTGAAGAACACCGGCAAATGCATCAGGCACTCACCGATACAGCTTTGACAATGGCTAAACGCCACAAAGAAGGGCAGTTGGAGATAACAGAAATTTTTGATTATCTTGCTATCCAGGTGGTCAGTGAACACATGTTAATCGAAGATCGTAAATTTTTTTCTTATTGTCAGGATGGGAGCCCACAACTTTAGTAATTTTGAAATAGTAAAAAGGTGTTTAATGTGTCTATTATCAAATACCCAAAGCCTTTGTTTAAAAGACGATGACTTCTTTTGCCAGTTGTGATGGTAAACCAAATCCAACTGGTGGGTACTTGTATTCATAATTTTCACGTTTTTGAATCGAATCCAGACCCCATATCTTGTGGTTGGGGGAAATTAAATTTGATATTCAAACAGTCAAGTTATTAGAAACATTCTATGTTGATAGGATTAGCAAAAGCCACTCTTATACTAAAGGGATTCCCAGATAATTGAAAATTGGACTGTTTTAATTTCAGAAATTTACAATTCTTTGGAACCGGACAAGTATTTTTTCTGGACGGGTATTATAAATAAGACGGATCACCGAGCCGTATCCAAGATTGCCCGGCAGGTCAGTCCCCACTCACCTGCCGGGTCGATAGTGGATTATCCTTTCAGTTCAGACGGAATTTTACAAACGGGAATGGGTTCCATTTTATGTCTGTTGGCCCGGTTGAATCGTTTGTAAATGGACAAGACCTCTTTCTGCCGGCTATCAAGGCGAGGGTCTTGGGGGTGTTCAAAATTTTTCTGGGAGTCCAGGTAGGTCATGGCCCATTCCAGTTCCGCATAGGTGGCGCCGATCTGGCTTTCATCGGTGCGGTCGTCAGCCCATAGGCCGTCCGTTGGCGGGGCCGTTAAAATAGTTTGGCTGATGTTCAGGAATTGGCCCAGAGCATAGACCTGGGATTTCATCAGGTCGGCAATGGGGGAAATATCCACACCGCCGTCTCCGTATTTGGTAAAAAACCCCACCCCAAAGTCTTCCACCCTGTTGCCGGTGCCGGCCACCAGCATCCTGTGATGGGAGGCAAAGGCATACAGGGTCATCATCCGGAGGCGGGAGCGGGTATTGGCCATGGTCAGATTGTCCTGGATATCCTTGGGAAAATGGGTCTGGATTTGTTCGAATACCGGTGTGAGTTCCATATCAATCCCCGTGACATTGTCATGGGATTTGGTGAGCCAGGCGATGTGCCCGGAAGCTCTGGATACCTGGTCCTTTGCCTGAAAAATGGGCATGTTTACAGCCAGTACCCGTTTTCCGGTTCTGGCGCACAAGGTTGAGGTCACGGCAGAATCTATTCCGCCGGACACCCCGATGGTAAACCCGTTTAAACCCGATTTTTCCACATAGGTTTTCAGCCAGCTGACAATATATTCTGCCACATCGGGTGTTTGCATGGGTATGTCCTTTGGTTAAGATGTCGTCATTTACAGGTCTGTTCCATGGGTCTTTTATAATGAAACAAGGCATTTGTTGTCAATGTTTTCCAATTGGGAGCAAATAAATAAATTTGTATTGGACAAAAATTACCGGACCCATATAAGGTATTGCCCAGATTCATTTTCCAGGAGCGCATTTTTTATGAACAAGGTATTTGTGGTCATTGTTTTTTTTGCATTTATTTTTGCCGGATTTCAGCAGATTTCCCAGGAGTTTTCCCCGCCTTCTCCCATGGAATTGCTGTCCACGGCCATGGTGGATTCGGCCGCAAGTGCCGTGGAGCTTGCCATCGGTCTTGTGGGGGTGATGACACTTTTTCTGGGGTTGATGAAGGTGGTGGAAGAGGGGGGAATGCTGAGGATCCTGGCAAAACTGATCCGTCCCCTCATGGTTCGGCTCTTTCCCGATGTTCCGCCGGACCACCCGGCCATGGGGGCCATGATCCTCAATTTGTCGGCCAATGCCCTGGGCCTTGGCAATGCCGCAACTCCCTTTGGCATCAAAGCCATGCAGGCCCTGGACACCTTAAATCCCAACAAAGGAACCGCCACCAATGCCATGGCCCTGTTTTTGGCCATCAACACCTCCAGTGTCACCCTTCTGCCCACAGGCGTGATCGCCCTCAGGGCTGCGGCCGGCTCTGTTGATCCTGCGGCCATCCTGCCCACCACCTTGTTTGCCACCATTGGGTCCACCCTTGTGGCCATTTTGGCAGCCCGGCTTTTCCAGCGATTCTCTCCGGGCGGAAGTCTGGATGCGGCTATTCAAACAGATTCATTGCCCTTGCCGGGTTCTGATTTGTCCCGGGTCAAAGACCAGGGGTATCCTTTCTGGGTGTCGGGCCTCGCCCTGGTGGGACTTATATCCGTGATTCCCGTATCCGTTCTGTTCGGCGCTTCCTTTTCCCCCTGGATACTGCCGTCTCTCATGGTGGGGTTTCTCTTGTTCGGCCTGGTACGTGGGGTCAAGGTGTATGAGGTTTTTGTGGAAGGGGCCAAGGACGGGTTTCAGGTTGCCCTGCGGATTATTCCCTATATGGTGGCCATTCTTGTCGCCGTGGGCATGCTGAGGGCTTCGGGCGGCCTTGGTATGCTGGTGGAACTTTTGGGCCGGGTGACTGTCCATTTCGGCCTGCCCCCCGAGGCATTGCCCATGGCCTTGATGCGGCCCCTTTCAGGATCCGGGGCTTACGGCATCATGGCCTCCATCATCAATGACCCGGCCATCGGCCCGGATTCTTACACAGGCCTTCTGGTCTCCACCCTGCAGGGGTCCACGGAAACCAGCTTTTATGTGATGGCGGTTTATTGCGGGGCTGCCGGGATCCGCAGAATCCGGCATTCCCTGGCTGCAGCCCTGACAGCCGATCTTGCCGGTGTTATCTTTGCCGTTATGGCTTGTTCCCTGTTTCTGGTCTGATTCATGCCGGGCTCCGGCCATGTTGTCTGACATATTCGTATAATATAATTGAAGCAGCCACGCTCACATTCAGGCTCTGGGATTTGCCATATTGGGGGATGGTCAGGCGGTGTATTTCGGGAAACAGATCCGGATCAAAACTGATGCCGAATTCTTCATGGCCAAAGATAAAGGCGCTTTTTTCGGGCAGGGCCGACGCTGTCACAGGAGTTCCCTGTCCGGGTTCAAGGATATAGGGGACATATCCCCTGGCGACAATGTCCGCATAACAGGTGAAAAATTGGTCGTGGAAGACCGTAGGAACCCATTTAAAGGCCCCCATGCCGGGCGCCGGGTCAAAAAAATCAATGCCCACCAAATGGATTTCCCGGCACCCGAAGGCCTCGGCACTCCTGAATATTTTCCCGATATTATAGGAGGGCTTGAGGTGGTCCAGCACAAGGATGCAGTCATGTATCCCGGGGACGGCCAAATAATTTTTGTTCCGCTGTCGCCGGAAACGTCTTTGGGCCATTTCCCGCTCGGCTTTCATCATTTGTCTTATTTTATGGGGTCCCATGGGATTCCTTTTTGTAACGATTCACAGGTCATAGCCTTTGGTCACCCTTAGGCAGGGAAACGCTTAAGCCATAAGCGTCTGATATACAAGATCGGCGGGAAAATTGCAAAAAATATGAACCCTCTTTATTAAGAAGTGTTTTCTCTATGCAAGGGGCGCCCCTTGCCCCGAAACGGATAAATCGGTATACTGGCCAAAACAAAAAGAAAGGCTATTCCCAAGAAAAGGAGTTAAGAATGAAGGTCATCATTGATTTGTGCGTGGTTCCCCTGGGTGTTGGGGTCTCTGTTTCCAAGTATGTGGCAGTCTGCCAGAAAATTATTCAGAAAGCCGGTCTCACATCTGAACTCCATGCCTACGGCACCAACATCGAGGGGGAGTGGGACGCCGTGTTTGATGTGGTAAAACAATGCCATGAACAAATCCATGGCATGGGTGCTCCAAGGATCACCACCACCATCAAGGCCGGCACCCGCATTGACCGGGAGCAGACCATGGCCGACAAGGTTAAAAGTGTTAAGGAAAAAGTATAGGCGGTCCGGGCGGCCGGTCATTGGGAGACAATGGCGCTAGGATTTGCCTGTCTTTAACTGCCCGGGCCGGGGGAAATTTTTAACACCGCCATGGTCAGGCGTGAAACGCAGATCAGCTCGTTTTTTTCATTTTCAACACAAATGTCCCAGACCTGGGTGGTTCTTCCCAGGTGGACCGGTCTGGCCGTGCCTGTTACCGATCCGTTTGATATGGATTTCAGGTGGTTGGCCTTGACCTCCAGGCCCACACTATAACAGGAATCGTCCAGGGTCATATAGGAGGCTGCACTGCCAAGGGTTTCGGCCAGAACCACCGATGCGCCGCCGTGGAGGATTCCCATGGGCTGCACGGTTCTTTTGTCAACCGGCATGGTTGCGCTCAGGAAATTCTCTCCTTTTTCCAGAAATTTTATGTCCAGATGGCCCACAATGGATGCTTCCCTGAAGCGGTTCAGATCCTCTATTTGAAATTCTTTTTTCCAGATATGTGTCATTTTTCTTCCCGGTTGGCTCTCATGATATCCAGTATTTGATCTATTTTTTCCTGGGCAATTGCCGTTTCAAGGGTACAGCCGCCGGCACCGGCATGGCCGCCGCCGCCGAACCGGGCCAGCAGATTGCCGATGTTGACCCGGCACCCTTGGTTAAAAATACTGCGGCCGATACTGAGCAGCACCTTGGACTTATCCGGTCCCAGGTATCGTATTTTAACACTGGCAATGGTGTCCGGGAACAGGGAATAGGTCAGAAAGCGGTTGCCCGAAGGAACATTGTCAAGGGATCGAAAATCGGTGACGGAAATATTTTCCATGATCGTGGTGTGGGAATGTAAAAAACGGCTGAATTCGGCATTTTCCCGGATCACGCCATTGCAGCGGTCTTGCACTTGGGGATCCTCAAGAATGCTACCAATGGTCTGTTTTCCCAGCATAAAGACCAGCTTGTTCCAATAGGCATGGTCACTTTCCCCCCGGTTTTGGATGGTCATGGACAAAAGAAGGTAGGGGTGGTTTTCCGGAAATTGCACCTGCTCTTTTGTCAGATCTGCTGAATCAATCATATCCGTATGCGCAATCAGCTCATCAAACCGGCCTGCAAATTTTCCCTGCTGCCGATAATGGTGAAAAATAACGCCGGCAGCAGACGGGGCGATGCCAAAGGCGCCTTTGACTTCTTTGCCCGGCTGGTTGGAGACATGGTGGTCAAACCAGAGGGAACACCTGGGGTCATAGGGAAGATTGGCAATGATATCCCCTGTTTTGATGATGGCTGTTTTGTTCTGGATGTCACTGGGTTCAACCCAGTAGATATCTGAATCAATGGTTTCAGCCTCATGGAGAAGAACGGCACAGACAATGCCGTCAAAATCCGGTCTTGTTACTATTCTCATGTATTACCCTTAAATATGGTGGGTTGATGGAAACCTGCTGGAAAAAAGGTTCTGTTGGATCTGTTGGATACCCTTTTATTGATGAACCATATGATAAAACATAAGCGTAAATTTTTCAAGATTGTTTTTACAGGAGGCTTGGGAGGAGGTGTTCGGCACCAAGTCACTGAAGCATTAATTTTAAAGGTTTCCCCTTGACCCGGCCGGGGTTTTTGTGGTCTATATGGATGCAATCCTGTTCTGTCGGTCTCTTTCTTTTCATAGGGTTTTTAGGAAATAGGGGCAATGAAAAAACTGAATCTTCATATAATAGAAAAAGAATTTTTCAACCGGGGAAACCCCTGGAAAAAACTGTTGGCCATCTCCCTTGATCTGCTTGGTGCCAAACAGAGCGGGATTTTATACGGTACCAATGAAACCCGGATCAAATTTTTACCCACCAATATGTGGGACCGCGGGATCCTGAACAAATTGAACGGAAAAGGTGTTAGCGGTTTCTTTCTAAGGCTTTTTGGCACTTACATTGTGGCGGCAAGGAAATTGAGTCCTGTCCTTTTTTATAAGACGGCACCGGGTGGGGAACGCCAGGAGAATGATGGCATTATCGCCTATGTGTTGAGAAATTGCGCAGATTATTACAAAAAAGGAATCAGTGTTATTATCTGTCCGGATACGGGGCGGTTTGTCCGTGAAACAACAGGTATCAACGGATATCATTATATCCCCTTTTTCATTTATGACGGTATCCGGATGAATCGGCCGGAAAAAGGAATTAAGGTGGATACCCGGATTGTAAAACATTTTAAGTCGAGCAATTCCATTTATATCATCCTGCCGGATTACGGCATCCTTGTTCTCAATACGGCGGATATCGCCCTGCTTGAGACCCGAGACAATCGGTTTGTCAGGGAAAAAGAACTCAGGAAACGCCTTGACCTGCTCATCAAACTGGTTGAAACCTCTTCCCTTAAGTATCTTGGACAATTAAAGGGCAAAAAAGGAGCTGAACTCCTTTGGCGGAAGGAGGCCCATCTGCGCAAGGCCTATTTTGATCTGGCCGAAAATGAGAGAAAGTTCAGGGATCTCTATGAACATGCCCCCATTGCCTATTTTTCCCTGGACCCTGGCGGAAATATTATCCGGTGCAACCTGGAGTCCTGTCTGTTGCTGGGATACGATAAGCCTGAATTAATCGGGAAAAATGGTCAACCCCTGTTTGTCAATCAGGAAGACGAGGATCTCAATTTCCATTCAATCTTGCAGGCCCTTGAAAAAGGGGGCAATGTCAAAGACATGGAACTTGACATGGTCCGAAAAAACAAAGAGAAGGTCTGGGTAAGTCTTTCCATTGATGCCATCCGAGATAAAAAAGATAAGATTGTGGAGATTCGGGCCATGGCAATGGATATTTCCCGGAGAAAGACCTTGGAAAGGCAATTGTTCCATGCCCAGAAAATGGAAGCAATCGGCACCCTTGCCCGGGGCATTGCCCATGATTTTAATAATGTGCTGTCCCCCATCTCCGGTTATGCCCAGATGTTGCTCATGGATACCGAGAATAGGGGAACGGAAAAAGAACACATCCGTATTATTCTCGAATGTGCCAGGCATGCCAAGGATCTGGTCAACCAGATCCTTACCTTCAGCCGCCAGAAGGAACATAAGCGGGTCCTTGTAAAGGCCCATAGTATGGTGGATGACGCCATGGGCCTTGCCGGGGCTTTTCTGCCGTCCTCCATACGTGTCAATATCACTGTGGAAAAAGAGTGCGGGTATATCATGGCAGACCCCATCCAGATGAACCAATTGGTTATGAATCTTGTGACAAATGCCTTTCATTCCATGGAAGAAAAGGGCGGGGTCCTGGACGTCTCCCTGGTAAGGGTCCAGATTCGCCCGTCGACCCCGGGGAAAGAGGGCATAAAACCCGGTCCCTATGTTTGCTTGTCCGTGGAAGATAACGGCCACGGCATTGACGAGGAGATCATCCCCAATATATTTGAACCCTATTTTTCCACCAAGGAAGAGGGAAAGGGTTCCGGCATTGGGCTCTCGGTTGTGCATGGTATCGTTGAAAGCCATGGGGGCTATATCCGGGTTGACAGCCACAAGGGCCGTGGGACCAAGTTTGCCGTCTATTTCCCGGTCTGCCGGCATCGGGGGGATGCCTGGGAAGAGATCCGCTCAAACCTGAGTGTGGAACCGGGAACGGAGCATGTTTTGCTTGTGGATGATGATGAAAAGGTTGCCATCATGCACACCCACATGCTTGAAAGGCTGGGGTATGGCGTCACCTGCTTTACCGACAGCCTGAAGGCCTTGTCCGCGTATTCCCAAAATCCCAAAGGCTTTGATGTGGTCATTACCGATTTGACCATGCCGGAGTTAAGCGGATTTGACCTGGCAAAGAAAATTTGTGAAATCAATCCCGATCTGCCGGTTATTCTGTGTACCGGCCTGGGAGACTCTATCGACAAACACCAGGAGGATGCCTCCCGGATCAAGGGGTTTTTAAGCAAACCAGTGGAAATTAAGGCATTATCAGTCACCCTCAGAAGCATTCTGGATACCCATTCTGCCTGAACCGATTTTGGGGTGCTGCTTTTTAAGGCATTCTGGCGATGATATCCCCGAGAAGACAATTGATTTTGGGCGATGCCCTTTTCGCCGTATCCACTACCGCTTCCAGGGTGGTCGGCTCCGGGGCATCGGGATCATTGATATTGGTAATCAGGGAAAGTCCCAGTATTTTCATACCTGCATGGACCCCGGCAATGGCTTCCATGATGGTGGAAAAACCAACGGCATCAGCGCCGATGGCCTTTAAAAACCGTGTTTCCCCAGGTGTTTCCAGGCTGGGGCCCAACAGTCCTGTGTAGATCCCTTCCCTGAGGGCAATCCCATTGGCAGCGGCTGCCTGCCGGGCAAGCGCCATGAGATGCGGATCATAGACCCGGGTCATGTCCGGGAACCGGATCCCCCAGGCAGGTTCTTCCGGACCTGCCAGGGGATTTTTCCCGGTCAGGTTGATGTGGTCCCGGATGAGCATGATATCGCCGGCAGAATAGTTTAGGTTAATTCCGCCGGCAGCATTGCTTAAGATAAGGGTCCGGATATTCAATTCTTGCATCAGCCTGACAGGAAAACTTACCTGGCGCGGGGTATAGCCTTCATAGAGGTGAAACCGTCCCTGCATGACCAGGATGGTTCTGTTGGCAAGGGTGCCGTATACCAGGGAGCCCCTGTGACTTTCAACCGTGGTCCGGGGAAAATTGGGAAGGTTTTTGTAGTCCATTTCCCAAATGACATCCAGGGAGGTCAGGGTCTCCGAAAGGCCGGTGCCGGTTAAAAAACCGATATCCACGGATGTTTTCAGGTGGGGTTTTATAAAGGCACTGGTCTCAATTACCTGTTGCCGGGTTACATCCATATTTTTATCCTTAAATACGATTTAAATCAGATAGACTGGCATCTATCAGGTTTCTTGTGCAAAGGAAATAAAAAAATCAACCCTTTTTTGTGGCGAATTCGGCAATCTCCGATATTGCCTGTATGGCATGGGCAACATGTGCCTGGGTGTTAAAGGGGCCAAACCCCATGCGCACAGTGCCGTGAAGTTTGTCGGTTCCGATTTGTTCATGGACCAAAGGAGCGCATTGCAGGCCGGCCCGGCAGGCAATATTATAGTCCCCGTCCAGCAGGGTGGCGGTATTGACGGCTTCGAATCCCTGGATATTAAAACTCAATACGCCGATATGGTCGGTCAGGTCATCGGCACAATAGGTAACAACGTTCTTGATTTTTTTCAGGCCGTTTCTGAGCTGCTCGGTCAAGGCCATTTCATGGTGGTGGATTTTGTCAATCCCCTGGTCCAGAACCCAATTGACCCCGGCATAAAGCCCGGCGATTCCCAGCAGATTCAGGGTCCCGTATTCAAGTCTATGGGGATATTCCTCAAGATGGTGGCGCTGGGCGGACTTGACACCGGTTCCGCCGGCCCTGGTATGCTTTATGGTCACCCCTTCTTTGACATAAAGTCCGCCGATACCGGTGGGGCCCATAAGGGATTTGTGTCCGGTAAAGGCAATGACATCAATATTCATTTTTTCAATATCAAGGGCAAGTTTCCCGGCTGTCTGGGAGGCATCCACCAGAAATGTCACGCCCCTTTCCCGGCAGAGCTTGCCGATCTCTTTTATGGGCTGGACCGTTCCAATGACATTGGAGCCGTGGTTGACCACCACCAGGCGGGTATTGGGCTTAAATTTTGACACAAAATCAGCTGGATCCACAAAGCCATTTTCATCAAAGGGAAGATGGTCAACTTCAACCCCGTAGTAAATGGACATGTGATAGAGGGGGCGCAGAACCGCATTGTGTTCAAGGCAGGTGGTGATCACATGGTCGCCGGGAGAGAGAAGGCCATTGATGGCCAGGTTAAGGGCATCGGTGGAATTGGCAGAAAAAATAAGCCGACTGGGGTCTTTGCCGTTAAAATAGGCGGCCATGGTTTTCCGGGTATTTTCAACAAGATTGCCTGCCTCAATGGAAAGATCATATCCGGAACGGCCTGGGCTGACGCCGGTATTCCGGTAAAATTTGTCCATGAACGCGTACACTGCTTCGGGTTTTGGAAATGAGGTGGCCCCATTGTCCAGGTAAATAAGATCTTCCATCCGCGGGCTCCAATTTGTATTTTTGTATAAACTAAATCCATGTAGTATCTATTGTGTATTTATTTTAAATTTAAAACACATACATGTCAAGGTATACTATAATATTTCCAGAGCCGGCGTGGATGGCCTGCAAAATTTGACAGATATGTCAGGAGAATTAAGATCGGGATCGGCAAAACGGATTTGGGCGCAAATTTGGATGGCGTGGCGTTGGTGAGCAAAGGGAAGCGAGACTCGCTTGGCTGTTAACCCCTTTTTACCGAGTTCCCATGATCTGGGCAACCGAGTTTCGAATGTGGCGGGCGGTGCATTCCCGGATCTGGGGTTCGTTTTTTGAGCAAATAGCCTCAATCAGCTCAAGGGGTTCCGTGAAGAAGATTTTGTGATCAATCTGGCGGGGGATGGAAAGCCAGAACCGCAGATAGTGACTCAGGATACGTTCCAGAATTTTGGCCAGGTGGATGTTTTTGGCAACCCGGAAGATAAAGTGGTGGATGGTAAAATCAAAATCCACAATACTCTGGTTACTGCTGGATTCGGTAAAGGTATTGATTTTTTCCCGGATTGCCCCAAGTGCAACTATCTCCTCCGGGGTCACCCGTTCCATTGCCCAGATATTGGCCTGGACTTCCATGACCATTCGGATCTCTGTTATTTCCCGGATTCTTTCAAGGCTTAAAGGGGTAACGATGAAATGGGAACCATGGCGTTTGATCCATTCTTCGGATTCAAGGGAAATTAATACTTCTTTAATGGGCGTCCGGCTCACGTTAAATTCATTGGCCAGGTCACTCAAATTTAACACGCTTTCAGGTGCCAGTTCCAGGTGGATAATTTTTTTCCGCAAGGCCGCATAAATCTGGCCGGGGTCTATTTGTTTTGCCATACGTATTCCCTGTGTGGGTAAATTTAATTTGTATCCATGGTAGATTCATTTGTCTTTAATGTCAAGACAGCACCCCAATGACCGAAGGGCCAACGCCTGTAATTTATAGAGGTATTGTTGTCCATGATACCTGCAACCCGCCCCCTGGCCTATCCAGCGACAGAAAGGCACACCGACCGGAACGGGTATAAGGCTGGTTATTAAAAAGTTAGATGCGATTGCCCTGCCAATGACTGGCCGAAGATGTAAACTCAGGTTAAGAAGATGGGATAAAAAAATGAATCCACTGGTTTAATGAACCGGGGTTTTGTATGATATCCAAAATGAATGAGCACAGTATTCAGATGTCCGAGACCAAGGCAGGGTATGAAATGAGCGGGAAAAAATATTATTATTCAGTGGGCAAGGCTGTAACAGACCCTGCCCGCAGTGCCCGGATTAAAATCAAGCGGTCTGTATTCACCTGTTCCCTTGCCTTTGTGTCCTCAATCGAGGAGGCAAAGGCGTTTATTACAAAAATCTCAAAGGAGAATAAAACCGCTACCCATAATTGCTGGGCCTATATCGTGGGCGAACAGGGGGAAACCCGTCATTGTTCAGATGCAGGAGAGCCCGGGGGGACCGCCGGAAAACCCATGCTCAATGCATTGTTCAGCCGTGATATGACCCAGATTGCTGCCGTGGTGACCCGACACTATGGCGGGGTAAAACTGGGGATACGCGGACTGATCCAGGCCTATTCAGAAGCCGTGAACATGACCCTTGACCTCAATCCCCTGGTCAAATTGATAAAAACCGTGAAAATTTGTGTTAAAATATCCTATGGTCAGAACGACACATTTTTAAATCAGATACGCAGGTTCCAGGCAGTGATACACCACACCGAGTATGCACAAGCGGTTCGCCATGAGATCGAGGTGGAAAACGACCATTTTTCGGAACTTGAATGCGTTCTTTCAGAATATCAGGACCAGGGGAAATTATGGTTCAATGTCCAGGCCCAGGGTTAAAGCCTTGTGGTAATCATCTCCCAGTCTTTTCTTGATCCATCTCCGCTGGAACAGGACATCTCCATTATTCTGACCCGTGCAATTTCGTTTTTAACAACGGTTTTGGCAT
>Ga0180732_1001860_pt1 | contig 12098 bp, 8 predicted proteins | sample KR11_01MetaG_FD_148674 | JGI IMG/M metagenome (GOLD analysis project Ga0180732, IMG submission 148674) | Groundwater microbial communities from the Olkiluoto Island deep subsurface site, Finland - KR11_0.1 MetaG | ecosystem: Environmental > Aquatic > Deep subsurface > Groundwater | place...
ACTTCAATCCCTAAAATTTTTCCGGCTTTAACCAGTCTTTCGGTAATTTCCAAATCATCTTCTGATGGTTCGGGGTCGCCGGAAGGGTGATTGTGGGCAAATATGACTGACGCGGCCTTGCTTTTGATGGCTTCTGAAAATACTTCGCGCGGATGGACAATGCTGGCATCAAGACTGCCGACTGAAACTTCCGCGATTGAGTGATTCCTGCTATTAAGAGCGATGATATAAAAATGTTCTCGCGCGTAATCTTTAAGTTTGCTTTTTATCAATTGATAAACTTTTTTTGGATCAGAAAGTTCTTTGCTTTTATAAGACGGAGTTTGAGTGGAAAGACGGCGGCCAATCTCAAAAACGGCTTTTATCTGTGTCGCTTTTGCCGGTCCAATTCCTTTGATTGAAGACAGCTCTTCAATGCTCGCCTCGGCTAATTTTTGAAGACTGCCGAATTGCGACAGCAGTTTTTGAGCCGTGACCGCGACCGATTCGCCGGCAATGCCGCGCCCCAAAATAACCTGCAATAATTCTTGAGCCGAGAGCGCCTGTTCGCCGAACTTAACCAGCCGTTCGCGCGGACGCTCTTCCTTTGGCAAGTCGTGAATAGTAAATGATTTGTTCATATTTATATTTTTTAATTAAATTATTTCATCCTTCATCGGGCGGACAACGCCAACACTAAGCGCTTTGGCTGTTTTTTCTAATCTTAAACAATCCTTTTTCATAAATCTGGGGTCATACGCAATTTAGCTGTTTTTTTATATCAAAGAAAAATTTTAGATGCCAGCCCCTCCCTTTATCAAAAGGGAGGTCGGGAGGGAAGCTTTGAAAAAGCTTTGCCCCTCCCTTTATCAAAGGGAGGTCGGGAGGGATTTCCGCCTCGCGTTTTGCAAGCAGCATAAAGCTGATGCTTTTAGACAGAACTGTATTTATCTCAAACTAAGCGAAAGATATTGTTTTAATTGATATAAAGACAGCCAAACCCGAAAATCCCCCCAGCCCCCTTTTTCAAAGGGGGAGTTCGCGCGCCCCGATTTATTAAAAACAGCTAAATTGCGTATGATCATAAATCTGCTTATGGCAAACCCTGCAAACTATTTCACCATATTCCCGTATCACAGGAAAGATCGATTTCAAGCATGATGTCCGGCGTGATGGTTGCGGTTTTCGTTTCGCGCCGAGAAAGCGATGATTCTCAAATTGCTTGCAGGCCATATTTATAATATAGCTTAAAAACCTCCGCTCGTAAAGGAAAAAACAAAAATAGAAAAAACAAAAACAGCGCCGGATAAGCGCTGTTTTCATTTTTGCTCCGCGAGAGGGACTCGAACCCCCAACCCACTGGTTAACAGCCAGTTGCTCTACCATTGAGCTATCGCGGAAGATAAGCGATTTTTCATAAAATAAAAATGGCTTGCTAAAAGCAAAACAATTAAATCTTAATTCGCTTTTTATAAATCCAAGAGATTTTATAATAAAAATCACTTTAACAATATACTATCAAAACCAAATCTCGTCAACAAACATCATATAAGCATTTAAACATTTAAACAAATTTAACAATACGGCAATTCAACAATTTAACAATGTAACAATTTAATAATCAATCAGCTTTCTTGACTCCTTATGCTTTCTGATTCTTTCAAGCGCTTTTGCTTCAATCTGGCGGATTCTCTCGCGCGTCACTCCAAATTCTTGTCCGATTTCTTCAAGGGTATGCGTAACGCCGTCTTCAAGCCCAAAGCGCAATTTCAGAATTTTCTGCTCTCTTGGAGAAAGCTCCACTAGAATTTCCTTCACATATTCTTTGAGTAGCTGCCTTCCCGCCGCTTGCGACGGAAGAACGGTGTCGGTGTCTTCTATAAAATCGCGCAAGGTGCTTTCATCGTCATCATCGCCGACTGAAGTTTCCAGCGAAACCGTGTCTTGCGAAATTTTCATAATGTGCCGAATTTTTTCAACTTCTATTCCCATTTCAGAGGCAATTTCTTCCGGCAATGGCTCGCGTCCCAAATCTTGAACGAGCCGCCTTGTTATTTGCGAGAATTTGTTTATGGTTTCAACCATATGGACCGGGATTCTGATAGTGCGAGATTGATCCGCAATCGCCCGGGTAATCGCCTGGCGAATCCACCATGTCGCGTAAGTTGAAAACTTATAGCCCTTCCTGTAATCAAATTTTTCCACCGCTCTGAAAAGGCCTATATTCCCTTCTTGTATTAAATCAAGCAAGCTTAGATTCGCGCTTCTCCCGATATATTTCTTGGCAATGCTTACGACCAAGCGAAGATTCGCCTCGGCCAGTTTCTGCTTTGCCGCCACATCGCCCTTCTCTTTCTTTTTAGCAAGCTGGATTTCTTCTTCCCCGGTCAGAAGCGGCACTCTTCCAATCTCGCGCAAATACATTTGCACAGAATCGCTGGAAATATTGTCCAGAGACAAATCATTCATCTCTTTTTCAGCTTGCTTTTTGCTTTTTTTGCCCTCGTCTTCTTTTTCCTCGGAAACGGTGATTATATCAACCGCGCTTTCAACTCTTATGTTCTTCCGCTCCAGCTCGTCATATAGCATTTCAAGCTGTTCTATGTCATTCTCAATATCGGGAATAATATGAATAATTTCTTCTTCCGTGACAAATCCGCGCGTCTTCCCTCTGTTTATCAGTTCCGCGATTTGATTGTCAATGCCCTCAATTTCCTGATCCGAACTCATTATATTTTTTTTCACTACATCTTCTGTTTTTAGGTCGCTCTTTTGCGAAATAGATTTTTTTGGTTTTGGTTTCAGGGATTTCTTTGGCGCTATTTTTTTCTTCGGCGTTTTTTTCGCGGATTTTTTCGCGGATTTTTTATTCATTGAAATTCGGCTTTTCTTTTTTTTAGAAATTCCAGATATTTTTTTTGCCCTGCTATTTTTCCCAGAAACAGTTTTTGATTTATTTTTATTTAATTTTTTCTTCTTTTCTTTTTTTGTTTTCATAAAATATAATTTTACAAATAAAGATTTATTATTCAGCTATCAGCGGCACAAAAACAAATCCCGGGAATTCTTTTTCCGCGTATTCACCCTCTTTTCCTTTGACAACAAGCCAAATGCTATTTTTAGCTGGGATAACCAATCTTCCGCCGATTTTAAGCTGTTTTTTCAGCGCGGACGGAATTTTTTCAGAAGCGGCGGCCGCCACGATTATTTTATCATAAGGAGCTTCTTTTTCATAGCCCGCGGAACCATCGCCAATAATAAATTTAAGGTTTTTGAAACCGTATTTTTTTGAATTATTCTTGCCAAGTTCGGATAATTCGGAAATTCTTTCAATCGCAAAGACTTTTCCTTTTTCACCGGCGATATGAGCCAAAAGAGAGCTTTGCCATCCGGAGCCGGAACCCACATCTAAAATCTTATCGCCTTTGGCAGGTTGTAAAAGTTCCAGCATAAAAGCCACTGTTAATGGCTGGGAAATTGTCTGTCCATACCCGATCGGAAGAGGTATGTTTGCGTATGCCTCATTTTTTAATTTTTCAGAAATGAAACCAGCTCTGTCAATTTCATAAAAAGCGCTGATTATTTCAGGGGTTTTCAGGTATCCGCTTTTAATTAAATTTTCTATCAATTGTTCCATTGGATTTTAGGATTTAGGTGCTTAGATTTGTCATCCCGAGCGAAGTTTTGGAGCCTCAGCGACAAAACGAAGCCGAGAGCCTGCCCTAGCGATTAGCCGAACGGGGATCCCTCTTGGTTGCATTAAGATGATTATCAAAGTTATATCTGCCTTAGAGCGATTCCTCCACTCCGGTCGGAATGACAGGAAAATAATAATACTTGATACTTGATACTTGATACTTGATACTTGATACTAATTTCACTTTCCAAATCTTCTTTTTCTGCTTGAATAATCATTTATAGCGTCTCTAAGATCGTTTTCATCAACATCAGGCCAGAGCTTTTCGGAAAAATATAATTGGGCGTTGGCGGTGTCCCACATCATAAACCCGTCGCTATTATGCGGTTCTCCGCCGGTTCTGATCAGCAAATCAACCGGGGGCAGCTTGTTCGTTGAAAGACAGTTTTTCAAAAGCTCTTCGTTGATTTCCAAAGAAGAATTTTCGCGCGCTTTTTTTGCTATGCATTTTATCGCGTCTAAAATCTCGCTCGTTCCGCTATAAGCGAGAAAAAAGTTCATAAAAAATTTGTCATAATTTTTGGTCTCTTCTTCCGCCTTCTCCAGCGATTTTTTCACATCCTCGGGAAATTGCTCCCGCCAATCGCCTATTATATTGATTTTCACTTTATTTTTATGTATTTTTTCGCTTTGCGCCAATTCTAAAAATTTTTCTTTGAATAAATTCAGCAAAAATTTAACCTCCATCTTCGGGCGCTTTTTCAAATTGTCTTTTGAAGATCCCCAAAATGAAATATGCGGAATGTTCATTTCAATTATAACATCCGCTAATTTGTCCATAATTTCAGTTCCTTTTTTATGCCCGAACCAAGCTTCTAACTTATGCTGTTTTGCCCACCTGCGATTTCCATCAGGAATCACGGCAATATGAGCCGGCAAATTTTTATTTTCTTTCATTGTTAAATTTGGTTAAAATAAAAATTATAATTCAAAATAATTTATCGCTAAGGAATTTGAACATGAGCATTTTCGGAGCTCAACTCCGAAAATGCGTGAAGCCTAATTTATCATACGAGAACGACAAACTACATTCAAAATTCTAAATTCTAAAATGTGGGTAGGGAGGGAATCGAACCCCCGAAGGCAGAGCCAACTGGTTTACAGCCAGTCCCATTTGACCGCTTTGGTACCTACCCGTTTTTATGTTTTGTTTTACTTCAATATACTACTATAAATTGTAATTTATGTAAAGTAATTAAAAAAAACACCGCAAAACCAATCGCGGCATTCTTTTCCATTGAGCCGTTGTGCGGATTTGAACCGCAGACCTACTCCTTACCATGGAGTTGCTCTACCAACTGAGCTACAACGGCAAAAATTAACTGATAACAAATAACTTATAACTAATAACCAAGCGCTTTAAACAAAAAAATTTTCGTTATTTGTTATAAGTTATGAGTTGTAAGTTATTTTAGAGCCGGCTGTCGGATTTGAACCAACGACCTACTGTTTACAAAACAGTTGCTCTACCACTGAGCTAAGCCGGCGTAATTAACCTGCAACTCATAACTTATCACGATTTTATTTCTCGTTATTATCCGCGGGTTGCGCGTCATTTTCTTGAATATCAACATTTTCATTTTTAGGCTTATCCTTATCTTTATCTTTATCTTTTCTCTTCATTCTTTCCATTAAATCAGAAATCTTTTTCTTGGCCTTGAAATAAGTCGGGTCTATCTTTGTAATTTGGCGAAAGCACGAAATCGCGTCTTTATAATTTTTTCTTCTTGAATACACAACTCCCAAATTCCAATATGCTTTTATGTCAATCGGGTTTTTGAGTATCATTTTTATATATTCTTTTTCCTTTCCTTTCGCGTTTTCCTTTTCAGAAATATTGCTTATTATTTCTTCCTGCCCATCTTTATTTTCACTGACAATCTCCGCTTCTTCGCTGCTAGCCATGCTTTTCAGAGCCTTGCTTTTTTGCAATTCGTTTTCCGCAATATTTTCTTCTTTTTGGAGAAACTTGTCTCTTTCCTTTTTTTCTTCTTCTGTCTTTTTTTCTACATTATCAATTTGCTCGTTTTTGTCAGCTTCCAGCTCTATTTGTTTTTTTCTAAGTTTATCTAAAAGCAAAACAATTCTGTTGTCAATTTTCAAAAAACTGATTCTGATCTTGCGCAAAGTTTTTTCCAGCCAAACCCACATCAAGTCAATTTTTTTCTGATATTCTTCTCTGTTTATTCTTTCTTTTATCCTGCTATATAAATAAAAAAACTTCTCTTTTTCTTGTTCATCTTTTGTTTCTTGAAAAAACAAGCTTTCACTGTCCATGTCTTTAATTTTAGGAATATTCCTGCCTAAAATAATAATAATAATTCCTACGGAAACAATTATAATAATTTGAGGAAGCAAGTCAAATGACATATTTTTGTTTTTTATATTTTATGATTATTCTATTTTTTGAATTTCAATTTTAGACAAAATGCTTAAATGTTTAAATGCTTATATGCTTATATGATTCATTTTTTCACAGCTTTTAATTCGCTAATATGAACCCTTTTTTTAACTTTGTCTTCAAACTCAACAACAACTTCATTCGCCAGCACATTTAGATCAACAACTCTTCCGACTCTGCCTCCAACTGAAAATGTCTTTCCGTGTTCCGGCATTTTTGCCAAATTTTCCCTGTAATGTTCAGCTTCAAAGCCCAGACAGCACTTAAGCCTCCCGCATAATCCCGAAAGCCTGTCGCTTCCCCTTTGCCCCATTTGTTGAGCTCTTACATCTTCCGTCGTAACGCTTTTCAAACTGCCTGAAAATTTTATGCAGCATAATTCCCTTCCGCATCCGCCAAACCCCCCTTTTTGTCTCGCCTCATCTCTGGATCCGACTTGTTGCAGCCTTATGGATCGCTGGAATTTTTTGGAAAGATTTTTTACCAGATCGCGAAAATCAACTCTTTTTTCCGCGATAAAAGAAAAAGTGATCCTTCCTCCGTCAAAGCTAAAATGAGCGTCAATAATTTTCATCGCCAATCCCCTTTCGCTGACCATAGCCCTGCAGTCATTCACCGCTTCCGCTCTTTTTTTTTCATTTTTTTCTATTGTTTCAAGGTCAATCGATGTCGCTTTTCGCGCTATGCCAGAAAACTCTCCTTCGCTTTTGATATTTATTTTCTCTACCACCGCGCTTTCCGAGCCGGAATCAACATTAACAATAACAACATCTCCTTCTTTCACGCTCCAATTCCCGGAATCAAACACGCGTGAATTGTCCAAAGGAAATATTTTTGCGCTTATTTTCATAAATCGTATTGAATTGCTAAGCTCTAAAACCTGCCTATGCGGGTTAGAAATCCTGAATAAAAAGAATTCCCGCAAAAACTGAAAAAATTTCAAAATCCAAACCTGCCTGCCGGTAGGCGGGTTATTCCAAATTATTCCAAATCCCTGCCTGCCGGCAGGCAGGAAATCCAAATTTAAAATAACAAAAATTTGTCATTTAGATTTTGGTTTTGATTCGGAATAACCCGCCTACCGGCAGGCAGGTTTGAGCTTTGATATTTGAAACTTTATTGGAATATTATTCTACCTCAAACCTTATAAATCTTTTCACTTTTATATTTTCTCCCAGCTTTGCGATTTTTTCCGTTATCAATTGCCCGACGGTAAGCTCCGGATTTTTTACAAACACTTGGGTCAGCAAGCAAATTTCGTCAAAATGTTTCTTGGCTTTCCCTTCAGCTATTTTTTCTAAAATATTTTCCGGCTTATTTTCTTTTCTCGTTTCTTCAAGCAATTCTTCTTTTTTGGTTTTTATCTCTTCCGGGTTTATCTCATCGCAGCTTGCATATTTTGGATTGCTTGCCGCGATATGCATGGCCAAATCATGGGCGAGTTCTTTGAATTCTTCATTTCTGGCGACAAAATCCGTTTCACAGTCCACTTCAACCAAAACCCCGACTTTCCCGTTGCTATGAATATACGAGCCTATATAACCTTCAACAGTTCCTCTGCCGCATTTTTTGTCCGCTACTTTTGATCCGCTTTTCTGCAAAATCTTTATCGCTTTTTCAACATCGCCGGAACTTTCCTCAAGAGCCTTCTTGCACTGCATCATGCTTACTCCCGCGCGATCTCTTAAATTTTTTACTTCTTGAGCTGAAATCATAGTATTCATTTTAGCATATAAACATTTTAACATAATTTGTAACTACTCAGCCTCTTTAAGAAAATGTCATTTCGAGCGATTAGCGAGAAATCTAAGCATTATAGAAATATCTAAGGTTTATAGATTTCTCGCGACACGCCTGCCTGACGGCAGACAGGCTCGAAATGACAGATTTTTATAAGTAGTTTTTTAAAGTAGGTGAGTAGTTGCCATAATTTTATAATTAAAAAAACTTACACAGTCAACAATCAATTTCCCAGTTTCCAGTTTCTAATTTCCAATATCATTTAATCCCTATCTTAGTTTTTCCTTCAATCACCGCGTCAGCAATGGCTTTTGTAATTAATTTAATCGCTCCAACCGCGTCATCATTGGAAGGAATCGGATAATCAACCAGACTAGGATCTACATTCGTATCCGTAACGGCGATTATAGAAACATTTTTTGAATTTGATTCAAATATGGCTGTCTCTTCTTCTTTTGTGTCAATTACAAAAACGGCTTCCGGAAGTTTTTTCATAGTCTTGATTCCGCCGAATTTTTTCTCAATTCTTTTGATTTCTCTGTCTATTTCCAATCTTTCTTTTTTGTTATATTTCTTTTCCAATTCCCCGCTTTCTTTTTCCGCCGCCATTTTTTCCAATCGCTTTATGCTGCCGGAGATTTTTTCAAAATTCGTAAATGTGCCGCCAAGCCATCTTTCCGAGACATAAGGCATTCCGCATCTTTCCGCCTCTTCTTTGATAATTTTTTTCGCCTGTCTTTTCGTGCCCACAAAAAGAATGATTCCTCCTTTGGACACAACCTCTTTTACAAACTCGAGAGCTTCTTTCAACTTTGTCATAGTTTTGCCCAGATCTATGATATTTATGCTGTTTCTCACGGTATAAACATACTGATTCATTTTTGGGTGTTTTTTGGCTTTTTTATGCCCAAAATGAACTCCCGCCTTCAGCATATTCATCATGCTTACTTCTTCATTCCCGCTTTTTTTAATATCCATTGTTTTTTTACCTTTCTTTTATTTTGACGGGTATTGATTTGAACGCGAACGAATTTGCCGTTCTCATTCAAACAAAGCTATTCGCCTTTTTAACGCCCTGCCAAACTCGCCAAAATTTTGGCGAATTTAATTAATTAAAAATGTTAAGGCTTTTAAATAACCTTAATGCTAGAAAACAGTATAGCACAAAATCCGGATATGGCAAGAGGAAAAATCATATAAACATTTTAACACCTCGCCCCGATGGAGTCTCCGCCTCGGCAAGCTGTCTAATAAGTCCCAAATATACGGAATTTATCCTTTAGGATTTCAAAAAATGGCTTAAATAAGCGATGCCTTATGAAACCCTGAAGGGTAAATTCCGATTATTAGACAGCTTGCCGGGACTCCAGCGAGAAATATCGTTTTACCCGTTTTCTCGTCAGAGTCCCTGTCTGCCGACAGGCAGGCTCGAGGCGAGAGACTCTGACGGAGCGGGAACTTTACAAACTTTCAACTTATTCTCCTGTGGATAACTTTTTGTTAATTACCACTTCTTGGCTTAAATAAAGCATTATAAAAATTTATTTTTGCCCCTTGACAAGATTTATATATGTGCTAAACTTCTTCTAAAGATTGTTCTATAAAAATAAATTTGTTAAATGGTTAACGGGCTCTTAAGAACCCGGGCCACTACTAAGTCTCTAATATCATGAGCTTAGAAAAAGCGGTCTTTCGCGGTATAAAGGAGATTGTGCCGATCAAACACTTTTTTCTACAAATGTAGAAGATAGCATGGTGTTATATATAAACACCGATCGCAAACGATCTACAATCGCGTAGAACATTAAAACAAATTTATAATCACCGGAGAATACACAATGTTATTCTCCACTTTTCAAAGAATCGATTCACAGGAATCGATTTTTTGATGCAAATTTTTTAGATAGACAACGCCTCACCTCAACAAATCCATTCCCTTCTTCGCGTAAATGTATTTTATAATTTCAAACCAGACAATGCTTAAAATTCCGGCGATTATGGCGATGGATATGTCAAGCGGGTGCATAAAGCCAAAGTGAAAAATGTCTCGCAGGGGCGGATAATAAAGAACGATAAAAAGAAAAAGCGCCGCCCCCAAAAGCACCGGGAAGAGAGCTTTGTTTTTATTTTTAAAAGAAGAAATTATATCCTTTGACCAAGAGCGATTAGTCAAAATCAAAAATATATTAGAGATGATCAAAGTTACGAACGCCAAAGCTCTTGCCTCTCCTTCTGTTTGTCCCATCTTCAGCGCCAGCGCGAAAACCAAAGCTACCGCCAGCAATGAAGACACTCCTTGCAATAAACTTAAAACTAATATTCTTTTACTGAAAAGCGGACTCTTGGAATTTCTGGGAGGCCGTTTCATTATGCTTGCTTCTCCTTTTTCCGCTTCAAAAACAATGGAGCAAGCCGGATCAATTATAAGTTCCAGAAAAACAATATGGACGGGATAGAGAACGACCGGCCATCCAAACAGCACGGGAAAAAATGATATTCCGGCGATTGGAATATGGACGCTTACGATATAGGCCATCGCTTTTTTCAAATTATCATAAACTCTTCTGCCTGTCTTCACCGCCTCAACTATGGTTGAAAAATTATCATCAAGAAGGACCAGCCCGGAAGATTCTCTCGCCACATCGGTTCCCCGCTCGCCCATCGCCACGCCGATATGAGCCGCTTTCAGAGCCGGCGCGTCATTCACTCCATCGCCTGTCATCGCCACAATTTCTCCATTGGACTTGAGCGCGCTCACTATTAATAATTTCTGCTCGGGAACAACTCTGGAAAATATGTTTATTCTTTTTATCTTTTCCCGCAATTCAAACGAATTCATTCTTTCAAGTTCATCTCCTCTCATTGTCTGATTGAAATTTTTCAGCCCTATTTGCTTGGCGATATTTTGAGCCGTTGAAGAATAATCTCCCGTAATCATTATCACGCGAATTCCGGCGCTATAGCATTTTTTGATGGCGTCCGGCGCGGAATTCCGCACGGGATCATATAGTCCTATCAAACCTATAAATTGAAAATCAAAATCATGCTGGGAAGAAGGAAGCTCGCCATTTTTGCAACAGGACTTTGCGACGCCGATCACTCGCAAGCCGCCGCTCGCCATCTTATCAACACATTCCATTATTTTTTCTCTTTTAGCTGAATCTAAATGGCACAAATCAATTATGGCTTCCGCCGCGCCTTTGGCTGAAACCGCGCAGCCGTCTTTTTCGTTCATTTTCCAAACATGGGAAAGGGCCAGCAAATCTTTGGAGAGAGGATATTCTTTTTCAAGCGCCCATTTTTTGTGAATGTGTTCCGTGTCATATAAAATCTTTTTTCCCAATTCATTCAGCGCTTTTTCCATCGGATCAAACGGGTCTTTTTTGCTCGCCAGCATCCCATATTCAATAAGCTCGTGAAAATTTTCCGACAGCTTGTTTTCTTTATTTTTTTCCAAGTCATAGAACTCGCTTCCGTTAAAAATCTTTTTAATGGACATTTTATTCTGCGTCAAAGTTCCGGTCTTGTCAACGCATAGAACGGTCGCCGCTCCCAGAATTTCAACCGCCGCGATTTTTCTCGCCAAAACTTTTTTCTGGGCGATCCGCCATGCTCCCAGCGCCAGAAAAATCGTCAGCACGACCGGAAATTCTTCCGGAAGCATTGCCATTGCCAAAGTAATTCCCGACAAAATTCCGGCCAGCCAATCGCCTTTTTGAAGCCCATAAAACAATACGATTATAAGGCAAAGAATAACGACTATGGCAAAAATATCCCTGACAATTTTTTTGATCTGTTTTTGAAGAGCCGTTTCCTCGTCTTCAATCCCTTCCAGACTTTTTCCTATTTTTCCCATTTCAGTTTGAATTCCAGTCGCAAAGACGCGAGAAACCGCCTGTCCTTGAACCACCAAACTTCCTGAATATAAAAATGGCGAGTCGTCTCCCTCCGGCCGGCTATATTCTCTGCTTTCATTTTCCGCGGAATTCTTTCTGACCGGCGCAGACTCCCCCGTTAAAAAAGATTCGTCAACAAGCATATTCCTTTCCCATAAAATCATGGCGTCAGCGGGAACTCTGTCTCCTTCGTTTAAAATTAAAATGTCGCCCGCGACAACTTCCCTTCCCGCGATTCTTTTTTGCTTTCCGCTTCTGATAACCAAAGCTCTGGGACTGGACATATTTTTCAAAGCGTCCAAAGCTTTTTCGGTTTTATTTTCCTGATAAACGGTAATCCCGATTACCACAAACACAAATCCCAAAAGCAAAATCGCCTCCTGAA
>Ga0180732_1001861_pt1 | contig 12096 bp, 9 predicted proteins | sample KR11_01MetaG_FD_148674 | JGI IMG/M metagenome (GOLD analysis project Ga0180732, IMG submission 148674) | Groundwater microbial communities from the Olkiluoto Island deep subsurface site, Finland - KR11_0.1 MetaG | ecosystem: Environmental > Aquatic > Deep subsurface > Groundwater | place...
GGTTCGCCGTATGAGACCCTAGAAGACATGGAAAAAACAGAGGATTTTATCAGAAATTATTGCAAAGAAAGATTTATACTGTATCAGACAATCGCTTATCCTGGGACTGAGGTATGGAATTATGCTTTAAAGAATAAGATTATCCAGGAGGATATGTACGAAAGAAAGACAAAGGAGTTCATAACAAAGGATGCGCGTTATCTTTTAACAAAAGAGGTCTCAAGAGAAAATTTTGAGAAAATTTATAAGCGAATAAATTCGCTGCATACCAAGAAGGCAGGATTAGATATAGCTGAAAGTTTACGAAATATTAAACTAAAAAACATGATTTTCATGCTTAATCTAACTTTCATAAAGAAGGCTATAAATCTCAGAAAGAGGTTTTTAAATAGAATATGGTAAAAATGGGAATGATATGTCTTAGGAGGGGATTTGGAAGTATTGTTAAAAAGTTTAACAGAAGGTTCAAAAAAGAAGGTTTTTTCTATCTTGTTGTTTTATGGAGAGTATTTGTAAACTACATTGTGAGGTTTTTTAGAAATGATACTTTTGTCTTTCAGAATAAGAGGTATAAATATTTCTATGATGCTTATAATCACACCTGGGCAAACGAAAGAGCAATAGAAATTCCGATTATTCTTGGTGAGCTAAGAAAGTCAAAAGTACAATTTTTGGAGATAGGAAACGTACTGGGCCATTATGTAGATATTCCGCATGAAGTAATAGACAAATATGATGTTTCTCCCGGAGTAATTAATGACGACGCGGCCACATTTCAATCGAAGAATAAGAATAGTTTGATAATAAGTATTTCTACTCTGGAACATGTTGGTATTGATGAAGAACCAAAAGAGCAAGATAAAATAAATTTGGCTATTCAGAATATTATAAGAAACCTCAAGGAGGGAGGAAAGAGCATTATAACTGTTCCAATAGGATACAACTGTTGTTTGGATAAGTTAATTGAAGAGGGCAAACTGTTTAGTCATAGGCTCTTCTTTAAAAGAAGGCTCTTTAATGTTTGGAAGCAGTGCGATTGGGAGGATGTTAAAGCAAGCAAATTTAGCGAAGATGCCAGGGGTTTGGCTATACTTTATATCGAAAAGTAAAACTAATTCGCTCTATAATAACTTTATTTTTCTAACATAATAATAATCTTAATAAAGGCAACAAAACCCTACTCGATGTTAAATATGACAGATATTAACTTAAAATGAGGGTAGTTTTAAGCATATAGCCCCGGATATACGGCAGTATAAGACTGCTTTCAGGATAGACGTTTAATCGAGATATCCCTATGCCTCTATGAGTTAAAATTTGGATTTTTTGGGACATCTGGATATCCTCCTCCAAATAGCATTGATAATGATTATGTCATTCTCGTCTAAAGAATTAGAGACAAGAGTCAGAATCGCATTAACAGCCAAAAAGCTTAACACTAAAAGCGCTACAAAAAGAAGATTTTGCGATGGGAAAAAAGCTCTGAGATAAAACAAAACAACTCCGGGAATTATGCCGATTATAAAAAGTTTTATCATTTTCAGCCTCATAGGTATAATCCCAATGTTCTTTTTTGCCTGAAAGAAAAACAATAAACTTAAAGATACTACTGAGATGGTCGTAGCTATTGCTGCTCCGTTTATTCCTAAAGAATTGTCAATCCCTAATATAGATGGCAGAGGTATTAAAAGAACATTAAGTATGATGTTCATAATTGAAGCGATGATGATGTCTACGAGTATCAATTTAGATTTTCCAATCATTGAAAGAAGATTGTTTGAAATAATGCCTATTGAAGCTATAAATGACCCAAATATTAAAATTCTTAAGGCATTTTCAGCAATAAGATATTGGCTTCCAAATAAGATATTTATTGCTGCACCTGGAAAAATAAATATCAAAATAAAAATAGGGAGATTTACCATAAATATCCATTTCCCAATTTGTTTGCTAAGCTGATTTATTAATTCAAAATTGTTTTTTGAATAATGCCGGTTGATCATTGGAAAGAATAACTGCATAAAAATTTCAGGTATTATCGCTAAAAGAAGAGCTATTGGGACTGCAGCATTATAAAATCCTACTGCTTCTGCTCCTTTGAAATAACCCAAAAAGAAAGAGTCTACCCAATAGAAGATTATTGAGACTATTCCTAAAAAGAGTAATGGAATAGAGTAAGATAAAAATCCTTTCCTTACTTTAAGTTTGCATTTTTTAGATAATTTTGATTTTAAGAATAATCCTGGAATCTTGTATCGGCAAACCGCATAAGACGCTATTAAAACAGCCAGAAATCCTAAGCAATAAGAAACAATTGCAGAAGGGGCATTGAATCCTAGCAATATCAAAATAGCAAGGATTAAAACCCTCATAACATTTTGAAGAATATTAAAAATAAAAGAATGATAACTTATTAGTTCGTAACTCTTTATTGCCTCTAAAAAGATTCCGGAAAGAATCGCTATCGGAACAAAAAAACTTAAAATCTTTATCCAGATTATTAGGTCTATGTTGTGAAAAATGTTAACTGCGATGAATTCTGAAAGAAAAAACAAAAATAAGGCAGAAATAACACTTGTTATGAGCAATACTTTTTTTGTAAATCTAAATAAATAAGATAATTGATTGCTTTCGTTTTTTCCACGGTATTGTGGAATAAACCTTGCCAACCCTGATGTTAGGCCTAGCAAAGAAAAAGTTATAGTCATCCCGAAAATCATAGTGGCCAATGAAAATAAACCATACACTTCTGGACCATAATATCTTGCAATAGTTATCCGAAAGATATAAGCTAAAATTTTTGAGATGAAAATCCCCACAAAAACAATGAGGGATGTTTTTGCTATTAACTTTAAGTTACTCTCTACGTCAAACTTATTGATTTTGTTCCCTTTTTTCATTTTTATCATGTTTATTTAAGCTAAAGTTGGTTTTTATTTCTTCTGTTTTAGAAGTCTATTAAACTAAATTTGGGAAGTCTTGACAGGATTATAAAGATACAGCTAAACTTAAGTACATCCAAGTAATATATCACCATCCTAACTTAAGGCTTTTCATAAAATAATAGATGTCAAAAAAGAGCTCTCCAGTTTTCAGATCTCTTATAAGCCGGCTAAGAAGATATCTTGGAGAAAAGAGAATATCTTTCCAAAATTTGCGATAGTATTCATTAATTTCCTGATTTGTAAGAGAAGGATGTTTGTAAACTCTGATTTGCGAATGAAATGAGTAATCTTCCCAATTTTTAGTTAGTATCATTCCCTTTTTGTCCCATTCGTCAAAAAGCGGGGTGTTTGGAAGAGGAAGCAAGATGCTTATTTTTGGCAATGTTGGCATTACTTCTTTCATTAAATCTATTGTCTTCTGCATGCTTTCTTTTGTTTCTCCAGGCAGCCCGACCATGCAAAATGCGATTGTTTCTATACCTGCTTTATGGGCCAGCCTGAAAGCATTCTTTATCTGTTTGACAGTCATGCCTTTGTTGATTAATTTTAAAACATTGTCATCTCCGGATTCTACACCAAAAGCAACACGATAGCATCCGGCTTTTTTTAATTTGTTCATTAGTTCTTGGTCAACTCTATCAACTCTTATGCCGTTAATCAGTGTCCATGGGAAAATTATTTTTTTTCTTATTATTTCTTCGCATATTCTTTTGGCTCTTTGAAGATCTGTTGAAAACATGTCATCCATGACGTGGATTTCTCTAAAACCGGATTCAATCATTAATTCAATTTCTTCTATAACTCTGTTGACTGATTTCTTTCTAAAGCATCTGCCAAAAGTGCATTTGCTGCAGTAAACACATCCATAAACACATCCTCTGCTGGTCTCTAATGGTCCTACAGGATTTTTTTTTGATGAGATTCGCGGAGTGTGATATTTCTTTAAGTCAAAAAGATGCCATGCCGGGAGCGGCAGAGAGTCTAGGTCTGAGATAAGCTCTCTTCTTTTGTTAGTTATTATTTTACCTTTCTCTTTATATGATATTCCTTTTATCTTTTTTAGAGGCATGCCTTTGCAGATTTGTCTCATAGTCTGCTCGCCTTCACCAATAACTGCAATGTCTATTTGAGAATCTCTCAAAGTTTCTGCTGGAAGGGCAGATGTATGCGGGCCTCCGGAAATGCAGATTAAATTTGGTTTTATTGATTTAGAAAATGAGGCTATCTTAAATGCTTCTTTCGCCAAGGGGGTTGTAAAAGTTAATCCGAGATAGTCTGGTGAAAAGGATAACATCTCTTTTTTCAAGTCTTTTAGAGGGCAATCTGATATTCGCATATCCAGGATTTTAACTTGATGTCCTTCTTCAAGTATAACTGATGAGATACTGGCAAGAGACAGCGGCGGCATCATTGGAAGCGCTAATCCAATTTTTGTTTTTTTAAAGAGATTTTCTGTTTCAGGAACATTAACTAATAAATATCTCATTTTAGAGATTTTTTAAACAAGCTAAGCCCATTTAAGAGATGTGTTTTAAATTGGAACCATGTCCTCATCGATATGGCTTGCTTTGCTAGATAAGGCAGCCTGAAATAAAAACTTTTAATCGCGTACCTATAAAGATTTAATATTTCCTCTTCAGACAAAGAGGTTAAGTTGATAAATTCCTTGGAGGAATCAAATCTTGAATTTAAGTCTAATTCAGAATTTTTTTCCAGCTTTTTTCTCAAATCTGAGCCATACCTTGGGACATATAAATTAAATGACGCGTAATCTGCCTCGATTTCTTTTGAAAGATTAATAGTTGCCATGATGTCTTCCATCGTATCTCCGGGCAAAGCGAGCACAAATGACGCAAGAGTTTTTATGCCGATTTCTCTGCATAATCCAAAGACTTTTTTTATTTGAGTTATAGATGTTCTTTTTTGGAAGCTGTCAAGCCTTTCCTGTTTGCCTGATTCAACTCCAAAGAAGATAAGATAGCATCCTGCTTTTTTCATAAGCTGGAGAGATTCTCTGTCTACATTGTCCACTCTTCCTTCGCAAGACCAGGAAATCTTTATATTATTTTTTATAATGAACGTGCAAATGTCCATCACAAATGCTTTATTTGTAGTAAAATTAAAATCTCTGATAAATATCTCTTTAAAGCCTTTTTTGTACAGATGCATGATCTCTTGCTTAGACTCGGAGAGATTTCTTATTTTATATCCAATATTTCCAGAAGCGCAAAAGGAGCATTTGTACGGGCATCCATAGTTGAATAATATCGGGGCAATTTTTTTGTGAATTGAATATGGAATTGAATATGAATTCAAGTTGAATAGCTCTAAATTAGCCATGCCATAAGAAAATTCACTTGATTTAAGCACCCCATTAAAGACAACAGCGCTTCCAAGTTTATAGCAGATGTCTTTAATTTTCTTATTTTCAGGGTTTTTCAAATATTCAATTATTTGATGGGAAGTGAAATCCAGCAAGATTGCATCGACAAATTTATTTTTAATAACTTTTTCTTTTTCAAAAAAGGCGATGTCTCCAATTAAAATAATTCTTGAATTTTGGAGAGAATCCTTTACATTTTTGAGAAATGACATTTCTTCATTAAAGCCAATAGAGGAAACAAGGCAGATTATTGAATCTGGATTCATTGCTTTGATTTTGCTCAATGTTTCTCTGTTTGAAATCTTGCTTGCTACTGCGTCAATAACTCTTACCTCAAATTCCTTTAACAAGCCTGACAAAACTATGAGGTCTATGGGCGGCCAGTAATAATCTGCTTTACTAGATGAACTGCACAAAAAGTCTCTTTGGAGATTATTTTTTGCCGGAGGATTTAGCAATAAAACACGATTCATATTTTTAGCCTGAGTTTAAATAGGAATATAAAATTTTTTAATGCGTGGAGATAATTGAGCTTGCTTTTCCCTACCCTAGGCCTGTATGTGATTGCAATTTCTTTTGACTTAAGTTTTTTAAATGCCCTTATTTTGATTTCTTCTGAAAACGCCATATCTCTATTTTCCAAGCCAAGCTTTTTGACTTTATTGAGATCAAAACACCACATGCCGCTTTGATTGTCTTTAAGTCTCAATCCAAATAGCAAGTTCCCAACCAGAGTAAGAATCTTGTTCCCAATATAGTGCGAAAGAGACATAGAGCTCTTTTCTAGATCTGCAAATCTGTTTGTAGTTATGAAGTCAAGATTCTCTTTGATTAGAATGTCTAAAATGTTTGGAGCAATCTCTAAGGGGTATGTGGCATCTGCATCGCCTGTGATTACAATATCTCCAGAAAGACGGGATATTGCATAGATATACTGAAAGCCATAGCCTTTTTTTGGAGACTGAATCACAGTAATTTTTTTTAGCCTGGCAAGCTCGACAGTCCTATCTCTGCTTCCCCCGTCAACTATGGCTATCTCGCATTCAAACCCCATGCTTCTTACTTTTTCTATAGGGATTTTGTCTATTGTTCTGCTAATTGCTTCTTCTTCGTTCAAAGTTGGCAGAAGAAATATTACTTTCTTTTTAGTAGAAGTTTTTGAATTCTTGACCATTGTTAGAATTAAATCCGGGCAGTTATAAACTTATTTGTCCTTTAGTAGTTTATAAAAAAGAAGAGGTACTGAAGCTATAGCAAATAGTATCGAGAAGTAGAGTGAAGCATGCGCTGTAAGGTTTAGCAGAGAATCAAAGCCAGAATTAACTTCATAATAATCAAAAGCCCGGGCAGGTGAGAGATATCTTCTTACTGGATAGAAGAAAAATTCATGGGTTTGATCTACTTGAGAGAGAACTGCAGGATTTAGGGCGAGATGAGTATCATAAACTGTGAAGTAAGGAGCATTCTTAATTTCATATCCTCTTCCCCCCCCACCAGTTATATCTTGTTTAGTAGATATATTTTCAAAAAAAGAGATTATATCCTCTGTTGATTTATTAAAATCAGGCTGGTCTTTTATTGATCCCCAGCCGCAATCATCAGGGACACACTCTATGAACAATGTGTGAATATTTGAAGGGTTGCCTGGCAAATCTTGGCTTGCTTGTATAACCGCAGGCAAAAGAGAAGATTCTACATAATGCTTGTCATTGAACATCCATGCAATTGTTCCTCGATAGATTCTAGAGTCTACCACTATTAGTGTATTTGAATCTACAGAAGAGATTGTAAACTCCCTCATTTTGCCAACTGCGCTTCTGGATGAAAGATTTTCCCAGATGACTGAAAAGGTGAATATTAAAATTATTAGCATTAAAATTAAGAGAATGCTCTTGTGTCTAAACCCCTTGCCTAAAAACTCAGATAGTCTTGCCAAAGAAATTCCTCCAAAAATAGAAAAGAGAGGCATGAAAGAAGTATAATGGGTCGGTAAGAGGATAGACACGGCGATAATCACCAGGGGAAGAATAATTAGCGATATGAGAAACCAAAGAAAGAATCTTTTCTCTTTAAATAGCCTAAATGCTAGAAAAATTCCGCAGATGCCTAATAAAAGTATTAGGGGGTCGTTTTTTAAGAGATAATCAATAATCACCGCTTTAATTGAATTTGGGGCGCTTCCTAAGTTAAATCCAGTCTCGTGCGCAAGACCTGCGCCCTGATAGAATGTTTGGTTTATGTTAAAATACATTGAGAAAGGAAGGTCTACGATTCCTTTTTCTTTATAGAGAAAATAGTTGTAAGATAAGACTGGCAAAAAGAGCAAAATAATGATTACTGCAGAGATGATTACCCTGGCTAAATTTTTCTTGAAAGCAACTTTATCAGTCTTATAGTTTTTGTATAGAATTAGAGTCATGAAAAATGCAAAAATTATTGAGAAAACCCCAGCAATTATTTTTATGAGCAGAGCAATACCTAAAAAGAGAGATGCTAGAATAGAAATTTGTTTTTTTGTTTGGTACTCTTTTATAAAAAAATAAGCGGCAAACAAAATAAAGAACATCATTGCCTGATCCATGTAAACTGCGACCCATGAGATTTGGAAAGCTGAAACTGCTAATAAGAAAGAAGAAATTAGTGCAATTTTCTTATTAAAGAGAAGACTTGATATCAAAAATACCAGAATTATGGTCAATCCTCCATAAAAAAATGAGAGAAATCTTGCGCTGAAAAGAGTAACATTAAAAATCTTATAGGACAGGTCTGTTAAAAAAAACCATATGGGGCATTGAGTCATGCTACTTAGGGCGTTTAAATTTATAAATCCAATTGCGTGCGTTCCGTGAACCATTTCGTCTGCAACAGGAGGCATATTGCGAGCTACAAAAAATCTGAGAACAATTCCTATCAAAAGTATTACTAATAAGTATTTCCGAGAATCATCAGAGAAAATAAAGTCTATCGCCTTGTCAACAAGCCCTCTTTTTTGTTTGTCTTCCTCTCCCATTAGGAATTGAGCCAAAGCTACTTATTAAATTTGTTGTTAAGCATCTTATGCAAACAAACTAAATGCTCCTTTTTGAATAAGAATTAGTGTGGCAGTTATCACTATAATCTGAGGAATATGAAATGAGAGTGATAAAAACATTATCAGAGAAACCAGGATATCTATTACTGATGCAACATCTGCTGAAATCACGAATATCAGCCCCTTGACTAGGAGGTATACTGCTAGAATCAGTATCAGGTTAGAGGGGATAATTCCAAAAATTCCAAATACCCAGAACAATAATGCGGCGAGCATGTCAAATATTCCGAGAATTTTTACTATCATTTCAATTCAATCTTTCTGGATTTTCTTTAGAATATCTGCGAAAGCTGGTCTTGTAATTAGAATTCCCACCATGACACTTAGGATTGTTGTTAGAGCAAACCCTTTTAGCATTCCTGCGCCTGCCCAGAAAAGCGGGAGCATTGCGGCCACTATTGTGAAGAATGCGCCAGTAATTATGAAGAATGCGCGTTTTATTCTTTCTTTCATGCTTTCTCTCTGGTTAGAGACAGATTCATCTATCAGAACTATCTGGTCATTAACTCCTGTTCCCATTCCAGCGATTATTCCTGCAATACTCGGCGCATCTAGATTCCAGCTGATTAGCGCTGCTATCCCAAGAGTGATAAATGCTTCTGAAAACAGTGTAAGAATCACAGAGAGAGTTATTTTTATTCTTCTGTATCTTATGAAGATAACTATTGAGACTATTGCAAAAACAACTATTGCAAGAATAATGAGATTTTTTGTGAATTCTTTTCCGAGAGTTGGAGATATTGTGTCTAGCTTTACAATCTCAAGCTTGTAAGGCAGGCTTCCTGTGATAAGAACTGTCTGGAGTTTTCTCATGCTTTCTGTTGCTGCTTTTAATGCATCTTGCTGGCTCGCACCTGTGCCAGAACCCTGGACAGATATCTGAGTGGTCTCCTTTCCCTTTAGTTCTTCTGAGATGAGCAGAGAGTCAACTAGCTGGTCATCTACATACATATCTAGTTTTTTGTCCAGGTATCTTCCCCCATCAGTTGTGTTTACTCCGAGTTTAGATGTTATGTCTGCATGACGTTTTGCTGCTTCTGGACTAAGATGAACTGCAAATCTGAATCTGCAGGCATATCCCTCCTCAACCTGAAAACATGATTCTACTCCTGCTTCCTGCCCTGTCTTAGCTACATAGGTGATGTCTCTCTCTCCGCCTATGAAGACTGTTTCATTTCCTATCTTTGCTTCGAACTTTCCCTGCTTTCCAACAAGTTCCTGAAGGTCTGCTGGAGAGGCTCCGGCTACTTCTACCATCATAAAATTATTCCCTTCTAAATCTGAGACTGGCTTTACTGTGACATCTGCTATTCCGAATACATTCAACCTGTTGCTTGTAACAGCAACCAGGTCAGACATTTCTGAGGCAGTGAGTGGTTTTTCTGGCTTGACTAGAGCTCTAGCTCCGCCTGATAAATCAAGCCCGGTCTTAATCTTTGAGGATGGAAGATTTGATACAAGTATCAGTGGTGTTTCATTTGTGTAAAAAATAAAGCTTCTCTCTTTTGTCTGGATTATCAGTTTTGTTTCGTTTTCAACAGGGAATACACTCAAGATTATTTTTGAATAGTCTTCTGAATTTTTAACTTCCTGCTCATTAATGGAGGTGATTACCATTCCTGCTCTAAGCCCGTCATTAAAATATGTTGTATTTTTTTCAACTGATTTTATTAGTGCACCTGTCTGGAAACTAGGAGATATTGCGAGAAGCGCAAAGATTAAGACAATAATTAATATCCATATTCTTAGAGTTAATCTTCCCATTTTTATTGAATTCCTTTCTTTTCACAGTACCATTTAATTATTGAGGCATTTGTCAGCCAGGTATTGAATATGTCTGCAGAGAGCCCTAGTGCCAGGATTAGAAATATCTGCCTGAATGATTCTGGCAATCCTGTAATCACGAAGAATGCTGGCAAGACGGCAGCTAGTGCTGTTAGAGTCATTAGAATTCCTGTTTTAAATGCCCCGAAAATTCTCGTGTTAAGAGTTCCGTCTCGTTTTTTTAGCGCGCGAGTTGTCAGCAGGATGTCTGTGTCTACTGAGTAACCAATCAGCATCAAAAATGCTGCAATTCCTGCTGCAGAGAGCCTGATTCCTAAAATGTTTATCAGAGCGAGGGGCATGACTATGTCAGAAAATGCTGCGAAGATTACTGCGAGACTCGGAATAAATGTTCTGAACATTATGAAGATAACCAGAGACATTAGGATAAATGAGATTATCAGCGCGAAGATTAGCTGCTTGTAGAAATTGTTAGAGAGTGTTGCTCCTGTTGATTCTATGCTAGAATTTCCATTCAGTCCGGTAGTGAGCTCGTATCCTAGTACTCCCTCTACTTTTGGTTTTAATTCTGAAATATTAATTGAGCTTTCAACTATGACTGCAATTGCTTTTCCAGAGCGCAAATCAGTTAGTTTTCTGATTGTTACATCAGGAACTTCGGGTTTTAGTTCAGACTCTAGCTTGAGGGTGTCTATGTCTCCATTAATAGTGATTGTTGTTCCCCCTGATAAACTCGCGTCTTTTAACATGAAATCATTGTGCTGAGAGAAGAAAAATCCAAGATATACTAATGAGAGAAGTGTTAGCAGGACTGGGATGAAGAAAAAGATTTTATAGTACTTATCATACCACTCTGATTTTTTGTTTCCTGTTGAAGGTGTTTGTTGGTGTTCTGACATATTTCTTTTTGGTTTTCCTGGTTTAAAAATATGACTGAATGCGCCGTACGGGAATCGAACCCGTGTCTAGTGGTATTTTCGACGTCCGTTAGGACGGCTTGGAAACCACCAATTCTCCCATTAAACTAACAGCGCTTCAAATTATGAGAAGAAAGGGTGTTTTAAAAGTTATTGTTTTTAAGCTTATAGAGATTTTGAATTACTTTTGAGAAAATATTCTTCAAAACACTATAACTCTTTTTAAATTAAATCTTAGAAAGAAGTTTATTGCGTTCTTCAAAATGTATTTTTCTATGGCAGTTAGCGCATAGAATCTCACAATTTAATAATTCCTTCTTGATTCGGCATATAGAATACCCGTCAGTAAGCATTTGAGCAATGCTTCTGTCCTTTTTGCCGGCTTTATGGTGAAAATCTATAATCGCGGGATGACTTTGTGAGCAAATAGTACACTTGAGTGATTTTTTATAATTCCACACCCATTCTTTTATCTCTTTTTTTCTTCTTTGAACATGGATAAGTTCTGACTTTCTATTACGAGCATACCACTTTCTTCTATAATCTCTTCTGTCCTCTGGATTTTTGAAAGGCATATTTCATTAAGGGTTCCAAACAATTTAAAGGTTTGTAGTCCTTGCAAAAGGGTTATTCGAACCACATTATAAAATAAAAAGCGCCCTCGATAGGATTTGAACCTACAACCTTCAGCTTAGGATGCTGCCGCTCTATCCAGGTTGAGCTACGAGGGCCTGATTTTAGCAAGAACGATGAATATAAAAACTTACTTCTTTCTCTTCCAGAATAAAAATTTCTTTTTTTCCTTGACTGTTTTTGGCTTGAGGAAGATTACTGGAATATTGTATGCTTGGGACGTTTTGGCCTGAACTAGGTCAGCAGTTATCAGGGTTGCACTGTTCAAAATTGCCACGTCCCTTATTACCGAGTCAATTTCTCCAGATTTTGCATATCTAATCTGGAGAAATTGACTCGGTA
>Ga0180732_1001862_pt1 | contig 12093 bp, 2 predicted proteins | sample KR11_01MetaG_FD_148674 | JGI IMG/M metagenome (GOLD analysis project Ga0180732, IMG submission 148674) | Groundwater microbial communities from the Olkiluoto Island deep subsurface site, Finland - KR11_0.1 MetaG | ecosystem: Environmental > Aquatic > Deep subsurface > Groundwater | place...
TGTATGTACTGATACATAATATACCTTATTTGACGCTTAAACTGTTGAGGGTATTTGATTATTCAGAGAAAAATGGGTTTTTCGGGAGCTAATGCAACGGGTTCATGATGCTATAGCTTGAAGCAGATGTTCCATATTTCATTAATATAACTCTACCTGTAAATCACTCAGATGGAACAAGAATTAAAAATTTAAATATTTCAGCATCTATTGCCGAATCAAAATTGAATATTAATGTAACTCCTAAGATTCATCACATATATGAAAAAAAAATATGGGTTGGTGCAGATAGAGGAATTATTGGTTTTGAGCAATTTAGTGAAGTTCTAATCAAATGTGGATCTTCATTTACATATGAAGTAGCAACAGAAGCAGCTGGGGTAAAATATGAAAAAGCAGGAGTATTTGTTTTTAGTTTTGCTTATGATAATGTTTACATGATTGGGAAGTCAATATATTATAAAGACATTGATGGAGTTTTCGAAGGAGCTGGTGCAGAAGTAATTGATGTTGCTGAATTTGGGGGCTTGACCCCAGGATTAGGTATAGCTTGGTCTGCTACGTGGTGTTTGAAAAACTGGTATGATGTTGGAATTGAAGCAGGAATCCATAATGACATTAGGGATATTGGCATATTTTTAAAATACAAATTGCAAAACTTGTTTTGCACAAACAACCCTGTAATATATGCCCGTTTTACATACCCTTATATCGTCAAACAAAGTTTATCGCCAACCTATAATATTGAAAATGGTTACTTTATATCTCGTTTCAATCTCCCTCATCCGCGAAGTTCTTATACTCCCCAATATATAGATTTTTATATAAATGACGTAAAAATTGAAAAGTTAGAGAATATCATCCCAGTAGGGCACCAAATATTCAGATTTGATCCATCAATTTTAAACTATGCTGATCGTGGTTCAGCTACTAATGAAATAATTCTCAGAAAAATAAGGGCAAACAGTGGCCATTATATTCAGCTTTCTAATATGCAGGTTTTCTTGCCCATGAAAAAAATGGGGATCTATGTGGTTGCAAGTAATCAAATCGAAGCGAATGAAATTATTAAGGAAATGAGTAGTGCTTTGAGCAATAGAGCAGAACTTGGGATTTACTCTGAGGATATTAGATCTTCAAATCCAAATCCCATAGCTGATGAAGAAATTTCAATTTATACCACCATTTTCAATCTTGGTACCAATGGAGCGTTGTTTGCATCGCTCCAGTTCCTCGACAACGGCGTGCAGATAGGTGAGAATATATCCCTTGGTTATGTCCCCTCTATGGATAGTATACCGGTTAATATTACATGGAATCCTACAGCAGGTACGCATAACGTTACTGTGCGTATTAATCCAGATGGACGGATTCAGGAATCCGACTATTCCAATAACGAGGCTTCTAAAATTATCACAGTTGGCAGTGCCCCTGATACCACCCCACCAATTATCAATACTGTTACCTTAAGTACCACTACTCCGAATGCAGGCGAAGATATTCTGGTTACAGTGAATGCAACTGATAACTTTGCAGTGACCGCCGTAACAGCCAATGGCATTGCACTTACCCCTCAGATTGCAAACAACTGGACAGGAACAATCACAGCAATAGAGGGAACTCATCCCGTTAACGTCTCTGCCAGAGATGCTGCAGGCAACGTTGGATGGGATAACTCTACCAGTTATACTGCAACAATGCTTGATACCATACCACCTGCAAGCATCACTAGTCTCTCTCCCACTGCAGGCGAGTCATGGATCAACTGGACATGGACGAATCCTTCTGATCCCGACTTTAATCATACAATAATCTATATGGACGGCATGCACGTTGCCAATGTTAGCGAATCATTCTATAATGCAACAAACCTGCTACCTGATACAGTTCATGAGATCAGCACACATACTGTGGATAAGATCGGGAATGTCAATGAAACCTGGGTCAATGCTTCAGCAAGAACTGCAGCATTGCCTGATACCACTCCTCCAGCAAGCATAACTGAATTACAGAATATCAGCTATGCCCAGAACTATATTAACTGGACATGGATGAATCCGTTAGATACTGATTTCAATCATACAATGATCTATCTGGACGGCATACACGTTGCCAATGTTAGCGAACAATTCTATAATGCAACAAACCTGCTGCCTGATACAGTTCATGAGATCAGCACGCATACAGTTGATAAGATCGGGAATGTCAATGAAACCTGGGTCAATGCTTCAGCAAGAACAGCAGCTTTGCCTGATACCACTCCTCCGGCAAGCATAACTGAATTAAAGAATATCACCTATGCGCAGACATCTATAAACTGGACATGGACTAACCCGGATGACATAGATTTCAGCCGTGTGATGGTTTACCTTGATGGTGTTTTCCAGACAAACGTCACTTTGCCCATAAACTATTATAATGCAACTGATCTGACAGCTGATGTCGAATATACAATTAGCACACATACTGTCGATTTAAGTGGAAATACTAACCAGACCTGGATCAATCATACTGCAAGAACTGCGCCATTACCGGATATAACACCACCTGCAAGTGTAACCGATTTGCAGAATGTGACCCGCACACAGACATCTATTAACTGGACGTGGCAGAATCCTTCAGATTTTGACTTTAACTACACTGTAGTTTATACCGATGGTCTCTGGAAAGTTAATACTTCTAAAAACTATTATAATCTTACAGGACTTCTCCCCAATACCCCCCACACTATCAGCACACGAACCGTGGATATCAATGGAAACATAAACCTGTCATGGGTCAATGATACCGCAACTACACTACCAGTACCAGACACAGTATTACCAATAATAACAATTATTTCACCGGTTAATGACACCACTTACAATATAGATTCGGTTGATCTGAACTATTCGGTAAATGAACCAACTGCATGGGAGGGTTATTCGCTCGATACTGGGACTAGCATCATACTTTATGGAAACACAACTTTAACCGGTCTTATTGATGGTCTACACACCCTGACGATTTATGCAAATGATACCTCTGGAAATATGAATTCGAGCATGGTGTGCTTCATGATTGACACCACACCACCGTCTATAATTTCAGTCACTCTAAACAATACTCTTGTCAAGTTCGGTGCACCAATCGAAGTAACTGTAAACGCCACTGATGAAAATGGAATTGATACCGTTACGGCTGATGGAATTCCGCTTACACTCACCGGTGGGTATTATGTCGGTACGATCACAGCAGATACCAGTCCTGTTACCGTTAATGTAACCGATGAAATAGGTAACATGGCTACAGATACATCAGCCACCTACACAACCGATGACACACCACCAGTTATCAACACCGTTACCTTAAATATCACTACTCCTAAAATAGGCGAAGATATTCTGGTTACAGTGAATGCTACTGATAATTTTGCAGTTACCAGCGTGGAAGCAAACGGCATTGCACTTACCCATCAGCTTGGAAATAACTGGACAGGAACCATCACAGCAATAGAGGGTACTCATCCGGTTAACGTCTCTGCCAGAGATGCTGCAGGCAACGTTGGATGGGATAACTCCACCAGTTATATTGCAACAACGCTTGATACCACACCACCTGCAGGTGTTACTAACATTTATTCCACTGCAGGCGAGTCATGGATCAACTGGACATGGACGAATCCTTCTGATCCCGACTTTAATCATACAATAATCTATATGAACGGCAGCTTTGCAGCCAGTATTAGCGAAACGTATTATAACGCAACTGGTTTGCTACAAGGTACCTTACACAGCATCGGCACCCGTACTGTGGATTTGAGCGGCAATATGAACGAGACATGGGTGAATGATACAGCCATGACGAATGGCGAACTGTCTGGGGATTTTAGCATCAAGATATCTAAACCCTCCATCTATTCGTTTTATCCTGTGGGAGAGACAGTTGAATTCAATGCAGCAGTTACAGACCAGATTGGAAATCCGGTCACCTCCGGGATATCAGCTTATGCGGATCTTTCAGGACCGGATAGCACTTCAAGACGTGTTATCCTGTCCGAAGATGCGGGCAACTTTGTTGGCGAATATACTGTTAAAGGAGAAGATGCACGCGGTATCTGGACAGTGAACTTAAACGCATTTAATGCAACCAGCAGCGGTCAGGCATCTCTTCAGTTGTTCTTTACCGGTGCTTATTTCATTCAGCCCTACACTGATTCGCGCTCATATCTTCTGGGCGAGACTGCAAACTTCACAGCTAAGGTCGTGAAACCTGTAGGCTCATCTCAACCTCTTACTGACAAGAACCTGAGTCTGAACCTTTCGGTTTATCCATTCAATACTTCAACTCCTGTAATTGACTCCATTGAAATGGAGTTCAATGATACTTCAAATCTGTTTTATGGAAGCATAGACACTGGATCAATTGGTCCCGGTTTATTTAATATAGTATTCAAAGGGAATGATACATCAGGTAATTTTGAGACTGCCGAACTATTTATTGGAGTTTCTGAAGATTTTACCATTGAAATGGATACTGAAAAAGCTTCTTATGATCGAGATGAAGCCGTTAACATTTCAGGAATTGTGAAATACCTGAATAACAGTCCTTTAGAAAATATTAGTGTTAATCTGAAAATAGATCTTCATGGATTTAAGAGATCATATTCTGTAACAACGAATGAAACAGGACATTTCAATTATTCCTTCCATCCATTTGATACAGAAGCTGGCAAATATTCTATCAGAGCGGAAGCATCAAATCTGGGACTTCTAAGGTTTGCAGAGCGCAACTTCACAATACTTGGACTCTATCTTGTTCCCCAATCTGCGAAAATTGAAATGGTTGAGGATTCTACAAGGAATATTAATTTCACTCTTTACAACCTTGGTGATACAACAATAACAGGAATATCAGCCTCTGTTAATGATCTTGATATTTCAGATAAGGTGACAGTTACTATAGATACTGTGCCCTCAGAACTGCAACCCTATCAAAGCACTTCAATAAAAATTCAAATAAAAGCTGAAACAACAGTTCCAGATACTGCAAAATTCAATATTGAGATAACTTCTGATCAGAACTCGAACGAAATAAGTGAGCTGAATGTCAAATTATTTAAACCGGACCCGATTTTAAGAGTCTATCCAGCAGAAGTAATAACGGGGTTAAATAAGAATCAAACAAGGATCGAAACAGTTGCAATTTACAACATGGGATATGGCGTTCTTCGAAATGTCACGTTGCATCAGCCTGAAAACAACTGGATGAGTATTACTTCAAATACAAGTATTGGCGATCTGTTACCTGGGGAGAACACAACATTTGATATTCATATTAATTCATACAATGTAGATGCTGGAATTTATGAGGGTTCAGTAAATATTACTAGCGATAACCATCACGAGGTTCAGGTAAATGTGACAGCTTTTGTAACTGAACTTACAAATGGAAGTCTTTTATTCCATGTATCAGATGCTCTTGAAAGAAATCTTTCAAACGCAAATATCTCTTTGATTAATCAAGATACTTATGATGAATTCGCTTCATCTACTAATTCTACAGGATATGCATTGATGACCGATCTGCCAGCTGGCAGGTATATTTTTGAGGTATCATCTGATGCAACAAATACACTTCCACAAATGGGAAATGTGGAAGTTGAACCGATGGATACTCCGAAATTGATAGAAATAGCGCTTTATATGAGTTTCATTGATTTTGATTGGGAAGTAACACCAACATCAATTGAAGATTATTATAATGTAATCTTGCGAATGAGATTTGAAACAGATGTCCCCATTCCTTTACTTCTTGCTTTTCCACCTAACATTGAATATAATATGGCGCCAGGAGAAGAGAAAACAGGTACTTTCACGCTTTATAATGTTGGATTGGTATCGATCTATAATGTTACCATTTCTCCCATAAAGTACAATGGCATCATATTAGACCCATTAATCACAGATGTAGGCGAGATAAAAGGAAAAAGCAATATTCAAATCCCGTATAAAATAAAGCTGGCTTCAAATGTTGCAAATTGCCAGGAACTATCTGGAAATATCAATATAAGAGGAAGATATCTTCATTTCATCAATAACCATGAAGTTATAAGCTATATTGGAACTACAGTTCCTGTATTGGTGAAAACACCTTTTGATGAAACCTGCAAGATAGAATTAGATATTCCTATTCCGAACTTTTGTTTCAACATTGATGGATACAAATTCGGGACCCAGACTGAAAACTTAAGTGTTGATCCAAGTACAATCTGGTTCTTAACTGGAGAGTGGGGCAATCTTATTGAAAATAACAGTTTGGTTCTCACTGATGTGAGTACGGCCACAAATAATAATGAAATTGGGGATATTCAAATGACTGATCCGATAGGCATTACTTTCTCATTCGGATTAAGTGATATTATTTCTTTATATAACCCAACTATTCGTCTTGGTGTTGATATCATCGGAGATGGATTAGATATACCATTTTTCAACGGTATCTGGCAGGGTGATTTCGAATACAATCAAATTGCACCATCAAAAAGTTCCAATCTAGATTTAAAGAGATTAACAACCGGGGTCGGTGTAACATTGCCTGAACTAATAGGAGGAGGGCTTGTTTTCCAATTTGGAAACACTACCTGCTATAATTGTTTCTGGATTCTTCCAATGGGAGGATTGGATGCCTCACTTCCACGTCCAGGGGGCTTACCAAACATCACAATATACATTCCTCAAGTACACCTTGTTGGTGGAGGTTCAATTGGCGGCGGAACTTTTTGCTGGAATTGTTTCCCGGATGTATTCATAGTTCCCACGCTTCCTCATTTCGGCGGAACAACTTATGTGCCATGGGATTGGCCTGAATGGATTTGGAATGTTCCTTACAGCGATCCGATCCGTCCAAAACCAAAACCCAAAGTGACACAGACGATCCATGAGGTGGTCGAACTTTCAATTTCTCAGAATGTAACCATGGAAAGAGACGCATTCTGGGCAGGTCTTGGCATAAGGAACAGGATGCCTGATAAAAATATTAACAATGTCAGGGTTATCCTGCAAATAAAAGGAAATGGCGGCTTGGCCAATGATAAATTCTTCATACAGGAGCCAAGATTGAAAGGTATAAATAACCTCGATGGATCAGGTGTAATATCTCCATCGGCTCTTGCAAAAGCTCAATGGTTAATGATACCTAAACCTGGCGCTGGTGGGGCTAATGTTGAAGGTACAAAATATAACATATCTGCTAATATCAGTTATAGTGTCGATGGTGTCAACTTTGAAATTTCGACCCAGGAAGTTGAGATACTTGTAAAACCACAACCAGAGATAGTCCTTGACTATTTTATACCTTCAGATGTGATCGCAAATAAACCATTCAAACTCGCAGTAAAAGCCACAAATGAAGGTTATGGTCCAGCCAGAAACTTTTCAATAGAAACCGCCCAGCCCGTCATATACTACAATCCTTCTGGTCTTTTAATCGATTTTGAGATCATCAGGAGCCAGTTGCAGGGACAAGAAAGGAGTACATCCTTAAAAGTCGATTTCGGGAACATTGAGCCCGCCGAAAATAAGCTTGCCTGGTGGGATATGGTCACAAGCATTGATGGAACGTTTACCGAATTCACTGGAGAATACACTCATACCAGCGAACTTGGAGGAATGGAGACATCTCTCATTAAAAAGATTAATACCTATATTATCCAGAAGCAGATGGGAACTGGAGAAATAGGTTATGATTTCCTGGCGAATTCAGAAAGTAATGAGACTCAATACGTATTGTTCAATTCATCCACTGGAAATTCCACGTTCGTAAGCAATGCCAACTATGCGGTTGTCAACATGCCGACCCCTGAAAATCCAGTACTGGATATTAGTATAGAGGATTATACCGGTGAATGGGTGATAGTTTCAATAGAAGATCCATATAACAATCTGGAACCCATTGGAAGAGTGGTGCGGACAAATGATGGGACAGAAATACCTTCTTACAATTATTGGATGAGAAATGGAAGGATACTGATAGTTGATCATTATACTGAAGGGTTTGATGGAAAATACACAATTATATATGAAAATCAAGAATTCATTTTTGTGCATTTGACCGATGTACATATTGGGTGGTGTGGAGCACCAGAAGAATGCGCACAAGTAGGACTCGGATACCTTGTAGGGAATTACATAGTTGGGAAAACCATTGAAGAAATACAAATTGATGAGTCGATGGTAAAGTTTGCAGATATTATTGCAGAATTTGAAGGTTATTCAACCAATCATAAAAAACCTAAGTTTATATTAATAACTGGGGATATTGTAAATTGGAATGATAAAATATTTTTTGACAAATTTAGTGAAGTGTTGGCAACCACGAAAATACCAGTTTATATTGTGCCAGGAAATCATGATCGGCGTGAATTTATTTTTTTAGGCGATGACAAATTAGATCACTTTGTTAAATATGTACCAAAATTATCAGGCCATGATATTCCATTTATTAATAAAGAGTATGGATATGCGGATTTTATGGAAGAAGATTACCAATTTGTTGGTTTGGACTCAGGTGCAGATTATGATCCTTTTACTGATAAAGATATGACTCCAGAAGGCTCAGGCCTAAACGAGGATCAGATGACGTATTTAGAGAGTTTAGATCAAAGCCAAAACAAAATTATTTTTATTCACAGTCCTGTAATAGATTCTACGGATGATTCCTTTGACAGTTCATGTTATTTGGATGTGCCATATTATGGAATGGTGAACCGATGCATTAACAACCCAGTTGACTCCAATGATATATATGGTAAAAATGATGCAACCTTAGCATCCAATCGTCAGGACTTAATCGATTATTCCATCCAAAACAATGTTCAGTTGATATTATCAGGACATACACACAAAGACGAAGTGTTCAAGAGTACAGGAGAATCTGTGAACATCAACGATCCTTCTAGACCTTTATTTATTCAAACGAATGCTGTGACAAATAGAATATATCGGCCCATCGAAATAAGTGGACCAGATGCTACGCCATTACAAACCATACCCATTCCTTCAAAACCAAAGTTCACGTTTAAGGGGTATTCACCTATAGATATGCACGTATATGATTCTCATGGAAAACATACTGGTGTAAATGTTTCAGATAGTATTGACCGCAATATACCATTATCATTCTATTTCAGCGAGTACAAAGATGAAAATGTAACTCTTCCACAAATGATAATGTTGTATAATACAAGTGATGAATACCGTGTTGAAATAATTTCAAATTTTTCAAAACAGAAAGTTACAAAATCAATCGATAGTTTTAATTTTACCATCGGAAAGCAGGCAAGTGATGCAATTACAAATTTCCATTATTACAATGTTTCGATCTTAGAAAATACTACTGCACGCATATCTGTTAATTGGACAACATCGGATTATTTAATGGATATCGACGATGACGGAGACAACGTATTTGATCATATTAAGTATCCAGATTACATTGAAGTAAATTATGCTCCAACTGCAATAATCAATTCTCCCGTGAATAATTCGATGTGGGATCAAGGAGCTCTGATTTTATTCAATGGTTCTGGGACAGATATTGAAGATGGAACTTTGGTTAATTTTTCGCTTTGGCATTCGGATATTGATGGTGTAATTGGTCATGATAATGAGTTCAATGATTCAAACATCTCCGCAGGCAAACATAATATTACATTTATAATAACTGATAGTGCAGGTTTAACATCTACTCAGAAAATAATTATTACAATAAACGATACGAAGTCACCAACACTTAGCGTTGATTATCCATCTGATGGAAAGTTCTTTGCAAATGAAAATCTAATTGTACGAGGCACTGCTTATGATGACAGTAGTATTGCAAATGTTACAGTGAATGGAATAGAATCTGGCAAAGAGAAATGGAATGCGAATCCTATCCTAAGTGAAGGTACAAATAGTATTAAAATTGTTGCAACTGATAATACTGGATTTAATACTACGAAGGTTATAACAGTATATTATAACAAATCGCTGGCGAATGATACTATACCTCCAGCCAGTATATTAAATCTGCAAAATATAACAGCAACTAACTCTGCTAGACAATCATGGATTAATTGGACTTGGAATAATCCAAATGATAGTGATTTCAGTCATGTCTTGATATATGTTAATGATATGTGGATGGGAAATACTTCTTTGTATTATTTTAATATGACTGGTATTTATCCAAATTCAACCTATACAATAAGCATTCGTACCGCTGACTTAATGGATAATATAAATGTAACGTGGGTTAATTCCACTGTTAGAACTTTTAATTTGGTTGATAGCCAATCACCAGCTAATGTAAAAAATCTGGATGTTAAAGAAATCGGAAACACATGGCTCAACTTCACCTGGCTCAACCCCCCCGACCCCGACTTCAACCACACTATCCTCTACCTCAACGGCGCCTTCCTCACGAACGTCCCCGCGCCCCAGAACTACTACAACATCACAGGCTTAACTCCCTATACTGAATACGAACTGGGCACACAAACCGCAGACACTTCAGGCAACATCAACACAACCTGGGTCAACGCCACAGCCCGTACCCTCGCAGCGCCTGATAGCGCGCCGCCTGTGATCACGAATGTGAGTGCTGTACCGGGGACTGACAGCGCGGTTATCACATGGGATACGGATGAAGCTTCGGACAGCCTTGTTAAGTATGGCACAACCACAGGTAACTATCCCCTATCTTTGAGCGACAGCGGAATGACAACATCCCACTCCATCACTCTCACAAGTCTAACACCAGATACTCTCTATTATTATGTTGTGAACAGCACAGATGAAGTGGGCAGCTCAAACGAAAGCGCAGAGCTTACCTTTATGACATTAGCGTCTGCTGACACTACACCGCCCACCATCGAATCTGTAACCCTTGATGCCTACACAACCATTGCAAATGCAACCATCCATGTAACCGTAAACGCAGCCGATAACATAGGCGTAACCTCAGTCACTGCTGATGGCATTGCTCTTGCACAGGATGGAAATAACTGGTCAGGAAATCTTAAAGTCCCATCCACTGCAGCACCTGGCACATATTCTGCTGCAATAAATGCCTCTGATGCTGCTGGAAATGCAGCAGAGTCTGCAGTAACTTATACAGTTGTCACACCCCAGGGCGGTGTAGGCGTGGATCTAATTCCAACAGATGCTGAAGTGCCATCAGGAAGCTCGATAACCATTACAGTGAAAGTAACAAATACTGAGAATTTCGATGATACATTCAATGTTGAGCTTACATACGATGATATCCCGGATGAATATAATGACTATAAACTTAATTTTGCCTGGACTGATTGGCCTGATCACAGGCAGACAGTTCAAATAAAAGCAAAGTCTTCAGTAGAAATTCCCCTCACAATAACAGTTCCATCCGGGGAATCGGATTATAAAATATATTCTGTAACCGCACGATCAACAAACTGGATAACAGTCGGCGGTAATACCGGAGGTTTTCTGATAATTTGAAAATAACGGAGAGATTATATGAAAAATTTGAATAAACTAATAATAGTGTTTTTTGTCTTGCTGAGTGTAGTAGTTGCAGTACGTGCAGATCCTTTGACAGTAGATGTGATTCCCATTGATGACCAGGTTCAGCCTGGAGGAACTGCGATGTATAAAGTTAATTTGTCAAATAATGGGACTGTCAAAGAAACATTGACAAATCTTTATGCTTCAGATGGTCCTTCAGATTTCACATATATGTTTTCATCAGTGTCTGGAGATGTCCTCCCGGGTCAAACAAAACAGGTGGATTTATCTGTAACCGTACCCACAAATAAACCCCAGGGACAATATACATTTGATGTCAATGCTGATTGGCAAAAAAAATTGGGTCCAACGACAATTAAAAAAACAGCCAATTATCTGGATGTATTTCTAAATGTTCAAATCCCCGAATTCCCCACGATCGCTCTCCCCATAATCTCAGTGATCGGGCTTCTGTTCGTGATGCGCAGACCGAGGTGAAGCTAAACCACATACTTTTTTAGGATTGTAACACAGCGCAGAGAGCACAAAGCTCACAAAGATATTGTATCTCTGCTTTCCAGTT
>Ga0180732_1001863_pt1 | contig 12085 bp, 7 predicted proteins | sample KR11_01MetaG_FD_148674 | JGI IMG/M metagenome (GOLD analysis project Ga0180732, IMG submission 148674) | Groundwater microbial communities from the Olkiluoto Island deep subsurface site, Finland - KR11_0.1 MetaG | ecosystem: Environmental > Aquatic > Deep subsurface > Groundwater | place...
TCCTCAAAACGGGCATCGAGGATCGGCTTGATCTCCCGGGCTGGTATCCGCGAGCGGATCTCTTCGGCGGCCTGTTTCGCGAGCGCCTCTTTTTGTTTTACCTCCGCCTCGCCGGTCGGTGTCCCTCCGAAAGCGGAAAGGAGGGCCTCACCCTTCGGCGTCAGGAATTCAGCCAGATACACCTCCCCCAGCTCCGTCAGGAGGATATCCGCCCCGTCGGATGCAAGCGGCGCCCCGTCGACGGAGGTGCAGAAACAGGTCGTGTAAGGGGGGTGGACACAGCCCAGGGCCACGACGGTCGTCTTCGCCCTTTTTTCGATGTAGTATGGATCGCGGTATTTTTCCTGGTCAAAAAGCATGTCGAGGAGGATAAAGCTTCGCGCATCGCAGGGGCGGACGCCGAACAGAAGGGTCTCTTCCCCCTGCTTCTCCTCACCGGCCTGCTCTTCATCCTTTTGAATCATCCCCTTCTCCGTCCGGGTGAACTTCATGAGCGTCTCGGTCCGGGGAAAGAGGAAATTTAAAAATCTTCGTGGGGAAGGGGGATAAAGTGGGCGTCTTATAACCGGTCGGTTGTTACAGCCTTGCCCGCCATGATCTTTATTGATAAATTGCTCATGATCGTCTATAGGCAACAGCATAATAAGAACATCCGTGGAGAGGATACTGCCTATGGAAGGGTCGATGACAAAATATGCAACCATCAGGGAAATTCTGGAAAAGGAGTATCGCGTCGACGATCTTAAACCTCTGGCGAAGATGCTCTGCGACACTGTGCCGACGAGAAAGGATGACCTCGTAAGAGCTATCTGCTCCGCCATCAGCGGCGACGGATTAAAGAAGGCTTTTTCCCTGCTCCATCCCCTCCAGCAATCCGCCTTGGCCGAGGCGGTGCATGTTCATGGCGGAGACTTCGATGGCAGCCGTTTTGCGGCAAAATATGGCAGCAGCGCCAGAAAGACCTTAAGCGAACAACAAAAATTACACAACACGCCCTGGAATCTTTTTATCTGGAGCGGCGCACTACCCGTTGATATTCAAAGGCGTCTTGCCGAATTCGTTCCGAAACCGAAGGACGACGAACTGAATGTCCTGGATGAGCTCCCTGAACGTGTTCTTATTGATGACGACACCGGTGAAATCCGTGACGAGGATGTCACAGAAGAAAACAGTATTCCTCTTCATATCCGCCATACAGACCGGCCTGCCCTGAACAATCTCCAGGCCATTCTACGCCTGGCCGACCGGGGAAAAATAAAAGTCGGCCCGAAGACGGGCCATCCCACCGGCGCCACGACCACGCTGATTTCCGGCATCCTTGACGGCGGCGACTGGTATATTCCCGGAGAAGAACCGGATGACTTTAATAATTACGGCGAAATCGGCCCCATACAGGCTTTTGCCTGGCCGCTTCTCCTGCAGGGAGGTGGTCTGGCCAACGCCGATGGCAGCACCCTTCGCCTGACACGCGCGGGCAAGGCCGCTCTGAACGAAAATCTCCCCGATGTAGTCCGTTCTCTCTGGAAGAAATGGGAAAAGACGACCTTCTTCGATGAGTTCAGTCGGATCAATGCCATCCGGGGACAGACGGCGGCGCATCGCCGTCACATCACCTCCCCCGCCGTCAGGAGGCCCGTGATCAATGAGGCGCTGGAAGAATGTCCGCCGGGGAAATGGGTCGCTTTCGATGAATTCAGTCGTTTTATGTGTTCTCAGGATTTTCGGTTTGACGTGGCGCGGGACCTCTGGAGGCTCTATATCAGCGAACCACAGTACGGTAGTCTCGGCTACGCCGGCTTTGGAAAATGGTCGATCGTGGAAGGCCGCTACCTCCTGGCATATCTTTTTGAATATATGGCTACCCTGGGATTAATCGATGTGGCCTATCTCCCGCCGGAGGGCGTCCGGGACGACTTCCGCGGCAACTGGGGAACCGATGAACTCCCCTACCTCAGCCGGTACGACGGCCTTCAGTATTTCCGCATCAATCCCCTGGGCGCCTTTGTCCTGGGGAAAGCCGGCGCCTACGAAAGTGAGTTGCCGGAAGCATCCCTCGGGCTGAAGGTTCTCCCGAATTTTGACATCGTGGCGATGGATCGGACATCCCTCTCCGGGGCCGACGTCATGTATCTGAGTTCCATTGCCGATAAAACAGCCGATGCGGTCTGGCATATCTCCCCCGCAACGCTGCTGCGCGCCGCCGAAAGAGGTGTTTTACCCGATGATATCCTTTCTTTTCTGAACACCCGCTCCGCGGAACCGATGCCCCAGACGGTTTCCACCCTGCTGGCGGATGCAAAAAGCCGGGTGGCGAAATTTTCCTATCTCGGCCTCGGGATCTCCTTGCCTGCAACGACCCCATGCTGGTGAAACTCGTGGCCTCCCATCGTAGCCTTTCCTCCCTTTGCGCGGCTGCGGATGACCGCTATCTCTGCATCCTGCCCGGCAAGGAAAAAGCGTTTCTCAAGGCCCTGACCGAACTGGGGTATGTTGTTCCGCATCTGCGCGACATGATCGAGAGGTAAACGATGACGGCCTTTTGTTCCGCCAATCCCCTGATTGTCCAGGGTGACCATACCATCCTTGTGGAAGTGGACAACCCGCTGTACCCGGTTGTGCGGGATCAACTGGTACGCTTTGCCGAGCTGGTTAAATCTCCCGAACACATTCATACCTACCGGATTACGCCCCTGTCCATCTGGAATGCCTGCGCCGCAGGCGTGAAATCGAGCGAAATCACAGATATCCTGGGCGCCTATGCCAAATATGCCGTACCGGCGCACGTGAACGTTGAAATCCGGGATTTCGCCTCCCGTTACGGGCGTCTCCGCCTGACGCGGCGGGAGGGTTCGGAAGACCTGCTGCTGTTTACGGACGATCTGCCATTAGCCGAAGAAATCTCCAGGAACCGGCATGTCGCCCCCTTTTTAGGGCAACGACTCTCCCCAACCGAATTTTCCGTCAATCCCCTCTACCGCGGCAGGATTAAGCAGACCCTGATCAAAATAGGCTTCCCCGCCGAAGACCTGGCCGGTTATATCGCAGGGGAGTTCATGGCCTTAGCCTTGCGGGGAGAAACCCTGTCGCAACAGTCTTTTGTCCTCCGGCCCTATCAGCGGTCGGCGGCGGAGATTTTCCATGCCGGCGGTTCGGAACGGGGGGGCTCCGGCGTCATCGTCCTGCCATGCGGCGCCGGCAAGACCATCGTGGGAATGGCCTGCATGGCCCATGTCCAATCCTCCACACTGATCCTCACCACAAGCGTGACAGCCATCCGCCAATGGACGGCTGAGCTTCTCGACAAGACCACACTGATGCAGGACGATATAGGCGAATACAGCGGCTCTGTTAAGAATATCCGCCCGATCACCCTTGCCACCTACCAGATCATGACCTACCGGACCCGGAAGGGGGATGATTTTCCTCATCTGACCCTCTTCAATTCCCGGAGCTGGGGTTTGATTATCTACGACGAGGTGCATCTCCTGCCTGCGCCGGTTTTTCAGATTACGGCTTCTATTCAGGCGCGGCGACGTCTCGGGCTGACGGCAACGCTGGTCCGGGAGGACGGCCGGGAGGACGACGTTTTTGCCCTCATCGGTCCAAAGAAGGTGGACATCCCTTGGAAGGAAATGGAGTCTCAGGGCTGGATCGCCGAGGCGAAATGCCATGAAATCCGTTTGCCTCTGAAGGAAGACCTCCGTATGCCCTATGCCTTGGCGGACGCCCGGCAGAAATTCCGCATTGCCTCGGAAAATCCCGACAAACAGGCGCTCGTTCGCAAGATCCTGAAGCGGCATGAAGGCGAACAGGTGCTGCTGATCGGACTGTATATTGATCAGATCAAAGATATCGCTTCAGAGCTGCAGATCCCGCTGCTTACGGGAACGACGGCGCAGCGCAAAAGGGATGCAGTTTACGCCGATTTTAAGGCGGGAAGGGTCAAGGTTCTCGCCGTGTCCAAGATCGCCAATTTCGCCGTGGATTTGCCCGATGCCTCCGTAGCCATTCAGATCTCCGGAACATTCGGATCGCGCCAGGAAGAAGCTCAGCGTTTAGGTAGGATACTGAGGCCCAAAAACGGCAGAAATCAAGCCCATTTTTACAATCTTGTGACACGGGTCACGGTGGAGCAGGATTTTGCCTTGAAGCGGCAGTTGTTCCTTTGCGAACAGGGGTATGAATACGTCATTCTGGATACGGCCGAATTATAATGAGGAGGGCTTGGTGCATCATTTTTTAGTATCCTGGCGCACTTTTCTGAAGTTGCTTCCTGTCTGGGAAGGCATGTCCCGTAAAGGACGCCAGCTATTCCTGGAAAAAGTCCATCGCTATCTTACTGTGGATCCGGCGCTCTTCGGCGACACTCTTTCCGAACTGCTGAATACAGGGCTTGTAGAATTGTCACCCAAAAAGCAGTGGGTCAAGCTCACGTCGCAGACAGCCTTGTTTCACCGGACCATGGTGGGAATGACGATCAGCATGGTTCACGCAAAACCGGACAAATATGCAGTCTGGCGATACCTGAATACTCATTATACCGCGGCAGAGCTCGAAAAGCTTCTCCATTATCGGTCTCACCATGAAAAAGAACGTGCCTTTCTGAAAATTACTGCCATCTCCTGGCTTGAGCGATTTCTGATGGCAGAGGATTATGAAACATGGGAAGGGCTTCATGGAAACGACTCGGTATGGTACCCCCTGATCGCCTCGCAAGAAATCTTCGCAGCAATGAAAAGGCTCATCCGATCGCTGATGGCCTATCCCGAAGCAATCCCCTTTTCTTCCCTGGCACGCGGTGAAAAAGCTACGGACGATGAGATTCTGGCTGACGCCCTCGACGCCTGTATCCGTTACGCACTGCTCTTTCCGGAGTTGCGCTCCGCCGATCTGATGCCGGTCATCGGAATCTGGCCGACCATCTCGCAGCATCTCCATCGGCAGAGACCGAAAGCGCCGCAACCGGTGCAGGGAAAAGAATGCTTCTTTTTGCCCTTTCTAATGGAGGATATGACCTCTCTCTTGGTGGCCTGCTCGGGAAATCCGTTGCGCCTCCGCGCCCAGGTACATCTGATCTACAGCCGGGATGCCAACGCCCTTGCCGGCTCTCTTGTTACGCTTCCTGACTGGGCTCAGGCGACGACAAATTGGCAACCCATTGCGCGGGTTGACGTGGCGACACACTGGCTTTTCGCTCTCGGGCTGGTGGAAGCAGATAATCGGCTGGAGAGAACGCGCCGGCTCGTCGCTACGGAAAGCGGACGGAAATGGATGACATTGTCTCCAAAAGAACGGTTGAGGGCGATTTTGGACGTAGGGAAAAGTAGAATGGGGGAAAAGATCGGATTCCTCACGGAAATCGAAGGATCCCGGATGCTGGATCCGTTGGTTGTATTTTTCCAGGAAGGGATAGAACCGCGGCGTAAGTCCATCATCATGGCCATAAGGCGCATTTTCGAGCCCTTGTCCGGGGGCGCCATGCTCCCCTTGCAGGATTTTACGGCCTATCATGCCCGTGAAACAAATCCCTTGATTAAGTCCTTGAATTCACAGGAACCTCTTTTGAAGATTCGTTCCTGGTCGTCTTGGTCAACTCCGGCCCCCGACGACAACCAAAAGGAAGACCTATGGGCAAAAGTACTCCACCGGTGGATATTATACTGTTTGTTCCCTCAGGGTGCAGTGCAGGTCGGCAGGTATGGGCAGGGTCACAACGTATGTTTCAGCCTGACGGAGATCGGGCGTTATTTTCTGGGTTTTGCTGAAGATTTTGACTTCCGGGCCGCCGAAGGGAGAAACGCGATTGTTCAACCCAATTTCGATGTCGTCTTTCTTGCCCCATCGCCTTTAATCGAAGCGGAAATCGCCCCCTTTGCAGAAAGGAAAGGCGTGAAAATGGGATTGCTTTTCCGGATCACGAAGTCGTCAATTTTCAAGGCCGTTGCGATGGGCTGGAACAGCGAAAGGGTGCTGGAAACTCTGAACCGAGTATCTTCCAAAGAGATTCCGGCGAATGTAGTTCGGGAAATCGAGGGATGGTGCAGACAGTGCCGCCGGGTCGCCATACGACAGGTTCTAATGATTACCTGTCGCGACCCGGAAACGGCTGTTAGGGTGCTTTCTGCCGCCAAGCCTGATGGCGAGCGCGTGACGGATATAATTGTGGCGTTCAGTGATCTGAAGGGTCCGGCAGCCTTGATCCGCAAATTAAGCGCTATGGGCATTTTTCTCGAGAAGTCTGCGCCTGGCGCAAAGAAGAGTAAGGATTAATCGCTGATTCCTGTACCACCTTCAGTCGCCCCACGAGTATCTTTATGGTTCTTAGCAACGCTGTCCCCTTTTCTATTGAATTCTCTCTATTTCCTTGATATTCTGCGCTTATGATGGTAGATAGATACTGTGCCCATCTCTCACATATATACATAAAACGGCAGGCGGCGACAGCATGTTTATCCATGAACGGGAAGCCCTCAAAGACGTGATTCAGGCCCTCCGCGGGCGCCTGCACGGGAAGATCGTCTCTGCACACGCCTTCGGCTCCCGCGTGCGGGGCAGTCACGATGAATGGTCCGATTTCGACCTCCTGGTGGTCGTGGACGGCAGGACGACGGCGCTGGAGAAAGAAGTAATCGGCATCATCGTCGAGGAAGAGATGAAAAAAGGGCTCTCCTTCGCGCCGGTCGTCAAGGATATCCGCGAATTTGAGATGGAAAAACGTTTTCATACGCCGTTCTACGAGAATATCGTCAAAGAGGGGGTGCCGCTATGACGCTTTCATGGGCCGATAAGAAAATGCTCAGTCAGACCAGAATGGTGAAGGCGCGCGATTTTTTGGAGGACGCAAAGGGAAATTTCCGAGAGGGGCGCGTTAAAACCTCAATCAACCGGAGTTATTATGCATTGCTGGCTGCCGTCAGAAGCATTCTCATTCTGCACGGCGCCAACACGGAGACTCATGAAGGCGCGGTCACCATGTTGAGCTTGAAATTCGTAAAAACAGAACTCCTCCCCGTAGAAACCGTTAAGACATTCAAGTTGCTTTTTTCCAGAAGGACCGATGCGGATTACGGTGATTTCGATTCCGCGGATGCAGCCGATGCCGAAGAGGCCATCCGTTTGGCGTCCGGGGCGGTGGAAGAGATCGAACGATTGAGGACCGCGCTACTGCAACGGAATGAGCCGTATAAAAATGCGACTGAAGACAAGATATAGGGATGCTCAAGGAGGCGGTCGCTTCGGGAAAGCCGGCTCAGGGGAAAATGAACCTGGAGCCCTCTTCCGGAAACGCGGGCGCTGGGATGGCGATGGTCGCTGCGCCATGGGTTACGCATTACGGGATCGACAGTGCGGCTACTGAATTTATGTTTTCCGGACTCTCGTGCGTATGAACAACTTCCTGAAGTCAAGCATCCAGCGATTTTGCCGGACATAAATACTTTCAAGCAGAAATGATCATTACCGATACCGCACCCCATATTTTGTGGTCAAAATTCAATTGACACACAAGATCATTTTTCATATACTCCCACCGTGAAAAAGCAATGCCTTATCAATTCAATTGAGAAACCTGTCGCGAAGAACGATCCGCATGGCCGCGGCAACGGTCGTACTGCTGATCGGCGTCCTGCTGTCGGGACATCATCTGCCGGCGGCGGACAAGGTGCCGGTCTTCGATGTGATTACAGTCAGCGCCGCCATCACGCCGCCCATTGCCGAGTACATCGTCCAGAGCATCGGCGAGGCGGCGAAGAGCGGCGCGGAGGGGCTGATCATCCGTCTCGATACGCCGGGCGGCCTGGATCTGGCCATGCGGGACATCGCCAAGGGGATCCTTAACGCCCCTGTCCCCGTCATCGTCTACGTCGCCCCCTCCGGGGCGAGGGCGGCCTCGGCCGGGGTGATCATTACCGTGTCAGCGCATATCGCCGCGATGGCGCCGGGTACGAACATCGGGGCGGCCCATCCCGTCGGCCTGGGGATCGGTGGCGGCATGGACAAGACGATGAGCCAGAAGGTGGAGAACGATGCCGTCGCCTATGTCAAAGGCATCGCCAAGAAACGGGGACGGAATGAAAACTGGGTGGAGAAGGCGGTCCGGAAGAGCGAATCGATCACTGCCGAGGAAGCCTTCCGCCTCAAGGTTGTCGATTTCGTTGCGACAGACATGAATCAACTGCTGACCCAGGTGGATGGCCGGGAGGTCTCTCTCGTCGCAGGAAAGAAGATCCTCAAGGCAAAGGGGGCGGCCCTCAACGAGAAAAAGATGGGGACGAGACAGAAGGTCCTCTCCGCGATCAGCGATCCGAACATCGCCTATATCCTCCTCCTCGTCGGACTCGCGGGCCTCTATTTCGAATTTGCCCATCCGGGTGTCATCCTCCCCGGCGTGATCGGGGGCATTTCTCTCATCCTGGCCTTCTTTGCGATGCAGACCCTCCCCGTGAACTACGCAGGGGTCGCCCTGATCATCTTCAGCATTATTCTGTTCATTGCGGAGATCAAGGTTGTCAGCCACGGAATCCTCACCATCGGAGGGATCATCTCGCTCGTCTTCGGCTCCCTGATGCTCTTCCAGACCCCTGATCTTTCCCTCCGGGTATCCTGGAGCGTCCTCATTCCGGCGGTGACGGTCACGTCGTTCTTTTTCATCGCCATCATCACCCTGGCCCTGAAGGCTCAGCTCAGGCCGAAACTCGGTGGGAAGGAGGGGATGGTAGGCGAGGAGGGAACGGCGGTGACCGATGTCTTCGAAGAAGGAAAGGTCCTGATCCATGGGGAGTACTGGAGCGCGGTGAGCGATGTTCCCGTGGCGATGGGTACAAAGGTCCGGGTGATCCGTGTGGAGCATCTGAAAATCAGGATAGAACCCATCGAACAGTAAAAGGAGGTCAGTCATGTCAGGTATGTACCCAGTCATCGTCATTGTTGTTCTGGTCGTCATGTTCCTCGCGTCGGCCATCAGGATCCTCAACGAGTACGAACGGGCCGTCATCTTCCGCCTCGGGAGGGTCATCGCCACAAAGGGACCGGGGCTTATCATCCTGATTCCTATCGTCGATAAGATGGTCAGGATCGACATGCGGACGATCACGATGGACATCCCCCCGCAGGACGTCATCACGCGGGACAACGTCTCGATCAAGGTCAACGCCGTCGTCTATTTCCGGGTCATGGACGCGAAAGCCGCCGTGATCGATGTGGAGAATTACCTCTATGCGACGTCGCAGCTCTCCCAGACGACCCTCCGGAGCGCCTGTGGACAGATGGAATTGGACGAGATCCTCTCGGAGCGGGAGAAGATCAACCTCCAGCTCCAGGAGATCCTGGATCGGAGCACCGAACCCTGGGGGATCAAGGTCTCCCACGTCGAGGTCAAGCAGATCGACCTGCCCGAGGAGATGAAACGGGCCATTGCCAAACAGGCTGAAGCGGAGAGAGAACGGCGGGCAAAGGTGATCAATGCGGAAGGGGAGTTTCAGGCCGCCCAGAAGCTGATCGAGGCGGCGGCGCTGATGGAGACGCAGCCCATGTCGCTACAGCTTCGCTATCTCCAGACCTTGAACACGATCGCGGCGGAGAACAATTCAACGATAGCCTTCCCCGTCCCGATCGATCTGTTCAAACCGTTCCTGAAGCTGGCAGAAAAGAGCTGAATGCGCATGAGACGGTGAGGGCTTAAGACTCCCCCGTCTCATCACCCTATTACCCTACTTTCCGAGATTGGCCACGAAGGGATCGAGGTAATCATCAGGGCGCAGAAAAGCAAGGTACTATCCGAAAGGACATGGACGGATCGTATGTGTGGGTGTGAAGGGGTGGGGATTGCTGCTCAGATTTACGAAGTTGGGATGTGGTGATAGCTTCCTGAAAGAAATGATAGATATATCAATGCCATTTGATGAAGATTTCAAATACAAGGCTACCCCGCCGCTCGTCGGGCAAGTTCCTTAACTTCGGGTTGAAAAATGCGACGCCTTGACAGCTCATTTCCTGTTCACATAGAATCTGGCTTTCTTCCTGTAGTCAGTAAAACGTCGCACTTGAAGAAAAGGCAAGACTTCAATCCATTATCATTGATGTTTATTCCTCGAAAATTGTGATATGGATAGCAAAATTCTTTGGCATTCAACTTTGCAAGAACTGGGGGGCCAGTTTTATCTCTTATGAGGATTCCGATGATATACGGCTTCCGCATATGATGATATTACGGAGCAATTACGGATATTGAGAATAATATTACTATTAATATCAGCTCCCTTTTAGGTATTGATATAATATCGACCATCATAAAGTTAAAGATACGATCCATTCTGTATATTGATTGTTGGGCTGCTGTAATTTGGCTTACAATCGCGATAAAATATTAGGCAAAAAATGACTCAAGAAACTAAAAATGCAATAAATTGGAAAAGGGTTGGATGTTCACTTGCATACCTAATATTAGGTGTCCTAATCGTTTATATAAGAAGAGACTCCATTTTCTATTTATCGCCGGACCCTATAGCTTATAATTTTGATAGGTTTCTTTGGTGTTTGGCTTCATCATTCTTCGGTTTTTCCATTCTTGCTTTTTTTCTAAAGGGTCATCCTAAAACCCCTTTTCCTGTCTATTACTCGTATTACCCTTTTGTTTTAATAGTAATTTCGGCAATAGTATTCTCAATTTTGCATTTATTCGATAAAACAAGCAGCTTCGTATTTTACTATTTATCCTTTGCAGCTTGTTTCGTTTTAAGTTTCATGGTCGACCAATTTTGGAGCATAATTAGTACGATTATTAAAAGAAGTAAAGATTAACACATTTAACAAAGGGTGGCCCAACATTTTGCTTCACCAGATTCGGGCCAAAAAGCGGCCCTCACTGGTGAGCAAGGCGTTAGCCAATTAAAAAGGATAGGATCTATGCGTCGCCCAGGAAGAGAATTCGGTTCGGAGAATCCTAAAGTTATCTATTTGGCATTGCGTTGGAATGATGCCAATCCGATGATAGTTCAAGAAGAAAACATGGTTATTAAAATCGCTAAAAAATTAGATGTAAAATCAAAGGACTTGCGGATATACAATTTAGTAAGGCCATCAAAAGACAAAGGAATGAACCTCGACATTGATGAATTTAACGATGTTGAAGAGACTGTAAAACGTATTCAATCTAGATCAAAAAATAATAAAAATTTACATCGTATTGTGGTTGGAGGGCGAAGTGGGCCTATGCCAATGGTAGCACTGATGCTCAAACTTCTCATTCCGAGAATACAAATTGAAATTCGTAACCATCATAAGGCACGTTCTGTTAATGGTCCACCTTTGGAGCTTGTAAAAATATTAAGACCCACATGAATTGGCTAACCTCTGGGTCAACAAGGACCAGCTTTTCCGCTTTGCTCCAAAGCTGGCCTGTTACCCAGGCCGTTGGGTGTAATAGTTAAGGGGCGTTATAATGGTTCTTAAGTTTAGTACAGCATGGCGGTTCGATCCACCGGAAGATGGTCGCTATAAAAATAGGACGATTCCATATTATATGATAGAAGAACTCGTTGCACTGATCAACAAGGTGGCTACTCAAGGATCAAGAAAGGGAGTCCTTGAACATTTCAAACTTCACTTCTGCATAGCTACCAACAAAAGCCATGATAAAAGCTCTGATGAAAGTTGGGCTGAGTCTGATCTAAAAAGGGACATGAGTGAGGCAGCAGACAATGCTCCACTATTTATTGAGGCACTCTCTGATGCCCTCGAAGCCCTACGAAACCGTTTTCCAGATTGGTTTATTCCTGATGAGAATATGATCAACAAAGTTTTAAATAAACACGATGTGGGATATGCGATTCAATCATCTAATCTCGTTCTTCGTGAACGTGAGATACCACCCATTCCAGTGCCTGAGCCTCCACAAACACTCGAGGAACGGGCTGTTGAATTATTCCATAGTTCTTTAATTAGATCTGAGCAACTATTCTCGGAGGGACATCATCGAGAAGCAGTTCAAGAAATTCTTTGGCTCCTTGAAACAGTCACTACTGCATTTCGAGGAATCGAAACTGAATCAGGATTAGTTGAGGGAAAGTACTTTAATCAAATTGTTCGT
>Ga0180732_1001864_pt1 | contig 12080 bp, 8 predicted proteins | sample KR11_01MetaG_FD_148674 | JGI IMG/M metagenome (GOLD analysis project Ga0180732, IMG submission 148674) | Groundwater microbial communities from the Olkiluoto Island deep subsurface site, Finland - KR11_0.1 MetaG | ecosystem: Environmental > Aquatic > Deep subsurface > Groundwater | place...
AAACCCTAATAATTATTGGGGAGTGAAAGACATGAATTTTTTGTTAAATACCTTGAGAAACGACAATAAATATAAACTTATTTACAAAAGCAGCGGACAATTTCTTTTCGGGAAGGTTGGGAGATAATGATGTTCAAAAGTGATAAAAATCTTTCTTGGAGCCAAATGTTTCGCATTCCGGATGCGTGAAGCTAGTCCATAGAATTTCCCCTTCTTGACATTGCTTATCTCTTTTTGTTCTCCTGTCCTTTTTTTCTCAAGTTCAAATTAGGATATAAACTCGTACTATTAGGCTAATTTTAGCTCTATCTTTTTCCCCATCGCTTGAGCAAGGGACATGATGGTTTGCAGAGTTGCGTTTCTAGATCCTGATTCAATTTTTGTAATTGTAGTTCTTGGAATATGGGACAAATGAGCCAGCTTTTCCTGCGTAAATCCAAGCCTCTCTCTATTTTTTCTTAAAGTAACAACAAGTTTGTAATATTTTTTCTCAGCATCTACAAATTTACGTTCGTCTTTTGTAGTATTACGGCTAAGATTTTTTAAATTGATTGTTTGTTTCTTTAGTTTTATCGTGTTCATAGCTACTCCTTATAGTCAACTAATCTTTTTATTGCTTTATCTAACTCTATTATCGGTGTCTTTTGTGTTTTTTTGGCAAAGGCGCAAAGAATAATTATTGAATCTTTACCAATGTACGCATATAATGCTCGCCATTGCCCATTTTGTCTTACTCGTATTTCGAATAAATCTATCCTACCGGAAAGCTTTTTTCCAAAAGGCTCTTCTAATTTCCCGTCTTCTTCTAGTATTTCAAAAAGCGCTTGAAATTTTAATTGGACTGTCCGAGAAAATTTTCTTAGCTCTTTCTCTGCCCGCTTATCAATTAAGACAGCTTTCCTCACGTATGTGATTGTGTCATAAATGGAACGTCTTGTCAAATCTTTTTTACCTCCTTGACATTACTTATCTCTTTTTGTATATATAATCGTGTGATTAGGATAATTTCGATTTTTGTTCTCCTGTCCTTTTTTTTCTCCAGTTCCATGGCTCCGGCTTTGGCTGCGATGAGTTATCTCTATGATGCCAACGGCAATATGACCTCGGACGGAACGAAGTGCTATGAGTATAACGACGCGAATCAACTGAAGAAAGTAAAAAAGTGCAGTGACAGTAAAATAATTGCAGAGTATATTTATGACCATACGGGAAAGAGAATCATCAAGAAGGAGTATAAAAACGGAGTTCTTGAGAGAACGGTTTACAGTATAGGTGATGAATATGAAACAGTTGTCCTCGCCTCAAACGGAGCGAAACTCAATACAACATACTATAAAGTAAATGACGAGGTGGTTGCGAAGAAAAACCCGGATGGTGCCGTAAACTACTATCACAATGACCATCTGGGATCGAATAGCGTACTGACAGATCAAAGCGGGGCAGTGGTTGAGAAGACCACCTATCAGCCGTATGGAGAGGTGAAAAGCGGAGGGACAAAGAGTAAATTCGGCTATACGGGGCAGGAGAAAGACAGCGAAACAGGACTTAATTACTACGATGCACGCTACTATGATCCCCATCTCCAGCGCTTCGTCCAGCCGGACACCATGCTGCCAGATGTGTACGATCCTCAGCAGTTGAATAGGTACTCGTATGCAAGAAATAATCCGCTTACTTACAATGATCCAACAGGGCATTGTATTGGTTTTCTTAGTCCGTTTTGTGGGGCAATTATGTCAGTTGTTACCAAGGTAATTCAACCAGTAGTAAGTTTAATAGCAAGAATACAAAATAACCCAATTGCTCAGAGGGTTGAACAAAATTTAAGTAAAGTCCAATCCAATCCTGTTGTGCAAAAAACTGAGAATACTCCTGGAAGGTTAGGGAATAATCCAGTAGTTCAAAAGACAACTTCAAATGTTGACAAAATAACAAAAACATTTAATGTACCATCTAAGGCTCTTGATATTGCACAGAAAATTAAAGACGATGCTGGTCAACCCATTAAGGGTTATATGTCAAAGCCTTTCGAAAACAGAGAAGGACTCCTACCAAAAGCCGGTAAATATATAGAACATGATATAAAACCATTGCTAGAAGGGGTAAATCGTGGCAAGGAACGTTTGATTATTGATATAAATAATGGTAGAACATGGTACACATCAACACACTATGAATCTTTTGTAGAGATTAAATAGTATATTTATGGAATTAACTTGGAAAGAATTATTATCAATAAAAGAAGGAAAATTCTATCTCGTAAGCAGTAGAGAAAGAGATATTGATATTTTTAAAGATAAATTATCGTCAGACAAACCTGATATTGTAGTAAGATTTTTTCGCGGGAGCAAATGTAGATCAAAGGAGTCTTTATATCAAGAATTCGCAGCCGCCCTACAGTTTCCTTATTATGCTGTTGATCAGAATTGGGATGGCTTTGACGAAGGTATAAACGACTTAAATTGGTTGCCTGCTAATAAATATGTAATGATTATAACTAATTTTAATGAGGTGTTATCAGATAACCATCAAGATTTAGATATTTTTATGGATATTCTAAAAGACACAATTTCTAATTGGACTAAAGAAACTAGAAATAATATACCTAATCAGACTCCTGTTGCGTTTACTATTATTTTGCACTGTAGACCTGATGAAGAAAAGAATTGTATGGAGATATTAAAAAAAGAAAATATTCAACCAGTTTTGAGGATTTTAAAACCATACGACGATATTTTATGAAAAATAGAATTATTTTGACGGGTTTTGTTGCATTTTTACTCTTTTTAACCAGCTTTTCGAATGTGGGGGCGGCGCTCCAGCCAATTCCCGCACCAAGGAGTCCTTTTAATTATGGAGACAAATATGAGACTGACCTTTTTGCAGGAAGCGCGAACTATTCTTATCCGATTAAAGTGCCAAAGGGAACAAATGATCTCACACCGGATGTTTCGTTGTCGTATAGCAGCGCGGGAGCGAGGGATTTCAGCCAACGGGCAGGGGCAGGGTGGCAACTCAGCCAGGATTATGTGGAGAGGGATGTGAATTTCACGCCAACAAATCCGGGAGATGATAAATTTAGGCTTCATTTCAAAGGAGGAGTGTATGATCTGGTATACGTCGCTTCGGAGAACCGGTATCATACTAAAACGGAGTCATATCTGAACATTCAGAAGCTTACAGGCGGACAAAATGAATTGAGTGAGTATTGGCAAGTGATCACACAGGACGGAACAAAATACCGCTTGGGGTATTCGGCACAATCGGAGCTGATGTGTAACGGACGAGGTTATATAAGTACGTGGAATCTTGACCAGGTGGAAGATACACACGGGAATAAAATCTTTTATACCTATGCTGAGAATGGCGGGATTTCGTATGTATCCAAAATCGAATACAACAATGATAAAACACGGGCTGTTGATATCATCTATGAAGCAAATCCATACCAAAGGAATGTTTATATACAGGGATGCAGTGTATCTGAGGTTTCACGATTGAAAAATATTCAGGTAAAGATAACGACAGGCACAATACTTGTCCGGCAGTATGACCTGAATTACGGACCGACGAGCGGTACAGCCCAAGTCTTGCAATCAATAACCGAGAAGGCAGGCGACGGGACAGCTCTTCCCGCGACGACATTTACATATAAGCCTGAGGTAAAGAATTGGGTGACAACGCCTGAAACATGGATCAATAATGCCGATATTGACGTGCATTTGGAAAAAACAGATGTTGTTTTGGTAGATATGAATGGCGATGGATTATTGGATATCGCCAGAACACATCAGAATGGCGCTTCTTCAAGTTGGGATGTCTTGCTTAATCAAGGAAATAGTTGGGCAACAACTTTTATACGTTGGGGAAATAATATTCCTGAGGCGTATGGGATTAATTCGAATGAAATGAGATTAATTGATGTCAATGGCGATAATTTGCCAGATATCGTCAGATCTCATGGGACTGATTGGATGGTTTGGAGAAATACCGGTACCAGTTTTAATAGTACATGGGAGGTATGGGCACATTTTGGAACGAGTGATATTGATATGAATACGAATCGTGCAACATTAGTTGATGTCACAGGAGATGGACTGCCGGATATTGTACGGACATGGTGGAATGCTCAACAGCAATGGGAAGTATACAGAAATTTAGGTAATAGTTGGAGTACCACACCTGAGGTGTGGTCGTATGGTAGCGTTGGCAATCAGGGGCTTGATGCTTTAAATGTACGCTTGATGGATGTCAATGGCGATAATTTGCCTGATATTATTCGCACAACATACAATGGTAATAATGATAATAGTACCGACACTTGGTATGTGTATAAAAATACAGGAAGCGGTTGGAATACATCGGCTGAAACGTGGATAAATAATGCTCCTATAACTGCACATCTTGAGATGACCTACCTGACCTTTTATATAACTTTGCAGGATGTAAATGGCGATGGATTGGTGGATATCGTCAAAAGCCTGGAGGGACCAAATAGATGGATGGTTCTTCTTAATAGCGGGAATAGTTGGTCTTCGCAATGGGAAGAATGGGTGAATCCGGCAGGTCCGATTCTTGCTTCTTTGCAGGGAAATACACATATGGCAGATGTAACCGGGGACGGTCTTCCTGATATTATCAGGACAAATTATAATGGCGGTTTTGATACATGGAATGTTTATAAAAATAACGGCAAGGCTTCGAATTTGCTTGCTTCTGTGAAGACGGCGCAGGGCGGGACCATAAGTTTTGATTATAGGGCTTCTACGGCATTTAGTAATAATGGCTTTGACGGCATACCGGATCTTCCTTTTAATCTCTGGCTGGTGGAGAAGAAAACTGAGAACAACGGCATGACGGGCGCTCATCTGACGAATGGTGTAACGACATATAGCTACAAAGACGGATTTTATAAATGGCAAGATAAGGAATTCAGGGGATTTGGGACAATTGATGAGAATTTGCCGGATACTTCGAAGAAGAAATATGTATTTAATCAGGACGACGCTTTGAAGGGGCTGCTCTCCGAAGTACAGACAAGAGACAGCTCAAGCAATCCTTACGCTGAAACAGAAAATACATGGAGCAGTTCACAGGCGAATGGGGTTTTTACAGTAAATCTGGCTTCGGAGAAGAATTACGCTTATGACGGATCGGCGGGCAATCCCAAGATAACGCAGGTTGATTATACGTATGACGGCTCCGGAAATGTCACGAAGAAATCAGAACTCGGAGATACGGGAGCGACAGGCGACGAGCGATTTACTTATTACGAATACACAACAAATCCTTCTCTTTGGATATTAAATACACTTAAACATACCTATTTCCATGCTGCGGATGACGGTACTAAAATGAGCGAGAGCTGGTATTATTATGACGGGCACGCGGGACTAGATGACGCGCCGACTAAAGCTGATGCTACAAAAGAAATAAAATGGTCGGATACTGCCGGATTGACAAGCCCAACTACTATTTATGAATATGACAGCTTTGGAAATAAAACAAAGGTAGCTGACGCGAATAATCACGCAACTCAATACGCTTATGACGTGACGGGGACTTATCCGATAAGTACTACGAACGCGAAAAATCAAATAAGCACAATGAGTTATGCTTTGGGAACGGGCAATTTGCTTTCGAAAACAGATCCCAATGGTTTTGTAACTTCTTATGTGTATGATGTTTTCGGCAGAATTACGAAAGAAATAAAACCGTATGACACAAGCGAATTTCCGACAACCAGTTATCAGTATTTCAATGATGGCACAGCGCCTGAAGGAACGCTTGTGTCGAAGAGAGAAGTGAGCGGAGCAGCGGGAACCCTTGATGTATATGCATGGGCTGACGGACTCGGAAGGAAAATGCAAACCAGAGCGGACGCGGAGGATGCGAGTAAACAGATTGTGACAGATACTTTCTATGATACAACCGGCGATATCGCGAAAGAAACAGTTCCTCATTTGGATACACTAACTACTAGTTATACAGCTCCTGTTGCCGGAACGAGAGTCACGGAAATGACATATGATCCTCTGGGAAGAGTGACTTTAGTCAAAAATCCAAAAGGAGATATAAGCTCTACAGCATATGATCATTGGAAAGAAACAAATATCGATGAAAACGGGAAAATAAAGAGGCAATATTTGAATGCTTACGGAAAAATAGTGAAAGTCGAGGAGGCGAACGGAATTAATACGTATGCGACAAATTATGATTATAACAGCCGAGATGAATTGGTAAAGATTACTGACGCTTTGGGGAATGTAGATACTATTACTTATGATTCGCTTGGGAGAAGAAAATCGCAGATAGATCCTGATATGGGGACATGGCAGTACGAATATGACGGTGTTGATAATTTGACCAAAAAAACAGACAACCGCGGGGTGATAACGACAATGACCTATGATGAGCTGGACCGTAGGACCAAAGTCGATTATCCGACCGATACGGATGTTGTCTATACATATGACGGGAACGGCAAAATAGGGACACTTACGTCGCTCACAAATTCAGGAGGGACACTCACCTATTCTTACGATAACAGAATGCGAAAAATTCAGGAACAGCGAGTGGTTGACGGGACGACATGGACAACTCAATTTGCATATGACAGCCTGGATCGCCCGATGACACGTACAAATCCTGATGGACAGGTAGTAAACTATGCTTATAATTCGCAAGGAGAAGTAAATAGCGTAAATGGAATTCTGAGCAATATTGATTATAGCGCTCAGGGCAAGATCACGAAGAAGGATTTTGCCAATTCAGTGACGACGAATTATACGTATAATACCGATGATTTCCGGTTAAATAGAATTCGGGCTGGCTCTATATTCGATTCAGGATATACCTATGATAAAGTCGGGAATGTTTTGAGTATTACTGATAATCTTCTCGGTAAAACTCAAAACTTCGGTTATGATGACTTGGACAGGCTTACTACCGCTCAAGAAACCAGCGGATATAATTATGGTTATGAGTATAATGCTATTGGAAACCTGACTAAATTTACAAACTCGGGTAATCCGATAGATTATACTTACGGACAAAACGCCGGCGTACACGCCATGACTTCTTCAACAGAAACCGCGCCGACGCCTATTCCAACACCTACGCCTACCGCTACTCCTACCCCGACTCCGACGGTTATACCGACAGCAACACCTACACCAACTTCTGTGCCGACTCCTACCCCAACAACCGGAGGCATACCTCAATTATTGCTTAATCCGGGATTTGAATCAGGCAATATAAACTGGACAGCAACATCAGGGGTGATCACTAATAATACGGGATATCCGGCCAAAACAGGAAGTTGGTATGCCTGGCTTTTGGGATATGGTACGACTCATACAGATACACTCGCCCAAACAATCACCATTCCATCCAACGCAACAGCAGCTTCCTTAAGCTTTTTTCTAAGAATCGGAACGGCTGAAACAACAACAACGAGTGCATATGACAAATTAAAAGTTCAGATAAAAAATACATCAGGAACGGTACTAAAGACTTTGGTAACTTATTCTAATCTTAATAAATCAAGCACTTATTCACAAAAAACATTTGATATCCTCGCCTACAAAGGACAAACTATCCAGATATACTTCACCGGAACGGAAGACTCTTCACTGTCAACATCATTCCTGATTGATGATGCTGCTGTTTCGGTAAGCCAAACAACAGCAACGCCTACGCCAGCTCCAACATCAACACCTACCCCAACTACTCCTCCTACCCCAACCCCGACGGCTATACCAACATCAACACCTACGCCAACCTCCGCAAATACTCCCACGCCAACTCCTGCAGGCCAACGGTCTGACTTGGTTATCACAAACGTAACGCTCTCGCCGACAAACCCAACCTCAGGAGAATCATTTAGCGCCCAAGTTACAGTTAAAAATCAGGGAACTTCGTCAACGCCGGCAAAATATGTAGGAACCGCCTACTACTATGATCTGACAAGCACGCCAACCGCATCAACAACTTACAATGGAGGATCATATTCATATTTTACTCTTGCGGCAGGACAATCTAAAACGATAACGTTATCTTCTTTAAAACTAAATGGTACCGGAAATCACAACCTACGGCTTTATGTTGATGTTTTCAATGTAATTACTGAAGGTGATGAAACAAACAATGCATATGGCCCGCTAACCTTCTCTATATCTCAATAACAATTACCCTGCAAATTTCGCCAAGTTTTTTGTCCTTCGTGATTTTTGAAAAGTATAATCGGGATGAGCAGGATAATTGCTAAAAATATAATAAATAAGCCAAAATGAAGTCGATAATAAGGCAACCATGCTATAAATCCTTTTTTAATTCCACGGACCCTGTTGAAACGTATTCAATAATATTAAATGCAGGTGAATTATCTTTCCATTTTATGGTTTGTAATACTTTCGTATTTTTAAGCGGAGTCACGCACGTTCCTTTATTTATGTATAGAAATCCAGGTTCTCCTTCAGCCTCATCCGTTCCACTTTTTGCAGAAAGAGGGCAATCTAACGGGACAAAATAATATTTATCAAAACCAGTATAATCCAGGTCTCTGGGAGATCCTAGTTGCTGATACTTGAGCGGGCTGTATTTATTGTAGAACAAAATATAAATATATGGTGTTGATTGAGATTTTGTGATTATGATTTTTTTATAATTTGGATAATATGTATTTAAAGACGCGACGAGTTCTTTATATGGATATCCTCTAAACCAAGGACGGTATACCGGCTCATGTACAAATAATTGATGCATATAAAAGGCGAGATTTACTGCAAAAATTAAAGGTATTAAAACCAAAAATAATCTGTATAGATTTTTTTTCTTTCTCAAATATTTATAAAATGAATATATGCCAAAACCAACTAATAACTCAAAAGGCAAAAATGCCAGGAAGAACCGGTGTGTATTTGGTGTTTCGTCGAGGGCAAAGGAAAGAAGAAATGGTACCATTAAAAACCAAATAATTATAAAATATCCCCATCTAATTTTTTTCAAAAATATTTGATATATACCAAGAATAAAGAAAAGTAATTCTATTGGATAAAATAAGCCTGCGTTTGGAATCCTATTTCTTTGCGGTTCTCCTCCTTGTATAAAAAGAAAATCATAGCTCAAATATTTAAAATAGGTATCACTTATATACTGACCATAATCTACGATTTTGTTATGAAAAATTCTGGTTACTAATAAAGGAGTATTTATATCGTTCCTAATTTTCTCTTCTAACTTCAATTTTACATCCGGCGCATTGAAGATACTTAATTGATTTAATCTTTCGGCTGAGGTTCCAATAAGTGTATTTAAATTAAAAATAATTACAATTAATAATGTGATAATAAGTTGTATCTTCATTCTCCTGCCTTCTATTTTTTTATAAAAGAAAATATAAAGGAGAATGATAAATGGAAGCATAAACGCCCTTGGAGAAGCGTACGTATAAAAACTAAGGATCCAGATGATACCGGCAATAAATATATAAAAAGATTTCCTTTTAGATATAAATTGTTGGAAAAAATAAAATCCTAAGAGCACAAAAAAAACACTGACAAGCGGGTCATTTTGTATCCTTGATAAGAATATACTAATAGGTGAAATAGCTGATAAGCATGAGGTAATAATGGCAATCGCATTATTTCCAGTAAGTTTTTTTACAATTGCATATATTAATATAATTAAAAGAATTCCTATAATAGCAGTGGGAAGTCTAACTGCAAATTCATTAAGCCCTAATAATGAGATAAAAGGTATGTCTATATAAGCATATACCGCAGCTTTATAGTCTCCAAATGATTTAAGCGAAAGAGGGTAAGCGATTCCATATTCGTCTTTTCCGGTTTTTAATATTGAAAAACTGTTATAGCCAAATGATGCTTCATCAGCGTGCAATCCGCTTGGTACTGAATCAAGAAATGGCAAGCGCAGAAAGAGAGCAATCAGGATAATTATTAATAATAGTATTTTATTTTTCATAAATATCTTAATCCCTAAATCTATATTTTATTAATGTTACCAGAGCTTTGAGGCCGTCTTTGATTGTATTAAGTTTTTTTCCTTCATCATATCCACGGGGGATAGTAGAGATGGGTATTTCATGGATATTATATCCTTTTTTCAGTAATTTCGCTGTAATTTCCGGCTCAAATTCAAATCCTTTGGCATTTAATCGCATGTCGTTTACTGCTTTTTTGGGGAATATTTTATAGCAGGTCTCCATGTCAGTGATCCATTGACCATATAATATGCTTGTTATAAAGCTTAGTATTTTATTTCCCAAATAATGGATGAAAAAACGCGCAGTTCTTTCGTCTTTTAAAAAGTCGGGTAAGCGATTTAATCTGGTGCCGTAAACAACTTTCGCTTTTTTTTGGATTATTGGGCGTAATAACTTTTCATAATCACGCGGATCATATTCCAAATCCGCGTCCTGAATGATAATATATTCTCCGGTTGATGCTTTGATCGCTGTTCTGATAGCCGCACCTTTTCCCTGATTTCTCACATGAGATATATAGACCTCATTTTTGATACCGCTAATTTCTTTTTTTATAATATTGCCTGAATTATCGGACGAACCATCGTTGACGATGATAATTTCTTTTTCTATATCTTTTATTCTAACCTTATTCACTCTTGTCAAAATTTCAGCTATTGTCTTTTCTTCATTGAAGACCGGAATAATAATTGATAATTTCATACTTTAAATTCTACCAAAATTTCTTTGTCTGTTTTTGTAAATAGTTTTGTGTATTTTTTTCTTTTTTCCAGAATTTTATTGATCTTAAGCAGGGCGAAAAAGAATCCGAAATAAAAATACCAATCCTTTCTTAACAAAAAAGTTAATAAATGATATGGTAAATATAATATGTGAGAGAGCAGGAGTTCTTTGTCTGTAATATTTAACCAAACGAAAAAAAATTGATTTCTGTAGGCTATTTTTTTTATTTTGGATTTATTTACCGTAGTATTGATCGCTCCTTTTTCGTGCTCGTGTACCACTATACTTTTTTTCTCAAAAATAATTTTGTATCCTGCTTTCAGCGCGCGGTAGGAGAGATCGATGTCTTCCCAATAAAATGGATTATAGAGTTCCTCCAGGCCACCTATTTTGTCCCATATTTTTTTGCTATAAGCGCTGCTGCCCCCGCCCGCCCAGAGCGTATTATCCCTGTCTACGCTTCCTCTCGCGTGAAGCAGGAACCCCTTATCCCATTTGCCTATTCCCCTTCCCCGCAGGATTTTTTGATCGTTTTCGATGCTTTCATCCATGCAGCCTACTGCAAAAACTTCAGGATCGGTAAAATGGGGTAATAGCGCATCAAGAAAATCTTCATGAGGAACAACATCCGAATTGAGAAGAATGAGAATATCCCCGGTCGCAAGAACCACACCGCGATTGACATTTTTGGAAAATCCCGCTTCTTTTATATCATTATTTGAAACTGTCTTTCCGGTTATATTCTTTTGCGTGATATTTGCAATAAAGTCCTTGATAACTTCTCCTGAATTATCGATTGATGGATCATCGGGAATAATTATTTCTATATTCCCCTTTTTGTATTCCTTTACTGATTTTAAAACTAATGGTAAATTTTTCTTCAGTAAGTCTTCGCCGTTATAATTTGGAATGATTATACTTAGGTTCATACTGGAAAAATATAAATTATATTACGTAAAAATATGTCATTCCCCTGTACAGGGGAATCCAGAAGTAAAAATAATTATTTCCTTATTAAGAAAATAGTAAATGCAGAAGGTTATGTTACCTCCTGGATTCCCGCGTTCGCGGGAATGACAATGCCTAAAGTGAGTTAATTATATCTCATTATAATAATGTATTATAGTATATAATTACATGTTCACCTTTAGGAACAATGATTCCTCTAAAATTATAATCAGTTAGATAAATTTTTGTCTCCTGACAGTTATCCTGAGTATTATTGCATATTTTTGCATGCCAGGTCGGATAGAAAGTGTCTGTAAGCACTAAAAATCCTTCTTCCTGATTGTTGGTTTTTACCGTTACTTCATTACTTATATATTTGGTAATTTCCGCTTTGTTATTTTTA
>Ga0180732_1001865_pt1 | contig 12076 bp, 9 predicted proteins | sample KR11_01MetaG_FD_148674 | JGI IMG/M metagenome (GOLD analysis project Ga0180732, IMG submission 148674) | Groundwater microbial communities from the Olkiluoto Island deep subsurface site, Finland - KR11_0.1 MetaG | ecosystem: Environmental > Aquatic > Deep subsurface > Groundwater | place...
AGAAATAGAGGCAAAAACTGTTTTAGCAGTAGATGAAAGTATGAAATCTGCATTAAAAGATATGCTTCAACAGCAATATAAAGCAGTCAACTCTATCGATAGTGATGATGGGTTACAACGAATTATCCTCATGATGCAGAAGATGCGAAAATTTATTCCGGAGATTCCAGAAACTTTTAATTCTAAAGCCGAAGTGAAAGAGTTCTTAGAATCACAACTCGATGTATCATCCGTACCTGAACGAAATATACCAAAAGAGCAAGATAAAAAGTTTATCCCTAAAGTAGATTTTACTCAAGAAAAAGAGCCTATGGATGAAGTTGTTGGTGCAAAAGAGTTATCTAAAAAAGAAGAGGCTATTAAGTCGGTAGTTGGTAAAACCGTTAAGATAGAGCAAAAATCTATAGATAGTCTTATGAATGTTGTCGGTGAACTTTTGGTCGCAAAAAATTCATTGCCATATCTGGCTGATAATGTCCGTGATATGAGCTATGAGATGATCAAGCGGGAGATTATGGAAAAATATATCTTTATTAATCGTTTGTCGGAGCAGTTACAAGATTTAATCATGGGTATGAGAATGCTGCCAATATCTTATGTATTTGACAGATATCCTAAACTTGTTCGTGATATATCAAAAAAGCTCGATAAAAAAGTCAATCTTGAGATGGATGGCGGTGATACGAAACTAGATAAAAATATGATTGAGATGTTGGCTGATCCTATGATACATATTATGAGAAACTCACTTGATCACGGAATTGAAGCTCCAGAAGTAAGAGAACGAAATGGCAAAAGTCCTACCGGTACTGTTAATTTACATGCCTATGCGGAGTCAGACAGAATTATCATAGAGATAACAGATGACGGAGCGGGTATAGATGTTGAAAAACTAGCGAATAAAGTTTTGGAAAAAGGTCTGTTGACTCATGAGCAGATAGATGCATTAAATGAAGATGAGATGGCTGAACTTGTTTTGTTACCTGGTCTATCGACAGTTGATAAGATAAGTGAGTTTAGCGGTCGTGGTGTCGGCATGGATGTTGTTAAAAAATCTATTGAAGGCTTTGGCGGTAACATAAAAATCAAAACCAGAAAAAACAGAGGTACGACTATAACTCTTTCTATACCTGTTTCCTTAGCTGTAACATCACTATTGCATATTCAAATGAATGATATTAATTATGGAATTCCTATGGATAGCGTTTCGGAGACTGTTAAACTTGAAAGAAATCAGCTTGAATATTTGCATAATGAGCCATTTGTATATATAAGAGGGGATGTGATTCCTCTGCTTTTTATTAAATCTATGCTCAATGAAGATGCCATGAAAAATGAGCCGCTCTCGATAGTTATTCTTAATATTAAAAATAATCTTTTGGCAGTTGTTGTCAATAAATTTTTAGGTCAATTAGATGTTGTACAAAAACCATTGTCCGGTATTTTTGGACATCATCCGATTTTTACCGGAACGGCACTCTTGGGGAATGGACAGATAATCATGGCTATTGATCCGCTTGGGTTACTTGGTATTTCTCAAAAGTTAAAAGAAAATATCAAAGTGGCATAAAAGGAAATTCTTATGATGGATTTAATAGTTTTTAGTGTTGGAAATAATCGTTATTCTCTTAATATAGAAAATATTCAGAGAATAATTCAAGCAGAAGCACTGACTGCCATTCCTAATGCAAACAAAGTTATAGATGGTATGATGAACTATGAAGGCCGTGTGATAAAGGTCCTTAATTTTCGTAAGTTAATAGGTCTTCCTGCATACGATAAAGAACTTGTAGAGTTGTTCACAAGACTAAAAATTGATCATCAAGATTGGATGAATAAACTTGAATATTCTATAGAAAATGGTTCAGTTTTTACAAAATCTGTAAACCCGTATAAATGTGAACTTGGAATATGGTTAAACAATTTCAATTCTTATGATGATGAAGTTTCAAAGATTCTAAAGAGCTTAATTACAAATCAAAGGTATTTGTATACATTTAGCAGTGATTTGTTGGAATTATGCAAGAGTGATAAACAAAACGCTGTGGAGCTTATGAAAAAGGATTTGCATGATGTATACAATCGTATGATTAATGATTTGGATTCTTTTATAGATAATTTAGAAACAGTTGCAAATTCTCTGCAAAAATTACTTATCTATGAATACAATAATATTAGATTTGCGATTAAAGTTGATTCTATAGAAGATATTGTACAGATAGATGAAAATAAAATCATGGAATCAGACAATAGTATAAATGAACTTGAACTTTATGGTATCTCAGATATAAACGGTGTTTTAGTAAATATTATCAAAAGTATCACAATACAAAGCAAGGAGGGTAATTATGGCAATCAATTATAAGAATGATGAGGCGACTTTTTCGGCAGTTGTTTATGAAGATGAGACACTCCAATTTAGAGACTTTTTACAACAAAAAGCCGGTAATGAACTAAGATTTAATTTCAACGAGTGTGAGGATATACATTTTGCTGTTTTACAACTTATTATGGCTTATAAGAAAAATTACAGCTGCATATATGAGTTCTCAAATGAAAAAAAGATTTATGAAAAAGTTTTAGAAGGATTTGATCCAAGTGAAAACAATTGTAATTAGTAATAGAAAGGGCGGTTCTGCTAAAACTACAACAGCTGTTAATCTGGCTAGTGGTTTGGCAGAACACGGTTCAGTCTTACTTTTAGATTTTGACACACAAGGACATGCTTCTATTGGTGTTGGTTGCGACTTAGATGAAGGTTTGGGTGTGCACTCTATATTTAGCGGTAAAACTCTTTGTGAGACTTTTATACCGACTGTGCATAAAAACCTAACACTTTCACCGGCACTTGCTTTTTTTGATGTATATGAATATTTTGATTTAAGTGGCGTATTGAAAAATAGATTCAAGATGGAAAGTATTGCAGAATTTTTTGATTACTGCGTAATAGATACACCCCCAACGTTTGATGCACTGCTTAAAAACTCGTTGGATGTTGCAGATAGTGTAGTGATTCCATTTGTCCCGCATCATTTAGGTGTAATAGCAGTTGGACAAATGCTTCGTGCTTTGTATCAAAGCGCTACACAAAATGGTAGAAAAGTAGCCGATGTGTATATTCTCCCTGTTATGTATAATCCACATATCGTCGAGCATAGAGAAAGTATAAACAAGGTTAAAAAATCTTTTGGAGAGGCTAAGTTGCTCTCGCCCATAGGTGTTGACATCAACCTTGCAAAACAGTTTGAATCAGGATTACCCATTGTTTTAGATAGCAAGCGTTCTAAGGGTTCAAACGATTACAGTAGATGTGTCAGTGAACTTTTAGAGAGATTTCAGGAGGTTGATAAGTGCCAAGTAAAGTAGTAAACAGTGATAGTTGTATTTCAATAAATATTACAGAGTACATATGTAAATCAAATTTTATGGAGGATTTAAAATGACAAAGAATAACAATGAAGCTAGTACTGAAGGATTGACGTTCTTAGAAGATGGGGAAGTCTTGTTTAGTGACTTATATTTGCTCTCAGAGACTGATGAAAAGGGTATTGTGGAGTATGCTAATGACTCTTTTTTAAAAATAGCCAATATGAGAGAAGAAGATCTTCTCGGACAGCCGCATAACATTGTTCGTCATCCTGATATGCCTCGTGCAGCATTTAAATCTCTTTGGGATGATGTCCGTAGCAAGGGTTTTTGGACAGGGTATGTAAAAAATGCTCGAAAAGGTGGAGGTTTCTATTGGGTTTATGCAACTGTACTTCGTTCAGTTGATAAAAATGGAAATACAAAATATGTTTCTATTAGAGTTAAGCCTTCTAGAGAAGATATTAAAAAAGCTCAAGAGCTTTATGCAACATTAGTTTAGTATCAAAAGGATTTTAGAATGCCATTAATTAATAAAAATACTCCAGCGATATCTGCACCGACAGCAGCATCAGGCGGAGATAAACGAAGACAACGTACCTTAGCAAAACAGCAGCAAATTAGTGAAACTATAGCCGGTGTAGCAATGACAATACTCGAAAATGCCCAAGAAAGTGTAAGTGCAATTGAAGAGTTGAAATCATCAATGGAGCAAATTGCAACAGCTGCTGAAGAAAATAGCGGTGCGAGTGAAGAAGCACTATCAAATGTCAATAGTATCAGTTCAAACATTGTTAAAATGAATTCAAGTATAGATACTGTTATCTCATCAACATTAGCTGCAGGTGATAATATTATGGCTTCCGTTGGAAAAATAGATGATTCTGTTTCAAGAATGGATATGGCTGTAAGTGTTGCGCAAGCTTCATCAACAAAAAGTGAAGAGCTCAAAGTGTCATCGCAAAATATTGGTGACGCTGTTGGTTTTATCGCAAAGATTGCCGATCAAACAAATCTGCTCGCATTAAATGCTGCCATAGAAGCAAGTCGTGCCAAAGAACATGGAAAAGGTTTTGCTGTTGTAGCTGATGAGACTAGAGCATTGGCTGGAGCGAGTGAGAAAAATGCCGAATTTATTTCTGAACTTGTAAATAAAATACAGGGAAGCATAGATAATATTATTAAAAGTATAGGTTCAACAACTACTATAATCGCAGATAATGGTAAAAAAGGAAATGCACTTAGTTTAAAAATGGAAGAGTTGACTAAAATAGCTGTTTATTCTGTCGAAGCGGCCAGAAGTGTTAATACTTATACTAAAAAACTGGGTAATTTTGTTGAAAAAATAAATGATGGTTCAAAAGATATTGCGAAGGCTTCTGTAGAAATAGCACAATCTGTTGAAAAAACATTAAATGGGATTGAGGTTCAATCAGATGCCCTGGCTCAGACTGAAGACGATATCAAAGAGTTGTCATCTCTGGCAGAAGAGTTAAAATATTCTACTGACAGTATGAAGTCTGCAGAGGATATTGCATTGTCAGCTGATACTATCAGCGGTTCAATGGAAAATATTCAAGTTGCATTGGAAGATGTTACAAGTGCCTTAAATCAAATAGAATCATCATCTCATGCAACAAATAAAAGCGCATTAAATAATAAACAGTTAATAGAAACCGGCATAGAAGCTGCAAAAGACATAGATAAATTAATTGAGATAGCGCGTAGAAATTTTGATTTGCTAAAAGTATCTTTTAATATTGTAAAAAATAGTGTAAGTCAGATTCGTGATTCATTCACTGATTCGATTTCAAAGGGAGATGGTGCTGCATCTGAGTTATATGTTATTGTCAAAGAGACGAAAAATGTTGATAAAACAGTAGGAAATATTTCAAAATCAATAGTGCAATTAAATATGCTTGCAATCAGTGGGTCTATTGAAGCAGCTCGAGCCGGAGATTTTGGAAAAGGCTTTGCGGTAGTAAGTGCCGATATTCGAAATCTTGCAAAAGATTCAGAATCAAATACGGAAAAAATTAATGACATTGTTGAATCAATGAATTCTGAAATTGATACCGTTAAAACAGACTGGAACAACCTTTTATCTTCTCAGAGTAATGAACAGAAAAACATCAATAATTTAATAAAAGACATTACAAAAATTATAGATATGCTAGTTGATTTGCTAGACAGATATACTGGTTTGAAAATTATAAACGACCAAAATATAGAAGGTATGAATCAAGTTATGATAGGAATCAATGAGATTCAAAAAGCCATAGAACTAAGTGCTAGAAATGCTATGGAGTCTCGTAAAGCAAGTGAACTTATAATAGAAACAGTTTCTCATATCAGTTCTGGCGTAGAAGAATTGGCTGTCATGGCAGATGAACTTCAACAGGGGTAGAAAATGCAAATCCAAGAGATTTTAATTATCAAAAATGGTGTTGAGAGTTATGGTATTTCTACAGAAAATATAAACCAAGTTTCTAGAGTACCTGCTTTAATGCCTCTTCCTCTTAGGCCATATGGTGTTAGAGGACTTTGTTCTGTAGGCGGAAATATAGTCACTATTATTGATATGAATCTTTTGTTAGATATGGATGAAGTTGAATATAATGCTCAAACCAGCAGACTTGTAAGTTTCAATGGTGACTACTCTTCAAATGCACTTTTGGTTACTGAAGTTTATAATACAGTTGAAGTGAATCAAGATGACACTGAGTATATTGATAACAATGAGCTTATTGCAATATTCAAATATAAAGATGATTTGATACAAATTTTATCATTAGATGTCTTGATCTCAAAAATCAATAGAGTTGCTATAAAATCAAAAGAGATTAAGAATGGTAAGTCAGAAGCTAAAGTCGTAGTCGAAGAAGATAGCAAGAGATTTTTAATCTTTGCAATGGCCAATGAAGAGTTTGCTCTTAATATTGATTATTTAAGAGAGATAATCATGGCTGATATTGATTTAACAGAAATCATCGGCAGTTCAGAAGAAGTGCTTGGATTGATAAATCTTAGAGATGAATTGATCACCATTCTCGATTTACAAACTTATTATAACTTTAAACATACATTGAATTATAAAAATCGTATTTTAATAGTTTCATATAATGGAAATACTATAGGTCTTTTAGTTGATAGTATTATTGATATAAAAAATATTTTGGTAAAAAATATAGAGTACATGAATGATAGTTTTGAAGATAAAAAAATTACTGGCGTTATTCATGATAATAAAAAACTAATATCATTTTTTGATGCTACGGTTTTAAACGATTTATTTACTAAAAATAGAGAGTTCATTGACTCGAAAGCTTCTATTGGTAATACAGATAAATCTTCTGATACATCATTAGAAGTTGTCATCTTTGAACTTGGAAAAAGAGAGTATGCGTTTAGAATAGAGAATGTTGCTGAAATAATTGATATAGTTGACGCTACTAAACTAGTCTACACAGATGAGTCTATAGATGGGATTGTCAATATTAGAGGTCAAATTATTACTATAGTTTCTCTTTTCAAAAAATTAAATATGCCAAGAAGCGTTAATGCAAATTCTAAAATTATTATATGTAATATAAATAATACTAAAATAGGCTTTATAGTAGATAGTGTCAGTGATATATTAAACATAAGTAAAACTGAACTCAGAGAGCAAGATGATCCTCTATTTACAGATATATTACATTTAGATAATGGGAAAAGATTGGTCTTATGTATGGATATAGATGAGATAATGTCTAGTAAAGAAAAATAATGAGTAAGAGAGTTCTTTTAGTTGATGATTCTGCCTTAGTTAGAAAACAATTGAGTGAGATTATAGCTACATTGGGTTTTGATATTGATTTTGCAAAAAATGGACAAGAGGCCGTTGATAAAGCTACTGCAATTCAATATGATGTAATCACAATGGATATAAATATGCCTGTTATGGATGGGCTTGAAGCTGTAAAGCAAATCATGGAACAACAACCAACACCTATCTTGATGGTCAGTTCATTGACTGTAGAAGATGCGAGTATTACTATGGATGCTCTTGATCTTGGTGCTCTTGATTATATATCTAAACCTGGCACTATGAATATTGGTAGGGATGAGAACCGTGAAGATATATTAGAAAAAGTAAAATCTCTTAGTTGTATTTCACCAAGAAGACTAAAAAGGCAATCTTCAAGACCACTTCTAAGAGAAAGAAAAAGAACTGTAACTTTTGAAAAAGATACTCCAACATTAGACAGTAAAGATATAACCAAAGTTGTCCTTATAGGCGCTTCAACGGGTGGTCCTGGTTTAATAGAACAGATTTGTGCTTCTTTGCCATCAAATTATAAGTATCCTGTCTGCGTTGTGCAGCATATGCCGGCACAATTTACAAGTGCTTTTGCTATGAGACTTAACCGCGCAAGCGCGCTTAATGTACATGAAAGTGCACAAAATATGGAGTTGTTGCCTGGTAATATTTATGTGGCTCGCGGTGGAGTTCACATGAATTTTTCTAAAAAGGTATCAGGCAAAGTTGTGATTAGAGAAGATAAAGTCAAGGGTGAACATTTTTTTCAGCCTAGCGTGGATGAAATGTTCTATAGTGCTTTGGAAATATTTAACCCATCTAATATTATAGGCGTTCTTTTAACCGGTATTGGAGATGATGGTGCTGATGGCATGGTTAAGCTTAGAAAAGCTGGAGCCTATACTTTAGGTGAAAGTGAAAGGACAGCAGTTGTTTATGGTATGCCAAAAGAAGCATATGAAAGAGGTGGAGTTATGGAACAGTTAGATTTTCCACAAATATTAAAGAAAATTGCAATATTAAAATAAAGTGCCAACATGATTAAAGATACAATACTGGTTTTAGATGACAGCAAGGTAGTTCAAGCATATTTTACTAAATTTATTAATCCAGAAGAATTTAATATTCTCATAGCAAGCGACGTAAAAAAAGCAAGAGAGTTAATTGAGAATGAAAATGTTGTCCATACTGCTATTATCAATATTAATCTCTCAGATACAGAAGATGGAACTTTTGTTGACTATACTCTAAAGTGTAATATTCCAACTTTAGTATTAACTGATTCAAAGAATGAAGTTCTTCGTAAGCAGATGATATCAAAAAATATTGTTGATTGTATGCAAAAAGAGAGTAAAGATGATTTAATAAAAGTAGTTGATTTTGTCAAACAGTTACGTTTAAACCGTTCCAAAAGAATTTTGATTGTAGATGACTCTAAGACGTATAGAATGCATTTGGATAGTCTTTTGCGTAGCCATGGGTTTGTTGTTGTTGAAGCTGTAAACGGTAAAGATGCATTGGTCAAGATGGAACAGTTTCCAGATATTTCAATGCTTCTTACAGATTACGAGATGGACGTGATGGATGGTTTGGAACTTATTCACAATATACGTAAAAAATATAAATCTGTTGAACTTCCGATTATTGTCCTTTCAACTCACGATGACAGCAATAAAATTATAAACTGTCTCGAAGCCGGTGCAAATGACTATCTCCATAAACCGTATAAGTCTCAAGAATTTTTTAGCCGCTTTTATCTGAATCTTCATAACAGCGGATATGTACATGATATTCAAGAACAACAAACTTTACTGAATCAATATAAAGAGGCTATTGACAGTACGAATATAGTTTCAAAGACGGATACAAATGGGAAAATAATCTATGTTAATGACATGTTCTGTGAAGCGTCCGGATATATGCGAGAAGAACTGATTGGTGCAACGTATAATATAATAAGACACCATGAAACACCGCAGGAAACTTTCAACGAAATCTTATCTGTCATTAAAAACAAAAAAATGTGGCACGGCACGATGAAAAATCGTAAAAAGAGCGGGGAAGATTATCTTGTAGATACAACTGTCATTCCGATTTTGGATGCTGGAGGTAATATTAAGGAGTTTATGTCTATCAATAAAGATATTACAAAAGTTGTCGAGCAAAATATCATTATACATAAGCAATACACAGATACACTCACAAACTTGCCTAATAGGCAAAAACTGATAAACGATCTTGAAGCAGCTAACTCGGCATGTTTAGCGATAATCAATATAGATTCATTCAATGAGATTAACAACTTCTACGGATATGAAATCGGAGATAAAGTATTGATTGCGGTTGCTGAAAAAATGAAAGAGTATACTAAAAAAACACATTCACTTTATAAACTCCCGATTGATGAATTCGCCTTACTTAGTAAAAATACTATAGAGCAAGGCGAAAAGAGATTTCTAAATGATTTACTGGAATATCTTAGAAAAAATAGTTTTATTATCGATGAGAATGAAATTTATCTTCATTTCTCAACAGGTGCATACTCTGGTGAGAAAAATCATCTTGTAAATGCTGATATTGCTCTGCAGCAGGCTAGAGTAATGAATAAAGATATATGTAGTTACGATGATCTTCCAGATATAAAGGCTGTTCAGCAGAACAATCTCAACTGGATTAAAAAACTGCATCATGCTATAGAAGAAGATAGAATTAAAGCGTTTTATCAGCCTATAGTCAACAATAAAGATGGCAAAATAGAAAAATATGAAGCGCTTGTTCGTATGATGGATGAAGGTGGCAAACCAATCTCGCCATTTTTCTTTTTAGATGTGGCTAAAAAAACAAAGCTCTATGAAAAACTTACAAGAACGGTATTTGATCAGACTATGAAGCTTGCAGCAGAGGTTGAGAAGAGTTTTTCTATAAATCTTACCGTGACAGATTTCAAAAACATCAAATTGATGGATTATATATATGAAACATTGATAGCGTCTAAAGTTGCAAAAAGAATAGTTTTTGAGATTGTTGAGTCTGAAGAGTTAGAAAGTAAAGACCTGCTAGATGCTATAACACGTTTAAAGGAATGTGGTTCTAAAATTTCGATTGATGATTTTGGAACCGGTTATTCCAATTTTAACTACTTGGTTAAGATGAATGCCGACATCATTAAAATAGACGGTTCTATTATAAAATATATTTTAGAAGATAAAAATTCAGAATTAATGGTAAAGACGATTGTATCTTTGGCAAATCAGCTTGGTGCGAAAACCATAGCAGAATTTGTAGAAAGCGAAGCTATTTTTCAAAAAGTGAAAGAATTGGGCGTTGACTATTCTCAAGGATATTTTTTTAGTATGCCACTTGAATCAATTTAGAGTTTACTTTTATCTATGTCAACTCCACCGAAATCACAAAAAAGATAAACATTTTAGAATTGGCGAGCAGATTTAGTTCGCCAATTCTAAAAAAAAGTGGGAATCAAGGCGAGAACTATATTTTTCGTGAAGAAGTGTTGTTGTTTTAGTTAATATTGCCAGAGATACTAGCGTTGAATTAGAGCTTTTGAATTGGCGAAATATGTAATGAGGATATATAAAGTGGTTACCTAAGTGGTTACCCAGTGAAAACTTAAGCGATAAATTGATTTCTAAAATTCTTTGAAAGTACGTTTTGTAGGGAGTTTGTAAGTGGTGGGTCCTGAGTGACTCGAACACTCGACCACTCCGTTATGAGCGGAGGGCTCTAACCAACTGAGCTAAAGACCCACTTTTTCTAAAGAAGCTAACGCTTTGTAGGGCGAAATTATAATCAAGTTATGCTTATACTTTTCTGATTTATCACGTTTTATTTTGTATTTATCATCCATAAAGAAAATATATCTAAATAAGCCCAAAAAGAGTTCAAAGAAGTCTCTGTTACACCCTTTGCCTGCAATTCTAAGAGCAATGGTTTATAGAGTTCTAGCCACACTTGCCTTGCGTTTGAGTCGATACGAAATGGAGCATGTCTGCCTATCATCTGCGGTGCTCCGCGATTTTCATTAAAATAGGCTCTTCCTCCACAAATTTGAATGAAAAAATCACTTGAATGCTGTTTTGCTTTTTCAAAATCTTCTGCGTTTAGTGGAAAAAGATGGGCAATACTACTCTCTCGTATGAGGTCATAATGGTTACTAATCAAGTCACGAATGCCCTGCTCGCCAACCTCTATAAGAAATTCAGGAATTGGTTTTGTAACCGGAGGTCTGACTCCAAAAGGTGCTTTTGTAATATTTAAATTCATATTTTTACTCTTTTTGGTGGATTTATTTTATAGATAACTGCATACAGAAGTGGTACATAAACAAGATTTAAAACCGTTGCCCATGCTATACCAAAACCTAAAGAGATGGCCATTGGTTGAAGTATCATCGCCTGTCCTGAAGCAAAAAAGATAAGTGTTGAGAGACCAAGTACTGTTGTAAGTGAGGTTAGTAAAATAGGTCTGAGCCTTGTTTTTGCCTGTTTCATCAGTGTTTCACTGTCTTTAGCATTCTTAATGAAACTCACCATAATAAGCCCATCATTCACAACAACACCTGCAAGTCCTACAACTCCTATCATACCAGGCATTGTCAGATTAATACCCATGAGCATATGCCCAGCCAAAACACCAAGCAGCACAAGAGGAATAGTACTTATTACAATGAGTGATTTAACTGCGGAATCAAAAAGCCATACCAGTGTTATAAAGATTAAAAACAGAGCAATAACTCCGGCTTGCATCATCTCTTTTTTGTTTTTATTGTTCTCTTGCTCTTCACCTTTAACCTCAACTTTATACCCATCAGAGGTAAGTTTGTCAAAAGATGGCTGCATCTGTTTCATAACTTCAGAAGAAGTAATAATCTTTTTATCTATACTGGCAAAA
>Ga0180732_1001866_pt1 | contig 12058 bp, 23 predicted proteins | sample KR11_01MetaG_FD_148674 | JGI IMG/M metagenome (GOLD analysis project Ga0180732, IMG submission 148674) | Groundwater microbial communities from the Olkiluoto Island deep subsurface site, Finland - KR11_0.1 MetaG | ecosystem: Environmental > Aquatic > Deep subsurface > Groundwater | place...
TTTTATTGAAGGATGGTAGATACAGACCGCCTCTTATCAGAAGATTTCGATAAAGCCATAGCCACCCTTCAAAGAGCAAAAGAGAAGCGAAGTATTATATTTCTTAAAGGCTGTATAAATTATATATTGAATATGTGTCCAGGAGAATTAAAATGAAAGCCATAGGTGCAGATTACGACATTCATCTGGTATGGAATATCAAAGAGCTTATAAACAAAGTGGGTCCGGAAAAGGCAATAAGAGAACTGAAAAAACGCTGCGAAGCCGGGGCGATCATCGGATGCACGTTATATAAGCGGCAAATAGAGCACTGGCTTCAGGTTGCAATGCGTTTTGAAGATAAGGCTGGAAGAGGACCTGCAGAAGAATTTATGGAGGCAGCAGGCGAAGATGCCTGGGTACGGAAGGTTGAAAAACTGCACGAAGAACACCCTGACGGAATCCCGCGCAGTATCCGGCTTGATATTATTGATGAATTCAACGCAGAGCTTGAACGCAAGGTGGGGCGTAATATACCTTTAGAACCTGGGGATGCCTCAGAGGAAGATATTAAAGAATCAAAGAGGATAGCAGGGCAGATGGCAAGGCACGAGAGAATAATCCCCCTCAAGCCAAAACCGGATGAGAAAAAAGAGGAGGTTAGGAAAGTAGAGCCGAGACCCGAACCTGTCCGGGTACCGCAAGAGCCGATCATACCCGTCCCCAAACCCGGCGAAAAAGCGCCGTTACTTGACCTGATGAACCGTGAGATCGAGGAGCGCATGGCAAGGATAAGAGCCGAGAGGGCGCGGGGCGAGCTGAAGGCTGGGGAATCAAAAGATCTCCCCAGGGAAGAGCGCATAAAACTGGCGAAGATGATAGCAGCCACATATCCTAAAGTCGGAGTCGAAGCTGAACGGGTAGAAACTATTGACGCCTTAGCTGCGCTGCCTAAAGAGAAACGCATTGAGTTAGCTAAAAAGATATGGGTTAGAGAGGACGCAGATATTCTTACCGAACCGAGAGACTATAGCCAGTGGACCTTCGGAGACTTCGAGGGGCTGCTGCCGGGACTTGAGGATATAGAGGACCTCGGGGAGCTTTACGAGCATATAGGGGCGTCAGAGGTAATGTCAGAAGCAGACCAAGAAACCTTGAGAAACCTGATCAGAACACGCATAGACGAAGTCAAGCGTTATTATACTGAGTGGTAGCAATGGCATGGAGAAAGCTATACACCCAGGCAAGAGAAAGGACCGGCATAAGCCCGGTTATTAAAGATGATTATTATAAAATCATGTCTGAGGGCATCAAGCTATTCGTGAACGCAGATGCCAGGCTGAAAGAAGTATTGCTTATTTATTTAAAACCGTATGCGTTTAATGAATATAAGAGCGACCAGTCTTATAAATGGGCTGCAATTATTCCAGCAACGTTTATTCAATGGATGTCTGAACGAAGGAACAAGCAGATTATCTTAAGCGACCTCGATATACCGAACACAAGCCCCGATGACGTGGGGCTATTTGCAGAAGAGTACAGTCCAAGCACGTTTGTCCAGGCGCATATCAGGTCAGCGCTGATAAAATTTTTCAGTTTTATATCATCACCGACAAGAGGACATATATTTAAGAACCCTTTAAGCGAAACCACAACAGATATGCCCAGAACCCAGAGAACGATAGTATTCAATAACCAGGCTCTGGATGAATTTTATAACGTGATAATGTTCGGCGCGCCGCAGTATTACACACTGTTTTTCAAAATCCTGCTTCAAACAGGGTTAAGGATCGAGCACGCGTACTATCTTACCTGCGGGGTGATCGAGGAGGGTAAACCCAAGGAAGATGCCTTAGGCAGGATATTTTATAGAATTTCTATATTAGATCATTTAACCAGGGAAAAAAGGAAGATACGGGAAGAGATAGCAAAAAAGTTCCCACCGATATATACGTACATATCAGCGCCCCTAAAAGATGAAATAATGAAGTGGTGCCAGGATAATAAACTCGGCAGCGATGGATATATAGTTAAGGATTTTGTCGTACTGGATGCAGTAAGCACGTTTATAGAGAGAAGAAGGAAAAGCCCGAAAATTGCACAGAGGCTGAAGCAAAAACCCAGCCAATACATACTGCACGCACTCCGCGACACGTGGGCATCAACAATGTTTGGGATAACAAAGAACATTGGCGACCTGATAGACTATGGCGGCTGGAAAGGGGCAGGAGTACCGCTCACGATATACAGGGAATCAATGTCTTCGCTTGATGCACTGGAGATCGCCAAAACATGGGAAATATACATACCGCCAGACAGAAAGCCGGATGTTGAGCTTTTACAGGGGTTGATACGCAGAGGCGAGGCAGAGCCCACGCCAGTACCATCAACAATCGGACAGACGGAGATAGATAAAATGATGGCTCTTATCAGTAAATTAGATGATCAGTTATCTAAGAGTGATAAAAAAATTGCAGAACTTGAGCAGGCTGAGAAGGATAGAGTGGAGAGAGAAAGGTTAAGGAAATAGGGAGCGGTGTTGTGGGATCGGGGGGTGGGATTATGGTATTAAAAGTTAGTGGTCCCACAACACAGTGATAAGTTGAGCCTTTATAAGATATATATTTTTTGGTTATAGGAAATCTTTAAATACATCATCTACATATAAACTATTGTGGTGATGATTTGTCTAAGATAATTTACTGTCAGACCGTCCTGCATGAAGAGCAGGTAGAGTCTCTCAAGAAACTCAGCGGCAAAGGTTCTATTAAGGACGCGATGATAGATGCTATTGATTTTTTCATCAAGCATAAAGAGAAGGAGGATGCATGCGAGCCTGGATAAAACAACCAGATGGCAGCTATAAAGTGGTTGTCGCTATGGGGTTGATAAATATTGGAACTCCAAACATGAGAATTGTTACCAAGGAGGGGGTAGATTCTTGTACAAATATAGAAATGGTATTCGATTGAAGGTGAATTAAAATGGAAGAAGAACCTACTGAAGAAAACCTGAAGCAGCTTATAGATGCCATTCCCGGCGGTCTGGCGCCGGTCGAAAGAGTGCTGCTTTGCAACTACGGCACGAATCAAACGCTTCTCAGTGTTTTATTCGAGATACCGATAAGAGTAACGATACTCTCGCAGCACAGCTTCGGCGATACGATCATCCGCTGGGCGCAGCTCGTGGCAGAATACTCCCCGAACAACGTTGTAACGGTATGCCTTGCAGAATCGGTAATCCCGAAACAGAAGAACCCGCGAGGGTTATTGGCGGCTTTGGGAGAAGGGAAAATGGGGATCGGGCAAATCCTACAGGCGTGTCAGTTAAAAACCAGGAGGGAAATACTGGGATTTTTCGCTGATGATAATATCATAGCGAGGACTTACACTCTGACCGGGGACGTTGAGATTTTGATTACAGAGATCTTCCCAAGGGAAGCCATCAGGAAAGCGGAGGGGATGGTGTGATAGTACAGGTATTCACCTATAGGATTTATTATGGGGGCACTCACTTCGAGATATGCGAGCCTGCGAAACCGGAGGAAAGGTTATAATGCGAATTTTAGATCACAACGAGTTCATAATAGTACAAAAGAAAGCACACCGCGGTGGGACAGTACTCAACCCTGAAGATTTAACGGTAGAATATAAAGTACTCTTCCCAAGGATTACACTGTGTATTATTCATGACATCGCCCTGGGGATGAACTATTACGGTGCAACAATGCGTTCTAAGCATGACAAAGACAACCCACTTGTAGGCTACAGCATAGCCTTCGTTAGGGCAATAAACAACATTATTGCTGAGTTACAATGAAACAAACGAAACAAACATTCTATCAATTTACAGGGTCAAAAACAGCAGAGCTCATTACAATACTTCACATCCCATTTTTATTAATGTGCCTGAGCTTCCTTACCATAGGCTTTGGCATAGCAGGCATCAATAGATGGGATATATTCGCATTGACGGTGTTGGCTTATTTCTTTGGTCTCACGGCAGCCCATGCCTACGATCAACTTCCTGGGATGGGAAGTCGTTATGTAAAACATCTAACCTCAGGAGATTTGATGGTTATCGGGTTACTAACATCAGTTTTAGCGGTTGGGATCGGCGCAGGCATTCTGGCGCGCTTAGAGGCATGGCATTTGCTCTGGATCATACCTTTGCAGACATTTTTTATATGGGCATATCCTAACTCGAAATTTATGAAGGGGTTCTTTCACACGGACGGGTGGTTTACAATATCTTTCGGCGCCTTGCCTGTGATGGCGGGGTACTACATCAACACCCTGACCATAACAGCGGCGTTCATACCATGGGCGGTTGTGGCTGCGCTCATAGCGGGGATAGAGATAACGCTGTCGAGGTACGTCAGGAAATGGAGAAAGGAAACGCAAGGACATGTCCCTTATAATGTGTATTTACTTGGAGAGCAATCTCCCATAGAAAGACCAGAAAGAGCTTTAAAGCTGCTATGTCTTCTCAGTTACGTGCTTGCGCTCATATTTTTAGGAGATGGCACATGAAATTCGCGATAGTTGGCGCCGGAATGGCTGGTTCCTATCTCTACAAGCTCCTTAAAAACGAGGGCGAACATGAAGTGCAGATATTCGACATCCCGAAGCATAATAAATGTGGGGAAAAGTCATGTGCATGGGGGATGACACCCGTGAAGGATTATGCGCATCTTATAGATAACGTGGGTCTTGATTCATCAAAATATATAATGGACACAATTAATCATATATATATAGATGGTGTGGAAATAGAAGCGAGAGCCGTCACAGTTAATAAACCGCAATTAATTAGAGACTTGTTTGTGGATCCACCTATAATTGGATTATGCCCCATTCTGTCTGATTATGATTATGTTATAGATGCTACCGGAGCAGCGAGGGCGTATCTACCTGAACTGCAGACAGATTTGATGGCATCATGTATTCAATACCGTATTCGTGAACCGGGTAAAAAAGAAGCATATTTTAATTCAGGAATCTTGGGGTATGAATGGTGTTTTCCTCTGGGCAAGGATGAATATCATATCGGCTCAGGGAGAATAACATTACCTGTCGGTACAAATTTCCCCACTGAAGGGGTTATATGTAAGTGCATGAGCGAGATAAGGCTGTCTTCCCCTTATTACTCCCAGCCTTTTGTGCATGGAAACGTATGGGGTGTTGGGGAGAGCATTGGCACAGTTGGACCTCTGGGTGCGGACGGCAATATCTACGCTATGGAATGCGCACAGCTCCTGAACCAAAACCTTGGGGATCAAGAAAAGTACACCAAGGCGGTACTCAAAAAGTTTGGATGGATGAAAAGGGAACGAGAAATCCTTGATAAATTGATCCAGGGTAAAAACCCATCAGTATTTGACGCTTGGGCTTTTATGCAGCATAGCAGAAGGGTGGGATTTAAAATAGGAATAAAACAAGCATGGGAATTACTTAAAAAGGGCAGGAGGGCGAAGAAATGAGAGAACTTGAAGAACTCGAATGGTACCGATACTTCGTACACAACAAAAGCATCCATGGCAGCCTGTTCACCCTGATCCACCTGCCTTTTATGATGGCGTTCTTATCGCTTGTTGTTATCGGGATAATCCCTTTGCAGGCAGCGGATAATACGGTGCTGGTTCTTTCACTGGTAGTGGTGTTTCTGCTCCTGTATGGCGAACATTTTATCGATGATATGTTCAGGGTGGGCAAGCCCTGGGGCACGGTGTTCAGTGATAGAACACTCATAAGTATTGCTATGATTTTATTTCTTATAGCGGGGGCAATTGGGATTTATGCGGATGCGCTATTAGATTCAGCACTACCATATCTTGCGGTACTGACGGGAGTAGTTTTTTGTGTACTTTACGGTTATGAAATCTGGAAATTCCACACCACAGAGTTCGGCGCTCTCGGCATGTCAGCCATACCCATGGCTTCTTATACCGCGCAGGTAATAGCGGCTGGCGGCAGCGTAAACCTCGTAACTGCCGCGCTGCTTGGGATATTCGGGTTCACATACGGCTACGTCATGCTAGCGTTGTATGAGGAAACCAAGACTTTTAAATATAAGATCATGTGGAAGCTGCTGGGCGTGCATTTTATGATGATATACGGGCTTGCAGGGATACTGATATTTTTGAGGTCGATAATATGAAGAGAATTAAAATAACACAAACAACTGGAGAAAAAGAATGAATGAAAACATTCACTGAATACCTGGATAAAATCAGACCAGAAGTGAACGAACACATAAAAGCAATAGCTGAAGCGAAGCTAAAAGACCTTGACGTGATCCCGGTGCTCTTGAAAGGAAAGCGGCTCCGTGCCGGGCTGCTGATGCTTATGTTCGATTCAATCTCGGCAATCTCGGATAAAAGCGACCCCCTCCTCTTTCAGCTTTTTCGTCAGATCGTCACGGCTGCGGATAGAAACAAAGCACTGGACTTAGCCTGTGCAATTGAACTGGCGCACTCAGCGTCTCTTATCCTTGACGATATGCTTGATAAGGATACAGAACGCAGAGGTTTACCCACAATACATTTAAAGCGAGGGCACAAACAGGCAATGTTGGACTCGGTTGGTGTACTCTCCATCCCCTATGATATAATAGCTAAATACGGAAGCAATTACGTTGAAATGCTTGCAGATACGCAGCGCAGTATGGTAAGCGGTGTGATCAGGGAACTATTCCATAAACCCGACCTGCCTGCATTGAAACTATACGATGCTGTGATAACCCAGAAGACCGGCAGGTTGTTCGAACTTGCTGCATGGTGGGGCTGTATGGCAGCAGATGAACAGAAGGTTGTCAGGCATCAGCTTTTCTCAGATTACGGCTTGCACTGCGGTAAAGCCATGCAGATAGCCGATGATATAGCCGATCTTAACAAAATCATCGAGGGGAAAAAGACAGGCGGCTTCGGATCTGAGATGCTGCTTTTCAAGTGCATGACAGCAGATAGGTTGGTTAAAGAATTCATCAAAGACGTCAAGAACCGCTCATTACAGCCGTCTAAATTAAAGGAATTCATGACCAACAGTGGAGTAAATAAAGCGCTTAATGAGCTGCTGCAGAAAGAGATTGATGAAGCTAGATGGTGTGTTTTAAAGGCTAACATACCGCATTTTAAATGCCATGAACCTTTGATGCGTGCGCCGACTGAGATCGCTGGCATGATGATAAAGGAGGTATAGTAGTGGCAGATACCACGGGATTCATAAACGAATTTATAGATATGGCGAAAGCAATGGAAGGTATAGATAAAATACAATTTTTCGGCTCAATCTTAAATCCTGAAAGGTTTAGACCCGGAAGGTCAGATGTGGATTTAGTAATATGGGGGACACCTACACGGGAAGCAAAGCAGAGGATCAGACAGATCTTAAAAAACCTCAGTGATAAGTACGGACTTGAAATGGAAAAGGCATACTACCATCATCCTGTACCGTTTTATATACAGGATATATTAGGCAAAATTGCATTTAATGAATTTATTATTAATATGCCCCCTTTTGTTCAAGAACAACGTAAGAGATTGAAAGCGGCACCATCCATAACCATAGGTGAGCGGTGGGATGGAAAAACGCATCCAAATTTTCTGGTCAGATTAGCTGAGATAATGTGGAGTTGATATAAAATGGCAGCAATATATGAATGGATGATATGTGAAAAGCCTGGTAGCGAATTGGTTATCAGGGAAGACCAAATCAGAGAAGATACTGATTCAGAGGACTTGCAGCAAATATATGGTGTTACTTTAAATGAAACGACATTGGATGTTAGCTGTAACTGCTCAGGAAAGAGCATGGCACGTACCGATAAAAAATTTCCAGCAATGGAGAGCGACTATTCATGTGAGCATTGTGGAAAAAGAATAGTTGTTGTGTGGGATTAATATGAAAATCAGGCAAGGACTACCCGAATATGAGACCTTAATCAAAAGTCTCATATATTCAACAACTCTGGGACTTTGGAGAAATATACTATTTGGAACAATAATAGGATTTATAGTGGTTGTGGTAGCTTGGGTTTCTTTAACGGTAGTTATATCTCTTGTCTTGTTTATTCTCGCAACATCGTTTGAGGGATTAGTCCCTATTAGTCTATTATTTATAAATATTATGTTTAAGATGTTAGGGTGGGTCTCTACTGTTGGTGCGATAGCTGGCGGTATGATGGGGGCGAGAGAATAAGCGGAGATGAAAGCTGTGCAAACCGGGCGGGCTTCGCTGGACACCGAGCACCCAGCCAGGCAGACATAAGCCTGTACCTTCCCCGCCCGGGCACAAAAGCCGAGGTGATATAATGAAATGTAAAGACTGCGGAAAAGAAATGAAGAAAAAAGATAAGGGGCAGATAGAATGCTGGGAATGTGACTGCGGCTACGGTGTATGCATCCCAAAACAGAGGTAAGATGAAAACAAAAAGTGTTAAAATACCGCTTGAACTTATAGAGTACCTGGAAAAGCACAACGATGGCAGACCCCCGGGCGAAGTGCTGCTGGACCTCGCCAAGGACTATCAGCGCCTGAGAGAAGGTATAGGCGCAGCCATAGCAGCGCAAAAGAAGGTCAGCATAGACGGGTACAACCTGTCCGGCGCCGTCATTCAATATGTGGTTGAGGAGAGGCAGCAGATAGAGACGTTCCAGAAGGACCTGAGCGAGCTCAAGATGATGGTCATGGGGCTGAAGCTGTTCTTTGAGAAAATAAGATGAACATAGGGAGAAACTCACCTTGCCGCTGTGGCAGTACTAAAAAGTACAAGCGGTGTTGTGGGAAGAACGCAGACAAAGGCGGTTCTCCGGGCACCCCGGTTCGGATAGCACCCACTAAAGGAGAACGGCGAGAGGCCTTACAACTACAGATGATGTTTGCCTTAATGAAGGAAGCGGAAAGGGAACGGCTTGAACGACTTGCGTTAAGGAGGCAGCAGTATGGCTAAAATACCATTCCGACCTCGCCAAATTTGATATTTACGATTTCTTCTTCGGTTTCCATAGTTTCAATCACTTCGTAATGCTGTTATCCGATCGGGACAAAAAAAACAAGGCGATATTATAGGGATAGGTACCTTGATTGAAAAAAGCGAATGGCTGAAAAAGCGGGGGCTGTCTCCGCTTGCTTTTCCTTCACCCATTCTAAATCAACACCGATATTACAATCTGATATTGTGTTATGCGATTTGCAATCACATATTGCTACCAACGGCGCGGATATCATCACTTGAACTTTTTTAGATTCAGGAACATGAAGCGCGCGGTTCAGTTCTTTCTTGCATACTCGGCAACGAGCGATACACGTCCATAGTGTTTTTTGTTCGTTCATTTGCTCAATTCCCTCGCCAATATCTCCAGCGCATTCATCTTTGCGCCGTTAAAGTTAGAATCAACAAGTTTTATAGCGCACAGGAAATCGTCAAGGCATAAAGCTCTGTGGTTAATCCGAGCTATCACATATCCAACTCTCAGGAAGCCCTCCTTTTCTCTCACATCAGGCTTCTTCTCGGCAAGGTCGATGTAGGCATTCTTAAGGCGCATACATCTATCCATAACCTCTGGAGTTATTTCAGGTTCATATCCATTTATCCACTCAAGGTAAGCCCTGAGCTTCTCGCCCCTGTAATCCTCTTTTGAAGTTATCCATTGCAGGTATAGGTCGTCAGTGATCTTTTTCTCTACCTCTTTATTGGGTATCTCCACATAGAAGATCATATCGAACCGATCTATGAGTGGTGCAGGTAGCTTCTCGATACTATTGGCAACCGCAATGGCTCTTATTGCAGCAATGCAGGTCTCCCGTATATCTCCTTTATCAACTTCAAACTCTCCTGTGGTCATGCTCTCATAGAGAGATTCAAGCGTCTTTTTATCGAACTTATCCAGCTCCTCAACCACGAGCGTCCTGTTGTGCGCCATCATGAGCTTACCAGCAGTCCCGCTACCACGAGCATCCATCTTAAGTCCAGCTTCACTTGAAGTCGGTCCCGTACCCACAGCGTCAAGGTAATGTTTGATATACTGGATCAGGATACTCTTTGCCGTTCCAGGGGGACCGTAGATCAACGTATGCACCCTGCGCCTGATACCCTGTTTATCCTTCGGAGACGCAAGGGCGATTAAACAACCCTGTCTTTCCTTTTCCATGCCTATCAAGCGAGGGTTGAGCCTCTGCGCCCAGTAGGACAGCATATCTTTCTCTGTCTGTAACAACTGCTCGAACTCGGCTGTAAGCTCTGGGTTCAGGAAGGTCTGCTTAACTTCTTTTTCTTTAAACCATTCCTGCTTTTCAGGCTCATCCTCAATCTCATCCAGCACCTGCTCCAACCCCTCTCTTTCCACTGCAAGCCGAAAGTGAGTACTGTTTGAACTCTTATAGCCATATTTCAGGATCCCTTCCTGCATCAAGACGTTCACATGCGCCCCTGAAAAGCCCTTTATATCTTTGAACTGCCATCCAAATTGGTCATTTTCATAGACTTTATCCACAGTGCATATCTCAAGTAGGAGAGCTTTGTACTGTGGGTTGCGGCTGCACAGTGCCCTCACTTTGTCTGCAAGGTCTGCTTCTGGCATTCTTCTCTAACCTCCTGGATTATGTCATCTATCAGCAGCGCCACATACGTTTCAATCGGCTTAGTCTCATATTTCCCGCAATACCCAAACTGCATAAATATGTCATGCAGTCTTTCAGGATAGTTTTTCTCTTTCTCAGTCTCAGTCGCCATTTATATCACCCTATAATTCCCTTCTCTATCCACTCATCTTCCACTTTCTTAAGCTTCTCATAAGTCAGTTCATCTCCGCATGTGCTGCATGTATGTACGCATGTCTGATAGGCTTTCACCCTCTCTTCATACTTCTCAGTAACCTCACAGAGAAGGTCGTAATCTACCCTTTCTGCGACATACATGCCCAAGCGCACCACTATCATTACAAGGATTTTTAGCAGCCAGCGTTTCATTTTAACATACATTCTTAAGCCTCCGTATGGTTCTTTCCCAATCATCGGGGATTACCTCAAGCGTGCCCCTGCATGTATCCTGGATAGCAGGCTCACCAATACGGACATGGAATACTCCATGCTCTTTCGGAGGCTCGCCTTTACCCATCGAGTCTTCAATGACCTGACCACATGCTTTACAGCACCAACGTTTCATAACCCCTCCCTTCTGACTTGCATACCAGTTTTTTTCCATACTTCGTATGCCTGCAACCTGCTGTAGTTGTCAGGATTGCGTGTAAGTTCATCAGTGATGACTTTTATTGCATCTTCACGAGAGGCTGCAAATACACTTATCATCACCACGCCAGAGTTTCCATTGATTGCACCATATCTTCCCTTTTCCACTACAACCCCTCCTTACAGCGCCAGCGTATCATAGCTTATGCCCCCAAGGATTGTTCTCATTATAGAGCTCTCTCAATGCGATAGACAGGGCGCTTTGTGGGTCGTTGGGATTCCACTTCTGATTCTCTGCCTTGAACTCTTCGCTCTCTATCAGCTTCTTGATGCTGTTATAACAGGTGCGCCAGCCCATCAAAATCCCTCCACCTATCATCCATGTATAATTCTTCATTCATCTTTGTTATGCTGCTACCGTACACTGTCTTCACCTTCTTTTTCATCACATCCATGCCCATGCAGGGACAAACGCCTCTTCCATCTCATCTCCTTACACCATACGAACTGGCTGCACTGCTTACATGCGTATATCAGCAGCCCCGTTTCTGTTTCCGTTATCTCTATTCCCAATGGGTTTTTCTGCCTGCATTGAGGACAGGTCGTTTCCCTGTCAGTCGTAACTACTGTCTTTATCCGCTCCAGTTTGTTTGTCATCGGGTTAAGCGCAACGTCAGGCTTGCCGATAGCCAGCATACCATCGCCCAAGTCTGTAACCATTGCGCTGTCGCCTACCCGCTTAGATTTTCCCATTTGTATTTCCATATTATTTCCTCCAGATATTGCCTCGACTGAGGCTATGCGCATGGGGGTTTTGAAGCCCCTTACATGCCCGTAGCTGACGTGATGACGGCATCATGCGCTCCGTTCACTGGTCAAATTTCATCTCTTCA
>Ga0180732_1001867_pt1 | contig 12056 bp, 22 predicted proteins | sample KR11_01MetaG_FD_148674 | JGI IMG/M metagenome (GOLD analysis project Ga0180732, IMG submission 148674) | Groundwater microbial communities from the Olkiluoto Island deep subsurface site, Finland - KR11_0.1 MetaG | ecosystem: Environmental > Aquatic > Deep subsurface > Groundwater | place...
CAGTTGCCCCTTATTCATCGGCAAGATTCCTAACAAGGAAAACAGCAGCAAGCACCTTTGTCACATATCGTATAGCAGTGGACAACGACGAAGCCGTGGCGATGTCGAGTAAGGCACCGAAGACCGCTACGATTGCGGGCGACGGAACGGCAGGAAGAGTGATAAGGGCAGTTCAAATATCAATTCTTGATGGGACAAATGCCACAACGATCAAGGTTGCTTCAGAAAACCGGTTTAATGGAGATGTAAATCTTGCAGAGGATAACCTTGGGAAAGCGGGCGATACTGGAGTATTTACGCTTTCTGCAAATGGCGGTACGCTTCTATTGCAAAATGCTGGGATTACGGGAAACGCCGTTGGTGTTATGTCAAGCAATATAGCTTACAATTTGTCTGGTACAGCGGTAACGGCAAATATATACACCTCCGGGAATGAAATCTATATGGATTTCTTTAATGCCGCAAGTGGGGCGGTAGTTGATTTAACGACGCTCGTTGACACAGGCGGAATTTATCTTAATATTTGCTATGTAACAGATGCGTAAAGACTGGCTGCAAAAAATCTATGATGCGAACCTAAAGGAGCCAACATGAGATACACTAAAGAAACCCATTACATCTATCGCTGGCTGACTGTATTGACAATCCTTACGCTAACCTGGCTACTCATTCTCTCCAGACCAGCAAGGGCGGCAGACCCTTGGAGTAAAGCCGATATTCAGCGTGAGGTAGCCTGCATCACCCTAAACCTGATGGACTACGCGACTACAGACAAAATATTGGGCGACAATCCAACCAGGGCGATGGAGTTGAACCCCTTCTTGGGCAGTCATCCTTCTCGTAATACATTGATTGTGACAACAGTTGGGGTATCTGCCGCCCATGTCCTTATCACTCATTATCTTCCGGCTAGATATCGCCAATACTGGCAGTGGAGTTGGATAGGACTAAAGATGGGGGTAGTTGGGAATAATCTTCACTTAGGATTGGGTTTGCAATTCTAATAATGGCACTGATTGGATACTACGGGATAATTGTCATGAGAAATGACAGATTGGTGAGCTGAAGGAGGTCTTGATGGTGGGGAATAATCTTCACGTCGGGCTTGGTGTGCAATTCTAACCATGTGATTTACTTATACTTTCAAAAATAGTTTACCAAAAGCATAAAAATAATAATAATAACGCTTGACAATATGATAATTCAAGCGTATAAGCATAATCAACAATAGATTGAACCTGAAAATGTAAATGAAATTGAACTGGAATTGGAAAATGAAAGGGGAATAAAAATGGGGAAATTTAGAACTTCTATTTTTTCGCCAGAAGAACTTCAAAAACTAAAGGGGAAAATCAATCAACTTGTTGTCATAATTATTATTTGTGCTTTTCTTTACTTTCTCGCCATTCTTATCTCTTCTAAAACATACGGTAATACTCAGTCATATATTCCAATTCAATGTCAACAAGAAATCCTGTCTCGTCTTAAATCAAGAAACCTTTCTACGAAAACTACCGTTGAAATTACCCAAGTAAAAGGAAAGTGGAAATACCGATTTGAATTAGATGGCAAGTGGTACGATTTGTAGAAAGGAACAAAGATGAGAACCTTGCTCCACACAATTTTATGCTCAAAATTCCAGCCGTCATTCGACAACCTTGAGTGCGATTACTATATCCCCGCTCAGGATGATAATATGGAACCCATCCACGGTGAGTGCGGGTATTGCAAGCAGCCTAAATCATTCCGGTGCGTGGCTGATGTGTGTAGGATAATACCACTGTCCCATTCTTCAGTATCAGACTTCTGCACCTGCCATTATCTGTATTACCTGAAGAAGATATTAGGTATTGAAATCCGGCCACCGTTTCTGTCATCAGCATTAAAAGCCGGAGTGTTGTGGGATTCCACTAAGCAATTACACCTTGGCGAGAAAAAAAGTTTACGCGACATTATTAATACCTACGAGATTGACGATTACACAGTAGCCAAGGTCAAGGCTATCTATTCCGCCTACAAGTACCTTGAAATCGGAGTTGACCCCGGTTACGAGCTACAGGCTAAAATTGACATGACCTACGACATTATCCTGCCGCCCTCGCAATTCGTACCGTCAATAACCGTAGGTAACAACCACGCTAAGGAAATAGTCAACCTCTGGAAGGAAGCTAAAGACCAATCCGAAGATGATAGAAAATGGATATTCCCGCTGAAGATTGCCGGGTTCTACGATAGGAAATATTCTAATTACTTTGCTGAGGATAAGCTATCTTCAAAGACTGAATACTATACGGAAGTTTATCCTATCACAAATCAAGTCGCAACCTACTTCTTGGCCGATCCTAATTTAGAGAAGGTGGTCATGGAGGTCGTGCAGTTCCCGCAACAAAAGATATTGAAGGAAACCAAGAAACGTACACAGGAAGAATCACCGGATCAACTATATGAAAGGGTTTATAGTGAAATCCTGTCCCGGCCAAGTAATTATTTTATCGGATATAATCGAGAGACTAAACGGTACGGCAAGAAGTTCTATCGGGGCGAATTTCCCTTATCTGAGATTGCAGATTCCTATCCGCAAATAGTAATTGAAATTCTATCGTGTCGTTGGTCGAATAATTGGTATAAAAACCGTAAGGCTTGTAACAATCAATACGGGAAAGTGTGTAGCCATTTACCAATTTGTGAGAACCAGAATGTTAGCGAGAATATGTTTAGTATTAGGGAAAAACCATAAGGAGGGGATATGAAAGTAATTAGATTGTTGGTTTATGAAGGCCCGGAAGATTGGTTAGTGTACCAAAGAGAGCACGATAATGTTAAAGGGACGCATATTATAGGCCCAGAAAAGAAAATAACATCAGTTTATCTTGGTTCTCTCCCGGATGAATTATCAATAGCATTGGCATCAATTGATAAAATTATAAAGGAGGAGAATAATAGATGAACTTAGTCAATTACAAGAATCTTGCCGAGCACCAAGGGAACCTCATGTTAGTCTACGGGTTAGCGGGTGGACATAAAACCTGTACGGTACTCCAAACAAGTGCTGACCCCATCGTGTACCTCACCGCTGAAGGTCGTAAGGTGGAAACCAGCATCAAGCCTATCAATCGGCCTGATTTGAAAATGGTTGTCGGTATATACCAAGGGTTTGACGATCTGATTGAAACTTGCATGACTAAAGGTAAGTTCGGGAGTGCCAAGACCATCATATTGGATTCAATTACCCACTTAATGATTGTCCATTTATCTTTAGAAATTATGCAAGAACATTGGGCATCCAAAACAGAGAAAGAGAAAGATGAAATTGAGAAAACCTTAGCTATGCAAGTAAAAATGAGTGAAGAAAGCTATGGTACTTTAGCAGGACAAATGAACCGCTTAATGAGAGCCTTACAATCCTTAACGCTCCAAGGTTACGATGTAGTCTGTACCGCCCGTACGGAAGATCGGCCTAAATGGAATAGGTCGTTATCCTGCGCCCCGGCATTGATGGGCAAGGCGTTCAGCAAGTCAATGGATGGGTTCTTCGACTTAATTGGATATCTGGAGCCATGGGAAGCACCTGAATTGCCAGAGGGTCAGGAACCGCCGGGGATAGGTGCATCACTATTAGATACTTGGAAATACTATGCACCCTATGCGTGTTGGAATCCCAACGATGATTTCCTCGCAAAGTGGACTGGGTGTATGCCGCCACAGGGTATCATTCATAGGAAATTCCATGTTAATCAAATGTTCAGAGAAGCAAATGGGATAGTGAAATAGTTTTTGTCATCCTCATGTAGGATGTGGATTGAAACCACGTGGCGCAGATGTTCAAGGAAGTGAATGGTGTAACTAAATAAGAAAGGGGTAATACAATGATTTGGTTCTATCAATTTCTTGCATTTGGAACAATGCTTTTGGCAATGTGTTTAGGTGAACAATTTGAACCATTTTTAGCTGCTGTTTTTATAATAGGAGCGATTATGGTAAATAATAAGAAAGGAGTGTGATGCCAACCAACCTACCATCATTAAATAATCGAAAGGAGGCAATATGTGGCGCAGAACAAAATGACAACTGTTGAAGATGCAAACTTGGTAGCCTACTTAGTTGCGAGGGGGTTTGTAGCAATACCTTACATGAAAGAAACCAAGGAAGGCGACCAACGGCGGGTGGTCTGGGATGTCCAAGGTGATATTGAAATAGCAAGGCAGGATTTTTATGGCAATGTCAACGGTATTAGGGACTTTGTCAGATCACTCAAGGAAGTCAGGCAGGACATGCACACGATGAGGGGCATGGTAACAACTAGCAAGGAGGATTAAAAAAGTATGAGAGCAACAGCAAATGAACGTGGAGTATGGGAAACTGGATTTAGGCGCCCTGATGAAGGCTGGCATATTGGTAAGTTTTTGGAGGGAATCGATTACCTGAAGACCAAGGATAAGACAACTGGTGAGGAAACCATCAGTGCCAATAAGCAGGGTGATCAGAACTGGAAGTTCCCTATGGTGATTGAGGATGAAGATGACGATAACAACGAAGTTAAGCATGACGTTATCGTGGCCGAGAATAAGCGGGGCGAGCAGATGGTTGCGGATATCCTCGGCTGTACTGGCCTGTTCGAGAAATTCACCAAGAAGTTCAAGGGTAACGAGAGCGTGTTCAATGATGAGGTAATCAAGCTCATCAAGTCCCAATTGCCGAACCAGTTTTGGCGGTTCAAGGTGAAGAATGTCGAGAATAAGAAAGACCCGAATAATCCCTACATCAACATCGTCGGATTCGGCAAGGTAAGCGATACGATTGCCAGTTTGGAAGCGGCCTTATTTCCGGATAAGAAGGGGAAAGCAACGGGCAAAGCGGCAGGTAAGGCAGCTAAACCGGAAGTGGATGAGGCCGACCCGTTCGCGTAATAGGCAATATAATATAGGTGATATGAAAGTGAAAGAACGATGCTTCACCAGCAACCCCACCATGCAGGGGAATACACCGCTAACAGAAAACCGGATGGTGCCGGTACGATGAATGGAATCGCAATCTGTATAGTGGGCCTCGATGCCCTTAAAATCGCGCATGGATATCACCTTTAACTATTAACATTTCTCCACTTGGTAGTAGCGAAGTAGCTTGAGGGAGGTTAAAGCAGGAATAACGGAACCCGAACCTGCGCTATCAAGTGGGGAATTAACAGTAGGAATTGAAAGGGGAATAAAATGGAAAACACTGAACTTGTCAGTTTAACTCGCAGATTGTTGGATGTAAAACAAGCAAAGAAGAATTACAATAAAGATGCAAATGAAGTGATTAAGGAGTTAGAGTCGGACATCAAGAAATTAGTCAAGGAAAAGGGGGAATGATTATGTTTTCAGTACAACAAAAAAGAGATATTTCTAACCGGATACAGAATATTCTGCGATGCACTCAGCATCCTGAGTTGCCAAGTGGTGAGATTAACTTCTTGCTTCATGTCGATGGTGCTGAATTATGGTCATGGGCGGATATACGCAACAATGGAGCGGTGAGTAATCCTGGCGTAAATCCTTGGAATGAAATGCAAGATAAAAAGGAAAAGGGGGAATGATTATGGCAATACTACTAACTAAATCACCGAAAACGCGAAGTCACAAAAAGAAATTAGTAGTAATTACTCCCGATCCATTTCCGAGTTGCAAGAAGTGGGTGAAAATCAGCAAACCTGCCACCATCCTCTACAAGAAGCTCCCGGATGACATGATTCTGGTTACTGGGTTCGAGAATTTCATGGATATTGAAGGGGTGTTGGATAAATACGGAAGGAAGATTGCTTCTACCTATACCTCTTACCCTTACAATATATCAGGAGTACCGGAGATAATCTTCTTAGTTGGCTTGCCGGGAATCGTTTCCGTTCGGATAGGGTACGTCTGCAATAAGAAAGTGTTTTCAAGTATTATTGCCCATGTCAAGAAGTGCGGCGGTCTGTTGCATGACATCATTTTAGTGGTTAATGGTGGAGAAGTTAAACGAATTGAGATTTAATTAAAGAGAAAAGGAGAAATGATTATGCAGGAACACTTAAAACTACTTGGATTCAAGGTACGCGATGTTGTCTCTGGCATGGAAGGTGTTGTCACATCAATATCATTCGATTTGTACGGATGTATTCAGGCTGTTGTGAATGCTGGGTTGAATAAAGACGGCCAACCTGCCGAGGGGAGATGGTTCGATACCAAGCGGTTAATTCCTATCAGCAAGAAGCCCGTTATGGTTGTCCCCATTTTTCAAGTTATACCGGGAGGCCAAAGTTTACCAAAATATCCAAGTCAACCGGGAATGTGAGAAAGGAAGAATGATGAAACCGGAGCAAGAAGGAATTGTGACTAAGTTTTTCCAATCTAATGATAACAAGTTTATTGAATCCTGTAAATTTGTTCCCCCTCCTTATGGTAAGAAAAACGAGGGGATTCTTCCAACTCATAGACAGGCATCAAAATGGCTTCGTGGCAAAGGGATAGCCTATAAAACAATGAAAGGGGAAATTTATGGCCGTTCGTGACTTAGCATTATCCAGAGGGGCAAGTACCTTAATCTTCGACCCCTTATTAATCCAAGAACATCTTAATGACAACACCCGCGATATGGAGTCCGAATCCACCATCACCCATATCCGCGAGATGGCAAACGCTATCAAGGACAATGGCAATGACCTATTTCCACCTATAACCATCTACCAGGAAGGTGAAAACATCTACGTCATGGCCGGTTGGTGTAGGCGACGTGCTCATATCTTGGCAATGGAAGAAGGTGCGCCGGTCAAGGGGATACTATGCTTAACCGTAACCAAGAAGAAGCCGGAAGATTTGGCATTATCCATCTTAACTTCCAATGACGGCCTCCCCCTCACTGCTATAGAGAAGTCCAAGGCGGTCAAAAGGCTCCAATCATTCATGTGGACACCTCAAGAAATAGCCAAACGCACGGGGTGGTCACTAAGTACCGTGAATAACCTAATAGCCCTCCACGATGCCCCTGAGTCGATAATTGATATGGTTAAGGATGGGAGTGTGAGTGCGACGCTGGCTATAAAGGTGGTGGCTGAAAAGGGTGACGATGCTGAGGGTGTGCTGAAAGATGCCGTTGCCAATGCCAAGAAATCCGGCAAGTCAAAAGCTACCGCCAAGGATGTGGGCAAGAAACCAGCAAAGTTTGATTGGAATAATAAGTGGGGACTACAGTGTTTTCAGTTATTATCCAAGATTTACGAGTTGCCGGTGGCTAAACGGAAAGATTACCTGGATAACCTGATTGCCGAAGCCGGGCATCTTTGTGAACAAATCGAATATAGAATGGAGGGATGAAAATGATAGAGGATGTTGCCAAAACCAAGTGGTGTCCTATGGTTAGATGTAGCAATAATAATGGTTCTGCGGCAAATAAGTGGGATAATTTAATTGGAAAGGAAGTGATGTGCATAACTTCTCGTTGTATGATGTGGCGTTGGATTGGCGAGCAATATCAAGGTTGTGACCACTTAGGTTATTGTGGATTAGGAGGTAAGGAATGATGCAATCCTTGAAGATTTCAGCGAAAAACCTTGGATACACCGCACTTGCCGACTTCTGCCCACGGTGTTATTGGATTAAGATTCATACCGGGCATAAATTGCCCTGGCAGACGTTCCCAGGGATATTTTCAAGTATAGACGCCTACACCAAATCGTGTGTTCATCATATTATTGATAACCATAAGCACAAAATGGAACGGGCTGTTTGTGATTTAAATGAAGAACCAAAACTACCGAACTGGATGGCAGAAGTTGGTGATATCGTATCTTATGAACCTATTCCACATTTTTCAAAAAACTTATTCACTGATGCCAAATCCAATATCATTTTATCCGGTATTCCTGATGATATATGGACACGTGCAGATGGTAGCAAGGCTATAGTAGATTTTAAAACAGCGAAGAAATCGCAAACTCAGGATATACTCTACCCCATGTACGAGGTTCAAAATAATGTTTATGATGTCTTATTTAACTACCACGCTGATTTGTATCTGATTTACATGGAGCCATTGACTGACAAATCCACTGCATCGTGTAATATTATTGATGTGGGGTTTAACATGGGATTCAATGCAGTAGTGGTGCCGGTGGTGAATGATCGGAAAGTGGTCCGTGAAGCCTTGTCTAAAACTCGTGAAATCTACGAAATGGAGAAGCCACCGGATAGTCGAAGTGGCTGCAAAGACTGCGATAATCTGGATAAGATAATAGGATTGCTTGGGATGGGGAAGGTAAGTAATGCGGAACTGGAGGAATAAAATGAGCGAATTGAGAGTTTGCGATATTTGCGGAGAAGAACCATTAATAAATGGATGTTGTTATGATTGTGCTGTTAGTTGTGAGGCGTGTGGTAGTGAACCAGCACATCCTAACAATCCTATTTGCGATAAATGTGTTGGTTTTACCGTCGATGATGAAACTGAGGAAGAATAGAAACATTAAACGAGAAAATGAAAGGGGAATGAAAATGAAGGTAACACGACTGATCGTAGAAAATGTATTAAAACTCAAGCTCATAAATATCGTTCCAAAGTCAGATATTATCGAAATCAAGGGCGAGAATATGGCGGGGAAAAGCTCGGTGTTGAACGCCTTGGTTATCGGTTTCAAAGGCAAGAAAGCCGCTCCTGTTGAGAGTGTGCGCCATGGCGAGAAGAAAGGTAGCATCATCATCAACCTTGACGGTGATCTGGCGTTAGGAATTCCCCCATTCAAAATAACATCGAAGGTCACTAATGACAAGATCGACACCATTATTGAGCCTGTGGAATTACTCAAAGGTGAAACGCCCCGATCATTCTTGGATAAACTACTCGGCGTAATATCCTTCGACCCGCAAGAGTTTATTCAGAAGGAACCTAAAGAACAACGCAAGATACTCATGAAGCTGATAGGCGTGGATGGTGATGCACTCAAGGCCAAGGAAGATATTATATTCAACGAGAGAACTGAAATAGGCCGTGACCTGAAATCAGCTAAGTCGAGATGCGAGAAACTGCAATCATGGCCGGATGTGAAAGAAACTCAAGAAATCAAGGTAGGTGAATTATCAACCAAATTAACTAAGGCTATGAATTGGAATCAGGATATCAAGAACCGCGAATCAGCAAATGAGAAATTAAAGAATATAGCGATTATTAACAAGGGCAAGATCGAAAGTGTTAAGGAACAAATTCAAAGTCTGCAAACGGAATTGGAACATCTTGAACTTTTACTCGCTAACCAGAAAAAGGAATTTATCACCGAACGCGATGCGATAGCAGAACTCGAACCTCTTGATATTTCCGCTATCAACTTGGAAATCCAAGAGATAGAAACTACTAACTCTCATATTCGCAACAATATCACCTACCAGACCGAACACGAAGTCCTTGACGCTATCCAAACCAAGTACGACGATGCTGATACCAGGCTTGACACTTTACGCACTGAGAACCTTGCTATTATCCAGAACACCAAGTTGCCAGTGCCGGGGTTGTCATTCGATGACGATGGATTGCTGCATGATGGGATACTATTCAACCAGTGCTCCGATAGCGAGAAGTTAATGATCGGCGTGGGAATATCAATGGCATTGAATCCTACGGTGAAGATTGTCAGGATGTCAGCGGGTTCACTTATCGGGCCGAAGAATAAGAAGATACTGGAAGATATTATCACGAAGTATGGATTCCAATTGTTCTTAGAGTCAGTTGCAGGCAAGGATGAGTATAACAAGACCGGCCAGGTGGGCATCTTCATCGAGGAGGGCTATGCGGTTTCTGAAAATGGTGTAGATATTGACAATACACCTGAGCCACCCAAACCAGCAGCCAAAGGTAAATCAGCACCGGCATCCGCACCTAACCCCGTAACCGAACCGGATTGGTGAGAATTATGAAAAACAAGAGATATACCGATACGGAGATATAGATTGATACCGATCCGTACAATGTCTACTATATCGCGTGAGTTACAGGCGCGCGGACTTACTATTAGCGGGAATGTAAGTATCAGGAGGGTAGGCATTGGAAGAATTGTACATCGCCAAACCTTACAATCTAATGAGTCTTGGGATGGAGTAATTAAGGCGGTAAATTCTGGAACACGGAGAGTGAAAATGGATATTAAACCTGACAAGCGAATGCTTTCGGAGGCAGAACGACAACGGTTTATTCGGCTAAGAGAGGACTTGGTAGAAATCGACCAGTGGGTTAGAGAAGGGATTCCTGGAGCTACTTTGTTTGCTAAAAAAATTATGGGGAAGCTCAAAAGGCTGGCAGGCGAAAAATGAACTGATCAACGAGAAATGTAGAAAGGAGCTAACATGGAAAACTTATCAAGCATGGACGACATAACCATCCTCAATGCACTATTCGATATAGCGGTTGTAGAGGCTAATGGTAATGGGGAATATGGGGAGGGATTAACTCAGCAGGATGAACAGGAGTATCAAAGGTTGGATTGGGAATTGAGTAAGAGGGTAAAGTTGAATGGCTGAAATTAACCTGTATAATGAAGATTGCCTACCTGCCATGAGGAAAATGAAAGATAATCAATATTCTCTCGCCATTTGCGACCCGCCATATGGTATTGGAGAAGATGGTGGTGATAGGAAGCGTGGTAGAAAATCTGATAATTACAACAGGATTGTTATTCATGAAAAAAAGGGGTGGGATACATCAAGACCGTCACAAGAATACTTCACGGAATTATTCCGAGTATCAAAGAACCAGATAATATGGGGTGGAAATTACTTTACAGACTTTCTGTTTCCTTCGATGGGGTGGGTATTTTGGGACAAACAAATTGGTGGTGATTTCTCGGATGGGGAATTGGCATGGACAAGTTTCCAAAGAGCATTACGTCAGTTTACTTATTCATATCATGGCGACACCAAAGGTGGGCATACTCGTATACATCCCACACAAAAGCCCATTCGCCTGTATCAATATCTCCTTAAAAATTACACAAAAGAAGGCGATAATATTTTAGATACGCATGGAGGATCAATGTCAATAGCCATAGCCTGTGACATTATGGATTACGACCTTGATTTGTATGAGATTGACCATGATTATTTTGAAGCAGGCAAGGCACGTTTAGCCCGGCATCAGCAACAAGCTACCCTATTCACCGCAGATGGATTACACTTAAACGGAGGTTAATCATGGCCGCAGGGATAATTAAGATCGGCACCTGTCTAAAATGTAACAAGCCCGTATATGCAGATAATGTCCACGGTTCGCCTACCAATGGGAAAATTCTGCTTCAGGACTGTGCAAAAGGCGGGGATTGCGAGGTTGATATATTGCTGACCCCAATGGCCCAAAGGAACCGGTTCGCGGATTAAGGTTACTTTTTACAATTACAGTTCACACTCATAGGAGATATTGGATGAAAGCCATCCCCCGAACTGCTCAGTCAATAGCCAGAAGCATAGCCGATTATAAGCCCAAACCATTCCAGTTCCCAGAGGGGTTCGGCATCCTCCAAGATTCGCGTGAACAATTACCGTTATTCACCCGATTACCCAAAGGATTAACCGTATGCTCGGCTACCTTGAAAGTCGGGGATTATTCAGTTTTAGGGATGGAGAACATGATCGCCTGCGAACGGAAACAGATTTCCGACATCATCCCGTACTGCACTTCAGATCATGCAGCAACCAAGATAAAAATGTCTAAACTGGAAAAATTGGAATGGGCGGGGTTAATTATTGAAGCACGGGAAAGTGAAGTCAGCCAACCTTACCGGTTCTCGCAGGCATCACCAGAATCTATTCGGCAGGCGTTGGCATCCTTCAGTGTAAAGCATCACGTACACATTTACATTGGTGATCGTGAGCATATTACGCGCTGGATGATTGATCGTTTTATTAAATTCTGGTTATGGAAGAAATCACTTTAGAAAGGAACCCCATGAAATTCAAACCTACCACCCCCGGCAATCCGCAGAGGGAGAAGATACATTATTGTGTTACCATCGAAGGAGAACAATATGAAACTTATGCCTACAGTGAAGAGGTGGCATTATC
>Ga0180732_1001868_pt1 | contig 12054 bp, 10 predicted proteins | sample KR11_01MetaG_FD_148674 | JGI IMG/M metagenome (GOLD analysis project Ga0180732, IMG submission 148674) | Groundwater microbial communities from the Olkiluoto Island deep subsurface site, Finland - KR11_0.1 MetaG | ecosystem: Environmental > Aquatic > Deep subsurface > Groundwater | place...
CGCTTTGTGAGGCGATAAAAAATTTGAGACTGCGCGGCGCGCCGCTTATAGGAGTTTCAGTAGCATTGGGCTATGCGTTGTCAGCTATAAACTCAAGGTCCAGGACCATGGCAGGCTTAAAAAAAGACCTGGCTAGTTCGGCTATTAAATTAAAGGCGACAAGGCCAACTGCTGTAAATCTTTTCTGGGCCATGAAACGCATGGAAGATGTTTTTTCCCGTCTGTCAGTGGATATGAGTCTCCAGGAAATCAAAAGATTATTATTAAAAGAGGCGCTTTCTATTCTGAAAGAAGACCAGGATATGTGCCGTGCCATTGGCAGGAACGGCGCACGTCTAATAAAGGACAAAGACATTGTCTTGACACATTGTAACGCGGGTATGCTTGCCACAGCAGGCCATGGCACGGCGCTGTCTATTTTTTATGAGGCTAAAAAAAAGGGCAAGAAGTTCAAGGTGTACGCGGATGAGACCAGGCCGCTCATGCAGGGCTCGCGTCTCACCATGTGGGAACTCATGAAAAATGGAATAGACGCGACTCTTATATGCGATGACATGGCGGCAAGTACCATAATAAATAAAGGCGTTACAAAGATTATTGTGGGGGCTGACAGGATTGCCAGAAATGGCGACGCAGCCAATAAGATAGGGACTTATGGCCTTGCCGTTCTGGCAAAATACCACAACATACCTTTCTATATAGCGGCACCGAGCTCGACCATAGACCATAATATAAAGACAGGGAAAGACATCCCCATAGAAGAGAGAAAAAGAGAAGAATTGATTTATGTAGGCGCTAAACAGACTGCCCCAATCAAGGCGAAGGTGTATAACCCGGCGTTTGATGTAACCCCGGCCCGACTTATAACAGCTATAATAACAGAATCAGGCGTATATGATATTAAGGGATTTAGGAGAATTTAATCTCATAAAGAGGCTTTCAAGGCGCATAAAGCTTTCCGCTTGCGTAGTAAAAGGCATAGGAGATGACGCAGCTGTCTTAAGATATAAAAAAGACAGACACCTCTTGTTTACCACTGACATGCTTATCGAAGGCAGGCACTTTCTGAAGTCTTCAGGAGGGTATCTCATAGGCAAAAAATCCATGTCAGTGAATGTAAGCGACATAGCGGCAATGGGAGGAATACCCTTGGCAGCTGTTATTTCTTTAGGCGTACCTCCGTCGTTGAGCCTGGATTTTGTTGACGGGTTATACAGGGGTATAAGAGAGATCGCGGGAAAATTTAAAATAGACCTGGTGGGCGGAGATACCGTAAGATCTAAAAAGATAGTTATAAATATCGCGCTTACCGGAGAAGTCGAAAAAGCCAGCCTGGTTTTACGTAATGGCGCCAGGCCAGGCGATGTAATTTTTGTGACAGGGGCCATAGGCGGTTCGCTGAATAAGAGACACCTAAATTTTACGCCGCGCGTCAAAGAAGCGGGTTTTCTCGTAAAAAGTTATAAGATTCATTCTATGATAGACGTCTCTGATGGTCTTATCGCAGACCTTGGTCATATCTTAGAGTCAAGCAGGGCAGGGGCTGTTATTCATGAAAAAGATATACCGATTTCCCGAGACGCAAAAAATTTTAAAACAGCTATAGTGGATGGCGAGGATTTTGAACTCATTTTCACTGTCTCAAACAGAACAGCGGATAGGCTCATTAAAAAATGGCCGTTCAGAACAAGACTTTCAAAGATAGGACATATCTGTAAAGATTGCAAATGTCTGTGCCTGATCTCAAAAGACAATAAAAAACAAAAACAGAAGATCAAAGGCTACGCGCATTTTTAAGACATGGTCTTGTATGATATGATAACGCATAGCGCTGAAGAGACAATAAAACTGGGGGAAACACTGGCAAAAGATCTGTCCAGGGGTGATGTCGTTGCGCTTTATGGAGACCTTGGCAGCGGCAAGACCACGTTTGTGAAAGGCGTTGGCATGGGCCTGGCTATAAAAGAGGCCATGCATATAAACAGTCCCACTTTTGTCTTGATAAAGGAATACCAGGGCAGAATTCCTTTGTATCACATGGATCTCTACAGGCTGGATATCCTCAGGGATATAGAGGATATCGCAATAGAAGAGTACATGTACGGAGATGGCGTAACTATTATAGAATGGGCAGAAAAACTTAAGTCTATACTCCCGAAAAAAAATATATCAGTGAGATTTGCGATTAAGGGCAAAGATAAAAGAGAGGTAGAGATTGAAGATCTTAGGCATTGATACCAGTTCTAGAGTCTTGAGTATCGCCTTGAGTCAGGATGATGATATCATAGCTGAGGAAAATCACATACTTGAGAGAAGGCACTCAAGTTTTTTAATACCTAAAATTCAAGGATTGCTGGAAAGGGCCGGTGTGTCTATAAAAGCAGTGGACGGTTTTATCATAGGGTTGGGCCCTGGTTCATTTACAGGCCTGCGCATAGGAGTGAGCGCGGTCAAAGGCTTTGGCATCGCCACTCAAAAACCGTGCATAGGAGTGCCGAGTATCGATGCCATGGCCTTTAATGCTGAAGCAGATACAGAATCAATCGTCCCCGTCATAGATGCGAAACGCGGCCGGGTCTATAGCGCTGTATATAAAAAAAGACAAAGCCATATTATCAAGAAGACAGATCACCTCTTGCTGCCCATTGATAAGCTCATGAAAAAGGTAAAAGGCCCCGCGATTTTTTTAGGGGACGGCTTAGAACTTTACAGGCCGGATATAGAAAAGCTAAACAAGGGGTCTGTGTTTTTGGAAGAAGAATACTGGTATCCCAGGGCAGGTAATCTTATAAAGCTTGGGATCAAAAAAATCAGAAAAGGTAAAAAATCAGACTTGAGTAAATTAAAACCGATCTACCTATATCCAAAAGATTGCCAGGTGAGAAAATGAAGTTTTACAGGCCTACTTTTGCGGAGATCGATTTAGGCGCTATACGCCATAATATGCGCAGGATAAGACAACTAATCGGCCGGGACATTAAGATACTAGGTGTGGTAAAAGCAGACGCGTATGGCCATGGCATGGAACAGATCTCAAGGATCCTGGTCAATGAAGGCGTTGAATATCTGGGAGTAGCGTCACTCGACGAGGCGCGTGAGCTCCGCCAGGCAGGAATAAAAAGCAAAATACTCTCTCTAGGGGCTATCCTGCCTGAGGAGGCAGAGGGCGTATTAAAGTTTAATGTGATACAGACGATCTCTGACTTACGCGTTCCCACGCTGCTCTCAAGGATTAGCAAGAAAAAGAGAAAAAATGTAAAGGTGCACATAAATATTGACACAGGCATGGGCAGGCTGGGTTTCTGGCATGAAGAGGCCATCGAATTTATAAAAAAGATCACCTTGATGGATAATATTAGCATAGACGGTATATTTACGCATTTTCCAAGCGCGGAAGACGATAAGGCTTTTACATTAAACCAGATAAGGATATTCAACGCGTTTTTAGAAGACCTCAGAAACCAGGGTATAGACATACCTGTAAGACATGCTTCAAACAGCATGGCCCTTATAGATTTTAAAGAGGCCCATATGAATATGGTGAGGCCTGGATTGATTGTGTATGGCCTGCATCCCAGAGGGGATTTATTAAACAGCCTGAATCTTAAACCGGCCTTAAGCCTTAAGACTAAAATCGTCCATATAAAGTCAGTGCCAAAGGGTAGGAGCGTAAGTTATGGCCGCTCGTATATTACCAATGAAGATACAAAGGTTGCTGCGATCCCGGTTGGATACGGAGATGGTTATCAGCGCCATCTGTCAAACAGAGCGGATGTTTTAATAAGAGGCAGGCGCGCGCCGGTTGTAGGTAAGATATGCATGGATATGGCCATGGTGTATGTAGGGCATATAAAAGGCGCTGAGGTAGGTGACGAGGTAGTTTTAATAGGGAGACAGGGTAAAGATAACATAAAGGTTGAAGAACTGGCCGGTCTTGTATATACTATTCCATACGAGATAGTCTGTAATATTGGAAGACGTGTCCCCAGGATGTATAAAACTTAAGGAAGGCTCATTTTATGTCAGATAATATATTTTTGACAAAGGAAGGTTACGAAAAGCTCAACAAACAGCTTAAAGAGTTAAAGGGCCCGAAGCGCAGGGAGATAGCGTCCAGCCTTGAAAAGGCCAGGCTCCTGGGCGATCTAAGCGAGAACGCAGAATATGATTCCGCAAAACAGGCACAGGCAGTAAATGAGAAAAGGATCCATGAGCTTGAGACCAAGCTTTCCGCTGCCAGAATAATCGATGAGAAAAGCATATCTACGGACAAGGCCTATGTGGGAGCCACAGTAAAGCTTAAAGACATAGATTCTGGAGAAGATATAACCTATCAGCTTGTGACAGAAGATGAAGCGGATTTTGGAGCAGGTAAGATTTCCATTTCATCCCCTGTGGGCAAGGCCTTTTTAGGCAAGAAAAAGGGAGAGGTGGTTGATATAAAGATCCCTGCCGGGACATTAAAATATAAGGTAATGGACATTTCCAGATAAAATTGTATTGTAATATTTTAGTAAAATGAGATAATATAAGACAATATGCTTAGAGACAGTTACCATTAAACGGAAGGAGAACAAAATGCGTAGCAGGAATATTTGTCTTTTGGCGGCTGCGGCACTGATTTGCAGCTTCTTATGGGCTGGGTCAGGAAACGCGGCCGCCTCTAAAATTGCGGCAAAGGTAAATGGCAAGGCCATAAAGGAAGATACCTTGAACGCCGCCATGACTAATTTTGTCGAGAACCAGAAGATGTTTGGCCAGGAGGTTAAAGAAGAAGAAAAGGCAGAGCTTAAGGGGAAGATACTTCAAGAGTTGATTTCAGCAGAGCTTTTGTATCAGGAAAGCAAAAAGGCCAAACTGGGAAACCTGAGTAAAGAAGTGGAACAGCAGCTCGAGAATATCAAAAAGGGATTTGGTTCAGACGAGGAATTTAAAAAGATGCTGGAAGGCAGGGGTATCAACGAAAAAGACCTTAAAGAAGATATAGAGAAGGGCATTTCCATAAAGAAGTTTCTGGATGAGAAGGTCTATAATAGTATCATGGTGAGCGACGCGGCAAAAAAAGAAGAATACGAGAAAAATCAGGACAAACTCAATGTCCCGGAACAGGTAAGGGCCAGTCATATACTTGTGCCAGTAAAAGAAGACGCGAGTGACGAAGATAGAAATGCGGCCCGCGAGAAGATAGAAAGTTTAAGAAAGAGGGTTATCTCAGGCGAGGATTTCGCGGAACTCGCAAAGGAAAATTCAGCGGATGGCTCAGCTGCGAGCGGCGGAGATTTAGGCTATTTTGGCACGGGTCAGATGGTCAAGCCTTTTGAAGACGCGGCGTTCAGTATGGAAATAGGAGATGTAAGCCCTGTAGTTGAGACTCAATTTGGTTATCATATTTTAAAGCTAACTGATAAAAAGGCCCCGCATGTCCTTACCTATGATGAAGTGGAAAAGGATGTCGAAGGGTTTTTGATGAATAAGCTTAAAAGGGAAAAACTGAATAGTTTAATCGAGGAGTTAAGAAAAAAGGCAAAGATAAAGATAGATTAATTTAAATAACCAGGCATATTGAGGATTTAAAATGAAAAGTGATATTATAAAAAAAGGTATTTCCAGGGTTGGCAACCGCGCCTTATTATACGCTACAGGTGCGTGCGCCAAGGATTTAAGTAAGCCGTTTATTGGAATCGCTTCCAGTTTTACAGATCTGGTGCCTGGCCATATGCACATGAGGGGCCTTGAGCGGGCGATCGAGAACGGAGTCTATGCTGGCGGAGGAAAGCCATTTATTTTTGGCGTGCCAGGTATATGCGACGGCATTGCAATGGGGCACTTTGGCATGAGATATTCGCTTGCCTCCAGGGAGCTTATAGCTGACACTATAGAGACCATGGCAGGCGCGTATAACCTGGATGGGCTTGTGCTTTTGACAAATTGCGATAAGATTACGCCAGGCATGCTCATGGGCTGCTTGAGAATCAACATACCTTCTATAGTCGTGACAGCAGGGCCCATGCTTACAGGCCGCTATAAAGGCAGGAGGCTGGACCTTGTCCGTGATACCTTTGAAGCTGTTGGAAAATATAAAAAAGGGGAGATATCCAGGAAAGAATTAGATGAACTTGAAATCAATGCCTGTCCTGGCCCGGGTTCTTGCCAGGGACTTTTTACTGCAAACACAATGAGTTGCCTGACTGAGACAATGGGGATGTCCCTGCCGGGCTGCGCAACATCTCTGGCAGTCTCGAGCAAAAAATCCAGGATAGCTTTTGAAAGCGGCGAGAAAATAGTGGAGCTCGTTAAAAATAATATAAACCCGCGAAAGATATTGACTAAAAAGGCATTCTTGAACGCGATTATAGTCGATATGGCATTAGGCGGGTCTACAAATACAGTGCTGCACCTTACAGCTATTGCAAAAGAAGCAGGCGTTAAGCTTGATCTTGGCGTGTTCGATAGTATAAGCCGCCAAACGCCTAAGATAGCAGACCTTAGGCCAGGAGGCGAATATTTTCTTGAAGACCTGGAGATGGCAGGCGGTATTCCAGCTGTCTTAAACAGGCTGATATCAAGATTAAAGGACAATCCTACGGTCAGCGGGACATCTATAAAAAATATAGCTTCTAAGTCAGTAGTCGATGATGAAGAGATCATAAGGCCATTGGGCAATCCTTATAAAGAAGAAGGCGGCATCGCTATATTAAAAGGTAATATCGCGCCTGAAGGCGCTGTCGTGAAACAGGGCGCTGTCCATGAGAACGCGATGGAGTTCACGGGCCGCGCAAAGGTCTTTGACTCTGAAGAAGAGGCAATGGACGCGATATTAAAAGACAAGATCAAAAAAGGCAATGTGGTGGTCATAAGATATGAAGGCCCGAATGGCGGCCCTGGCATGAGAGAGATGCTTTCTCCTACCTCTGCTATAGTCGGCATGGGCCTTTCTGATGACGTGGCGCTTATAACTGACGGAAGGTTTTCAGGAGGGACAAGAGGCCCCTGCATAGGCCACATCTCCCCTGAAGCGTCAAAACGCGGTCCCTTGGCTATAATAAAGAATAATGACTGCATCAAGATAGATATAAGAAAAAGACGTATCAATGTGGCGCTCAGCGACGCTGAAATAAAAAGACGCCTTAAAAAATGGAAGGCGCCTAAACCAAAGGTGTCAGAAGGCTGGCTCTCCAGGTACGCGAAGTTTGTTTCATCAGCAAGTAAGGGAGCCGTATTAGAAGTTAGCTGAGGTTATCTGAAGTTATCTGACGATGCCTGAAGTTGCTTTTGTTTTTTCTGCAACATCAGTTAACATCAGACAACCTCATTTAACCTCAGATAACCTTATCAGTGGAGCAGTGATATGAAAATGACAGGCGCGAAGATATTCATAGAGGCACTCAAAAAAGAGGGCGTTGAGATCATGTTCGGCTATCCTGGAGGAGTGGTGCTGCCTATTTTTGACGCCTTGTATGACAGCGGTATAAATTTTATATTGACCAGGCACGAGCAGGGGGCCGCTCATGCGGCGGATGGATACGCTCGCGCGACAGGAAAGGTCGGGGTATGCCTTGCTACTTCCGGGCCTGGCGCGACAAATCTTGTTACAGGCCTTGCGACAGCTAATATGGACTCTGTGCCAATAGTCGCTTTTACCGGACAGGTCAGGACTTCTCTTATAGGAAACGACGCGTTTCAAGAAGTAGATATCAGCGGCATAACCAGACCTATTTCAAAACATAATTATCTGGTAAAGGATATCAATAAGCTGGCGACAGTCATAAAAAACGCATTTCATATAGCCTCGACTGGCAGGCCTGGTGTGGTGGTTGTAGACATACCTGTTGATATACAGATACAGGAAGCGGATTTTTATTATCCTGAAAGCATAGAAATAAGAGGATATAAACCTACTTACAATGCCCATATCGGCCAGATAAAGAGGGCCTGCAAGCTGATTGCCGCCAGCAAGAAACCAGTTCTTTATGTGGGCGGAGGCGTGATTATCTCAAACGCGTCTGGCGAGCTTATTGAATTTGTGAAAAAGACAGAAATCCCGGTGACTATGACGCTCATGGGGCTCGGCGCATTTCCAGGCACCGACAAGTTTTCGCTTGGTATGCTCGGTATGCACGGCACTGCATACGCGAATCATGCTATCCATGAATCAGACCTTATTATAGCTATCGGAGCAAGATTTGATGACAGGGTGACTGGCAAGATAGAGGAATTCGCGCCGCACGCGAAGATCATTCACATAGATATAGATCCCTGTGCCATAAGCAAAAATGTAGAGGTTGACATACCTATAGTGGGCGACGCGAAATGCGCGCTCAGGGACCTTTTGAAGAATGTGGAGAAACCAGATATATCCGGCTGGCATAAACAAATCGAGGTATGGAAGAAGAAATACCCCCTCACGTATAAAGATGATTCTAAACTGCGTCCGCAGTATGTGGTAGAGGAGATCTATAATGTTACAAAAGGAAATGCTATCATCACCACTGAGGTGGGTCAGAACCAGATGTGGGCCGCGCAGTTTTATAAATACGATAAGCCGAGGCAGTTTATATCCAGCGGAGGCCTTGGTACAATGGGATATGGTTTTCCGGCCGCGATAGGGGCCCAGATGGGGTGTCCGAAAAAGCATGTGTTTGATATAGCTGGAGACGGAAGCATACAGATGAATATACAAGAGCTTACAACAGCGGTAGCAAATAAGGTCCCTGTAAAGGTCGCTATATTAAATAATGGATGTCTTGGTATGGTGCGGCAGTGGCAGGAGCTTTTTTATAAAAAGAGATATTCTTATACGATATTAGAGGCCTGCCCTGATTTTGTGAAACTCGCGGAGGCATACGGCGCGGTCGGCATGAGAATAACAAAGAAGAAAGATGTCAGGAAGGCGATAAAAGACGCCTTGAAGATAAAAAGACCTGTGATGATGGATTTCCGGGTTGAACCGGAAGAAAACGTGTTTCCTATGGTTCCGGCAGGTCAAGCGATCAATAAGATGATAGGGGTCTTGGCTTGATATGAAAAAGACAATAGCGGTTTTAGTCGAAAATCATTTTGGCGTGTTGACGCATGTCTCAGGGCTTTTCAGCGCGCGTGGATTTAACATAGACAGCCTTACAGTAGGCGAGACAGAAGACCCTACTATTTCAAGGATGACTATAGTCGCCGACGGAGACGAAAAAACCCTGGAGCAGGTAAAAAAGCAGCTCAATAGGCTTATAGATGTCGTGAAAGTAATAGATCTCACGGATGAGGATTTTGTAGACAGGGAACTCGTGCTTGTGAAGGTCAAGATAGACAACAAGAAGCGTTCTGAGATATTGCATGTCGCCGATACGTTCCAGGCGAAGATAGATGACGTGAAAAAGGAAAACGTGGTCATTGAGGTCACCGGCGACCAGAACAAAATAAAGTCGTTTATAGAGATGATGCGGTCTTTCGGGATAGTGGAAATCGTGAGGACTGGCCGCATAGCGATAGGGAGGAAATAATGGCAACAAAGATGTATTATGACAAGGACGCGGATTTAAATGTTTTAAAAGGCAAAAAAATAGCGATTATAGGATACGGGATTCAGGGCCGCGGACAGGCATTAAACCTGCGCGACAGCGGACTTGATATTATAGTCAGTGAACTGGAAGGTATAGAGAATTATAAGATAGCTGAAAGGGACGGGTTCAAGCCAGTATCAGCCGCAGAGGCCGCGAAACAGGCTGACCTGATCCAAATCCTTACCCAGGACCATGTCCAGGCAAAGGTCTACAAGCAGGCAATAGAGCCGAATCTTAAAGAAGGAAAGGCGCTTTTATTTTCGCATGGTTTTAATATACATTTTAAGCAGATAATCCCGCCCAAAAACGTGGATGTCCTGATGGTGGCGCCAAAAGGACCTGGAGCGCTTGTAAGGCAGATGTACGAGGAGAAAAAAGGCGTGCCGTGTCTTCTGGCTGTTTATCAAGACGCGAGCGGCAAGGCGAAAGATATAGGCCTTGCGTACGCAAAAGGTATTGGCGGCACAAGGGCAGGCGTTATAGAGACCACTTTTAAAGAAGAGACAGAGACGGATCTTTTTGGAGAGCAGGCTGTTCTGTGCGGCGGGGTAAGCGAGCTTATCAAGGCAGGTTTTGAGACGCTGTTGGATGCCGGTTATCAGCCTGAGATAGCCTATTTTGAGTGCCTGCATGAATTAAAGCTTATAACCGATCTTATATATAAGGTCGGTATCCAGGGCATGAGAAAGAGGGTTTCAGATACCGCGGAATACGGTGACCTTACTAGAGGTAAAAGGGTCATAACAGCCGAAACCCGCAAAGAGATGAAGAAGATACTCGAAGAAGTCCAGTCAGGGAAATTCGCGGAAGAATGGATCAAGGAAAACGAAAATGGCAGGCCATTGTACAATAAACTTTCAAAGGCGGATGACACGCATCCTGTTGAGGTAATCGGCAAGAAGCTGCGCGGGATGATGGATTGGATTAAATAAATGAGGACGTGACTTACGGAACAAAGTGAACGTAAGTCACTTGTCCGAATTTATCCCGAGCGAAGCGAGGGATCTTGTGAGATTGGCCGAACTCAGTTGAGTTCGGCACTTCCTCGGACATTTCGTCCTCGGTCGCTTCGCGACTCGCAATGACAAAGAGTAAGAACATGAAGAAAATAATAATTTTCGACACAACCTTAAGAGACGGCGAGCAGTCGCCCGGCGCCAGCCTGGATATAAAGGCAAAGATAGAGATCGCCAAACAGTTGGCCAGGCTGGGCGTGGATGTTATTGAGGCTGGGTTTCCGATTGCGTCACCCGGAGATTCTAAGGCGGTGTATGAGGTGGCGTCTATTGTTAAGGGTCCATCAATATGCGGCCTTGCAAGGGCTAAAACGAAAGATATAGATAAGTGTCTAGAAGCGCTAAGACCAGCAATAAAAAGGGAACAAGCCAGGGTCCATGTTTTTTTAGCAACTTCAAATATTCACATGAAATATAAATTAAAAAAGGCAGAAGAAGAGATACTGAAACTGGCAAAGTATTTTGTAAAATATGCAAGCGATCGTTGCGGTGACGTTGAGTTTTCACCAGAGGATGCATCGCGCTCAGATGTGGATTTTTTGTGCCGCGTAGTTGAGGCAGTTATAGACGCTGGCGCAAAGACAGTCAATATACCTGATACTGTTGGTTATGCAATACCTGTTGAGTTTGGTAGTCTTATAAAAACAATAAAAACAAAAGTGCCTAATTCCAATAAAGCGGTAATAAGCGTACATTGTCATAATGATCTTGGGCTTGCTGTAAGCAATTCTCTTTCAGCCATTCAGAGCGGAGCAGAGCAGGTAGAATGTACTATTAATGGCCTTGGTGAAAGGGCAGGTAATGCGTCTTTGGAAGAGATAGTAATGGGATTAAAGACAAGAGAAGATATGTTTAAATGCACAACATCTATAAAGACAGAAGAGCTTTACAAGACCAGTCGCCTTGTAAGTAAACTTACAGGTATAGTGGTCCAGCCTAATAAAGCAATAGTAGGCCAGAACGCATTCAGTCACGAAGCAGGAATTCACCAGGACGGTATTTTGAAAAAAAGTATCACCTACGAAATAATGAAGCCCGAGGATGTGGGTTTTGGCGCTACCAGGCTTGTCCTGGGCAAGCATTCAGGCAAGCATGCGCTTGGGGACAGATTGAAAAAACTAGGAATCGAGCTCAGCGATGCTGATTTGATAAAGGCCTTTCAGCGGTTTAAGGACCTGGCGGATAAGAAAAAAGAGGTTTTTGATGAAGACCTGCTGGCAATAGTCGAGGATGAGATAGTCTCTGTGCCTGAGACTTACAGGATAAGCGGATTTGAATATAGGAGCGGTAAAGATATTGAGCCCCACGCCACGATAGAGCTGACAAAAGGAAATACAGTAAAAAAAGAATCTTCGTCCGGAGACGGGCCAGTGGATGCCTGCTACAAGGCCATTGAAAAGATAACAGGCGCGAAGCTTAAGCTACTGGATTATTCTCTTAAGTCCACAACAGGCGGCAAAGATGCGTTGGGAGAGGTATCTGTG
>Ga0180732_1001869_pt1 | contig 12052 bp, 14 predicted proteins | sample KR11_01MetaG_FD_148674 | JGI IMG/M metagenome (GOLD analysis project Ga0180732, IMG submission 148674) | Groundwater microbial communities from the Olkiluoto Island deep subsurface site, Finland - KR11_0.1 MetaG | ecosystem: Environmental > Aquatic > Deep subsurface > Groundwater | place...
GCTGATGCAGCATCGACTGCTCGTTCATTCTTTATTTTACAACAAAAACCACGTTTTGGGCGAGTTATCCAGGATAATCGATGAGCTCGAATTTAATGTAAGGGTAGAGGAAGAAAGGAGAAAAACCATGCGTGTGATATCACCGCAATCCGGCGCATGCGTACTGATTGAGAAATAATGCACCCGAAACTCAAATCATATCGTCTCCGCAGGCAGCACAGGCGAGCTTCGCATAGGTACAGACTCAATCACCCAACACATAGGCGTTTCATTTCTCAAGTTCATCTCTTTATCATTGTTACTCTGCTTGCTGGCGTTGCCTGCGCTGGCCGCGAGTAAGTTTCATTTCTCAAGTTCATCTCTTTATCATTGTTACTAAGCAAGCTCGGCATTGCCGCCGATTTAGTGGATCTGTTTCATTTCTCAAGTTCATCTCTTTATAGCGTCGGGGTCAAGGGGTAGAGAAAACTCAACGCCTTCAGGATTGAGATGAATCGTACCCCTTGCAATAATAGCGATAGAACTACCGAAAACCATATATACATTAAGAACATATTAACCTTTGTGAAAATCCAGAATAGCAGTAAAAAGTATAAAACTGATAACCATCTGGTCTATAGCTGCCAGTATCACGTCATTTTTTGTCCCAAATACAGACGATCTGTATTGGTTGATGGAATAGACCTAAGACTGAAAGAACTAATCAAAAGTAAAGAATTGGAATATGGGTACGAAGTTCTGGATATGGAAGTAATGCCCGATCACGTTCATTTGATATTAGATGTGAATCCAAAAGTGGGTATATTCACAGCCGTCAGTCGTATTAAAGGATATACCTCTCATGAATTGAGAAAAGAATTTCCATCATTGAAAAGCAGAATACCGACACTTTGGACACAATCAAAGTTCATATCTTCTGTAGGCGCAGTAACGCTTGAAGTTGTTAAAAAATATATTGAGGGGCAAAAAGGAGTATGAAGAAAGCATTTCAATTCAGGATATACCCGAACAAGAATCAGGAAGTTAAACTGAATAGAACACTTTCTACATGCAGACACTTGTATAACGATTCTCTTGGAGAACGAAAGCGACAATCTGAACTTAACGAACTGGAAAGAACATTTGGTGTATCTCCCTGGGGAAAACCAGAATGGATAAACTATTATGACCAGGCTAATAACATGTCGGGATCAAAAACAGATTTCCAGAAAGAAGTATTCTCCCAGGTATTACAGAATGTCCTGAAACGGGTAGATAGAAGTTTCAAGAATTTCTATAATGGTTTTGGATATCCTAGATTTCAGGGACGAAACAGGTACAACAGCTTCACATATCCACAGAAGGGATTTGAACTCGATGAAAAACTCAACCTCTCGAAGATAGGAAATATCAGGATCATCCAGCACAGAGAGATTGAAGGTAAAATCAAGACCTGCACCATCAAAAAAGATATTGACCAATGGTATGTTACCTTTTCATGTGAAATCGAAAACCCTATTCCGGCTGAGATCAAGACCAAAACGGGAATCGATGTGGGCTTAATCGACCTGATCACCCTGAGTAATGGGGAACAGATCAAACCGCCAAAGTTCTTGCGAGAATCAGAGGATAAACTAACACACGAACAGAAGCGGTTAAGCCGGAAAAAGAAAGGATCAGGAAAAAGAAACAGGCAAAGAATAATAGTAGCAAAAGTACATCGTAAGATCAGGAATCAAAGAAAAGATTTCGCTCATAAAACATCAAGAAATTTGGTCGATACCTATGACAGTATTAAATTTGAAGATTTGCAGATAAAAAACATGGTACAGAACCATTGTCTTGCTAAATCCATATCTGATGCTGGTTGGTATCAGTTAATGAATTTCACGGAATACAAAGCAGAATATGCTGGTAAATTCGTTGAATTCGTTAATCCGGCAGGAACTTCTCAGGAATGTATTTGTGGATATCCAGTACTGAAAGACCTTTCAGTAAGGATACATAGATGTCCTTCCTGTGGTCTTGTGATGCCAAGGGATCAAGTATCCGCAAATATAATAGAGAATAGACCATCAATAAGTACCGTAGGAACTACGGGAATTAACGCCCATCAAGGACTACTCAATAGAGGGTCAATGCAGTGGGAAGCTCCAACCCTTCAGGGGGAGTAGTTCACTTACCGCAAGGAGTCGTATTCCAGCGAGATTCGTGGAATAAGAGATCAAGAACACACACATGAGGGCAGGTTCCGGAGCATGCTTAAAAATACAGAGGACAGCATCAGCGAAATTGAAAAAATGCTGAAAGATGAGCGGCGCCAGAAAGAGGTGCAGCAAGAGATAGAGCGCCGCAAGAAAGAACAGGATGATCGCAGGAAGCGTGAGGATGCGCAGCGCAAGCGCGCGGCGCCCTTGAGCGAAGGATACCACAGTCCATACAGGCCGAGAAGGAGTTAGGAAAATATGCTAAATCGCTGGGATGTGATTATGGATTTCGCTTTAACAGGTGCCAGGAAACCGGAAGAAATATACAGGTTGCTCAAACAGGAATCTGAAGGAGCAGTTCGAGACGAACAGGAAGCCATAGATAAATACGCCAAGATCATTACTGACGCGGAACGGGGTGGATGCAGGGATATTGTGAATGAAGTACGTGGAATCCAATCCCAGGAAAAGACACACAAAGGCCAATTCCAGAGGACCATTACCGATATAGACCGAAAGATAACGGATCTAAAGAGACAGATAGAGGACGAGCAGCGCAAGCTGGCAGATGAACAGCGCAGAGAAGAGCAAGACAAGAAGGATAGACTCAACCACGCGCGCATAACTGAAATCAGGCGCAGGGGGTGGGTATTGAATGGTTCAAGTTGAAGTCGATGTGGTATCTGTAACTGCATACAAATGTGTGCATTGCGAAGGATTGTTTCAAGACATGAGCTCAGCTTTAGAACATCTTGATAAATGCCCTGCGCGGCCAGCGGAGAGCTACTTAGATAATTCGTCGTTTGGCAACATGATCTTGAAAGAGGCGGTTGTCTGAATGCCAACCTGGGCGCAGAGGGAAGCTGCAAGGAAAGAAAAATATCCTGAATCGTCAGGCGTGGGCGATATGCTGCTTAAGAGAGATCAAGAATTCGTAAAACCCATAGATTGCCAGCGGGTTATGATCCAACGCACGCGTGATTGCCCCAAAGCAAAAATAACGTTTCCTGAAGATGTAGTTACGTTACTGCGGGAAATGGGCGACTACGAACGCGAAAGGGCAATGATCCTTTCTTTAGACACAAAGAATAATGTTATCAGTATTGAAAATATCAGCACAGGATCGTTGAACGCATCTATTGTTCACCCCAGAGAAGCCGTAAAGGGAAGTTTGCTGGCGAATGCAGCACATATAATTTTTGCCCACAACCACCCCTCTGGAGACCCGAGTCCTTCAGTAGAAGATCGGGCAATTAACAAAAAGCTACAAGAAGCTTTTAATATTGTAGGGATAGATATGCTTGACAGTATAATTATAGGTAGAGATGGTTATTATTCAGCCAGGGAACATGGCGAAATGTTTCCAGAATCAAAATATAAAGAATCAAAACCAGGAGAAATGAAAATTATGGAGAAGCATACAAAATCGGAAATAGAATCAGATGAAGATGACGCGTGCTCAGTAGCAACTACTGCTGCACTGAGTGTCATCAACGAACGATGCGGTGCGGAAGGCGATGAAGATGTGATAGAATCATTGGAGCGCCAGGCCATACGAATGATAGAAAAGGCTGATAAGGATAGCAGACCTGGGCTGGAGAGGCAGCTGCAATATTACAAAGATAATAGTGATGCGGCGGGTATGTTAAAGCTGATCGATTTTCTCAAGATTGGGTTTTGAAAGCCAATCATTCTTTTTCTGAAACCGTTCCTGTGCTCTGTCCCGCGCTTTAGGCACGTTGATTATAATTTCAGGAAAATCATAATCAACAAACACCTCATCATTCTCTCCTAAATCATACACGTTTTTGAGCGTTCTCCGATCCAGGATCACGCACAACGAATTACCGTTCCTCTTAATACGCCTTTTTTCCATTCTATTATACCTCCAAATATATTTCTATAACAACTGAATATATTTCTATAATGATATTCGACTATATTATGGTTGGCATGTCATTGTGTATTACAGAAGGTATATATATTAGCCAGATTATATGTATTATATATGAATCTAACATTTCAAAAATTATCACTAACTATTCTTGTAATAATATTTTATCTTATGTTATGCTTTCCGGTTATGGCAGGAGGCTTCACAGTTAAAAGTATTGACATGGTAGGAGATACGTTTTTAGTAAATGTGATTGCGAATGGCGGTGGTAATTCTCTTAAGGGTGTTATCAGCCCATCTGATTTTAATATACCTGGAATTCAAGTTAACAGCACAATCATCTTTGAGATAAGTAATGTCGCTGAAACACTTACTTATGCTCCAATCAATATGGGAACTGGTGCACTGTGGCATTACAAGCTTACATATTATGAGGCAGGAGATGATTTCTGGACTGGTGCGTATTGTGCCCCCATTCCTGCGTATTGTTTCATTACAATACCTGGTCGTTTGAATGGTTTTGGTAATCAGCAAACCGTTGTAATAGAGAAGGTCCCTGCAGGATCATATGGGGTATTCCAAAACCCCGATAGGTCATCGAATGCAATCGCAAAAGTGACAGTTGATGGGAAAATATTTAAAGAGAATATAGGTAGTGGCGAAAGCGCAAAGACTTATGTTCAATTTAAGAATGTTCCAATTTCTATAATGTTCGCTGGTGCTGTGCTGACTGGAAAAGCAGTACCCACGCAATACCCGTATGTAGCAACCCATCCCATTGGTGCATCTCAATGGCGTGTTGCTGATAGACCCGCTTATGATAACATAGTAAATTCTATGATCCAGATAGATACAAAATTGGATATCTGGAAAGAGCAGGAAAAAAGGTATAAGTCATGGGATGAAAAAGCGACCAGAGAAGAGTTAGTATGTCCTGATATATTCTGTTCCCCTATCCAAAGAATGACTGAAGCTCATAATATCCAAATCAAAGAACTGTTAAATAAGAATGTTCAGATTGATTATGGGGCAATAACCGTAAAATCTAACATAGCTGGATATAATGGGAATATATACCATGTTTTGGATAGAACAATCGCTAACAATGAGTATATTATAAACATAAAAGCCTCGGCACTTGATATAATGGTATTATCTGGAAAGCCGCAGATAAATGACATCATTACATCTTCGTTTGCATCGGGAGATGGTAATGCATTCATCAGGGTCATTTTTACGAATGAGGGGAATAACACCGGTACATTTGCAGCAGTGACAAATGGTTCTTTTGAAAGCAACAAGATCACATTAGCTCCAAGAGAACAGGGTAATCTTGTATTGTTCCTGAAAGATGGCATGAACGCCTCAGATATCCTAAAGGAGAATGTTGAGGTTTATGATATTGCTTCTGGTGCTTCTGATTCTAGAGAATTTACCATTAACACCACGCAGCCAAAAACCTATATCCCAAACTCCACACGTGTTTACAATGATGTTGTGATCAAAGCTGACATTAGTGGTATGCAGGAAACCAAAAAAGCTGAATGTTCAACAGGTCTATGGCAGTTCATTGATGGAAAATATCAATGCCAGGATATTAAAACTGCTGTTATGATCCCGCAGGTTGTGGAAACAATCAAGCCGCCGCAACCATTTATCATTGATCCTCCTGCTAAACCCCCAGAACCCACATTCGATTATATGTGGATTGCGATTATACTACTGATTATAATTTTGATTGTATTACTTATCAAATACATTCTTAGTTTTAATATTCTCAGTATGGCGAGATCACGACAAAAAAAAGGATCCGCCCCAGCTACATTCGTGATGCTGGGGCTTCTCGTGTTGTTGATCCTGGGCCTAAGTTTGTATGCCCTGTACTGGGAAAGTGTCCTGGATTTGGGAAATAAAATGATGAACGATATGATGATTGAAATTGTAAAATCAAAGGTGAAATTATGAAAAATAAAATAATAACAACAGTATTATTGATGATGGTAATATCATCAATGGGGCTGGTATCAGCCGGAATAGAAAAAGAAGATAATCAAGCGCCATTCATACAGAGCATTTTTATAAGCTCTAGAACCCCATTTGAGGGTACCAATATTTTAGTTACAGCTGTGGTGTTTGATAATGTTGGTGTGACAAAAGTTATAGCAGATCGCACTCCCATGATTTGTGAAATGGATGGGAAATGGCGGGCGATAGTACCAGTACGGAAAGGCGAAAATGTGGTGCTTGTTGTAGCTCAGGATGATGTAGGAAACTCAGTATTAAGAGAATCAATAAGTTATACTGCATTTGGCAAACTACCGCAAAGTTATAATGAACATCATGCGCCCACATTCATAAATGCTACACTTGGGGATAGATACTATGTCCCAATTGCGATCCCAATTCCGACACCAAAAGTAACACCAAAAGTAACACCAAAAGAAAAGGAAGATAATCAAGCGCCATTCATACAGAGCATTTTGATTAGTTCAAGAACGCCATTTGAGGGAACTAACATTCTAGTTACAGCCACAATATTTGATAATGTTGGCGTAACAAAGGCCACAGCAGATAGTACACCTATGACATGTGGTAATGATGGTAAATGGCGAGCGATAGTACCAGTACGAAAAGGCGAAAATGTGGTGCTTGTTGTAGCTCAGGATGATGTAGGAAACTCAGTATTAAGAGAATCAATAAGTTATACTGCGTTTGACAAACCACCGCAAAGTTATAATGATGGGAATAGAAACTATGATAATGATCAAAACATTGTTGTTCCTGTTCCGACTGTGATCCCAACAGCAACACCAGAAAAGGTAATTAAAAAATGGTTTTGGTGGTGGTAATTAATGAATAAAATAATAACAACAATATTATTGATGATGGTAATATCGTCAATAGGAATAGTTCAGGGAGCAACTGTAAGTTCAGAAGTCAAAGATGGACTTGTTAAAATATCCGTTTCTGTTTCCAGCACAGATGAACAGAGATGGGGCGTATATGTTTCAGCACAAACAGATCATAAAAATGGTATGGCAAGTGATGATGAGGGATACCCCTATTTTGTAGAAAGAATTTTAGGAACAGGAAATAACGAAATTACACGTATGTACCCTGTGGATGATTATGTAGTTGCATTAGCACTGCATGGAGAAGGAGTAGTTGACTTCAGTATGTTTTCTGTTATCCCTAAACCCACTCCAACTCCGACCCCGAGTCCTACACCTACCCCGACACCTACACCTACCCCGACACCTACACCTACTCCAACCCCAACTCCAGTGCCAACACCTGATCCAGGTACAGGCTCAGGCAGCGGTAGTTCAGGAGTATCAGGAGTTGATTTCAGTTCATTTGGTAGCTATTCAAGCGATGCAACCCTATCATTTAATAGTAGCCCGTCTGGAGCTATGGTATACATAAATAAGCAAAAATTAGGGGAAACCCCGATACTTCGTGATGTTGTTGCAGGAAGATACAGAATCGAAATGAAACTTGCAGGGTACGAAGTATATCAGCAAGATATTAATCCTGACGAAGGAGAAGTAAAAAAGATCAATGTGATTTTGGAACCCCTTATAATTGAGCCAAAATCAATAAATGTGACTTTACCTGTAGTGCCTCAAATAATTGTCAACGACACTCATAACGACACTGTCGCGACAACGACAGCGACGACAAACGACAGCAATCCTGTGCTATTTTATGTCGTGTCGCTTGTCGCCATTCTTGTCGCCGTTGTTGGTTTAGGTATTGTAAAGAAAAAATCGGAACGATCAAAGGCAAATCAAGTTGTTGAAAATATCGATACTTCAGTTCCCGGAAAAATAAAAGAAATATTCCGAACTGAAGGAAAAATGGATAATAAAACTCTTGCAGAAAAGATTGGTGTCGATATCCGTACTATCCAAAGAGGTATAATAATATTGAAAGAAGAAGGATATAATATTTAACTTTCCTTCTTCTCATCTCTCTCAAAAGTTGTTAATATTAAGGCTTCGCACGGAGTTGCTGCGGAGCGCGGTGGCAATATTCTGTTTAGGCGTCGCCGCTAGTTATTTTTTAATACATTATCGTTAATTCTGCAAAAAATCATCCAGAGTAAGCAATTTGACCAAAGATTTAACGTCCTCAGCTTTTTCGGTGTCAAAGAATAATTTTATTAATTTTTTCTCATCATCAGTCAGTGAAACATACTCTTCAACATATGTATGATGCCAGCCAACTTTTGGTTTGCTGTTTTTCATTCCATCCCCAAGAACGCCTTCATATTCCGGACGCCTTATTTCATCACCGCAAGACAGACTCGCTTTTTACCTTTTGCCTGGTCTATCGTCTCGCACAATGTCGGCTGTACTAGCTCTATACCATACTTTTCTTGAAGCTGGGTAACCGCACTATGTTCTCCGAGTTTAAGTACAAGCGCATTCCATCTCCCATTTGCTATCATTCGATTTGTCTGTTTATCTTTCACATGTAGCACAGTTCTTGTCCATTCCTGCATTTGACCGCTCTTCCACTGCACCAGTAAGCGCACTATATATAAATTTGATGCGCCTTCTTTTTCGTAATCTTTGATAATGTCCTGAAGCTCATTATTGCTTGCAATTATAAGACCATCTTTTTTGATATCAAGATAGCTATGTGATAGTTTCTTGATACCTAAATCTGTAAGTTTACTCTTACTTTTAGATAAAGTAGTACGCCCGCGCAGATCCACCGTGAGACTTTCTACACCTGAAAGGGCTAAAATGTACCACTATCAAAGCCTTTCATAAACCGGGATTTACAGTAGTTGTAATGAAACCATACATTGAGGGGGAAAGTATCGGGAGCAAGTCATTATACGACATAAACTTTAAAGAAGAAAGCTCTGCAAAGAGATTGGAAGCAAAACTAAAAGAGCTATTCAAGGGTGGGTGTGTGAGGGAGCGCGGCGCAGACGAATTATCTATTGTTGAAACAAATCTATTAAACGTAGGATATACTTTAAGAAATGACGGCAGAGGTCACATGGTTTTACCTAACGGCAAAGGTGTCAGCCCCACAAATTACAGGGGGATAGTAAATCACTGGGAAGTAATAGTCGATGCCGGCTACCTACCGAGCTCAAACATATTTAAATTGAAACACAGCCCGGACATGATCATTGCAGGCGCCATCAATAAAGGGTGGAGGAGATGGACAGGCGAGGCAAGTTACGAGATCAGAGACCTGTCTAAAACCAATGCTGATTTCATAAACATGAGATTAAAGCAACATTTCGATAATAGTGGTTTACATGACGCTCATATAGATGTGTGGTCAGAAGGCAAGTATTACAATTTTGATAAATCAGTCTGGGATAAAAGTAATCATGATATTTTACAGGTAATAAAAAAAATCACCCCAAGATCATATCAACCCGCCAAAGCAATGGAATTAAAATTAATGGAAAATGAATATCTTATCAGGGACCCTGCCACCATCGGCGACCCGGATGCATGGATAGCATCAAAGAGTGCAGCATTTATGGATGATATTCGCGGTGCCCATCATGGCCAGATAGACGGGACGCTGGTAGCGTATGATACAAAAACCAGCATAACAATAGGGTATATTGATTATTCGATCTTTGAAGAAAAATTATACCTGAACAGCATTGAAGTGGAACCTTCGCACAGGCGCCATGGATATGCTACCGCGCTGCTGTTGAAACTGAAAAAGCTCAATCCAGGGATGCCAGTAAAGTGGGGTATGATGACTGAAGAGGGCTGCGCGTTGAAGTCCGGCATTGATAGAGGCATTGCAGAACCCATAGCTGGCGAGGATACGGTGCGCGAACCTGCAGAGAACCTATTCAAGGATGAAAAAAAGGATTGTAAAGACTGGACATTCGGAGATTATGAGATTCTACTGTCCGAGATGAAATCTCCCGATGATCTTGAAGAAATGCTGGACTGTGTAATATTATCGAATAAACTGACCAATATCGAAATCGAAACGCTCAGGAAACTTATTGAAAACAAAATGGAGGAATAATTATGGATATAAAACCCGCAGAAGCAATAACCGTGTACAGTTTGATAGTGACAGGAATTGTGGGTAGTGTAGGAACAATGGCACTAACCCAACTGATTAAAAATAAGGAAAAGACACCTATGCAACCATTATTTGTGGCAACACTGCTCACCATCGTGGCCACCAGTGCATCAGTTTATTTGATATCAAAACAATCCAAATGATAATGCAAACCGCAGCGCAGGTCAAGGAAGAGATATACAACCGCATAGCAATTATAGCCGAGCCTCGCGCCAGGTATATCCCAGGTTCCAACAAACAGGCAGATGCTCTAATAGCAGAACTGCGCTTGATCGTGGGTCAGCGTGTTGCAGGGCAGACAATAGCTATAAAAGATAGAACTAGATTTTCTGAGATATTGACCGAACTCAACCAGGTACATAATATCACTACAAGGGAGTTAGAATCTATAACTAAAATGTCACGTGGTGGTTTGGCAAGATATATTGTCCCGAAGGAAAAGGAAATTGATGTACGTTTTCTCAAAAAGCGAGAGGGAAAAGAAGCATTATTAAATGAACTTCGCACGATCGTAAGCCAGAAGAGGGCAGGGAAAGTACCACTTCAATTCAGACCGAGATTCTCTGAAATTATAGCCAGGCTTACCCAGGTGCATGATATGACCTTCAGTGAATTAGAAGAAATAACTGGAATTGGACGAGATTATCTATCAGATTATCGGAATAGATTTTTTGAAGGTCGTGCAGAGATCAAGCCGAAACCCTTTATTCCTGGCGCTAACCCCGCAAAGAAAACATGGTGGAAGAAACAGGGGAAAAGTTACAAAGAGATATGGTCATTTGCGCAGGACATTACCGAGATATCTCCTATTGTGACAAAAGGAGATTACAGGAAGATAGCCGTTGAAGCGGTCAATTACGTGAACGTGAACGAAGCTGTGAGAAACCAGCTTCTTGATTTTATCGAGACCGAGGCTTTCACGAGCATGCAGAGCATGTCAGGATACAGGATGATGGCTCAGATCCCGATATTATTTGTCCAGTGGCTCTCTGAACAAAAAGGATATGAGATTACTTTTGGAGATCTTGATTTCGAATCTGAACGTAAACCCAGGGGCATTACAGCATCCACAGGTCAGAGGTTCGTGAACGATTACGTTCCCGAAAAATCACCGCGACCGGGGGAACCTGCAATAAGATCAGAAACATCCCAGGCTCACGTCAGATCCGCACTTATAAAGTTCTTCAAGTTCCTTGAGATCCGGGGAAAGATAGAGAAATATTCCATGCTTGGAATGAATATCGGTATGGAACGAAAGATCAGTCCTGTGGTGTACAATATGAGCGACCTTGACGAGATATTCAATAAGATCATATCCGGGAAACCTGCGTATTATTCCCTATTCATGAGATTACTGATACAGATAGGGTCAAGACCAGGACAGATATATCCAATAAAATGCGGTGACCTTGAGTTCGGTGTAGTCACAAAGGACGCGTTAGACAGGGACTTTTATCCCATCAACCCGAAGAAAATACTGGAAGAAGAGAAAAAAAGGCGGGGCGAGAAAGTAAAGAAGAAATACGCGCCAGGCACAGCATTGATATCGGCTCGGCTGAAGAATGATCTCGAAGCATGGTGCAAGATCAACAATTTATCATCCAACGATGCCATATTTGAGAAATTCATACAGCTTGGCGGCATCCAGGAAGGGATCAGGAATAAAGCACATATTCTTTCAGGATACAAAAAAGTGGCGGATCGGTGGGTAGGGGATAAGACAAGAATGAAGGTTTTGACGCACGATCCTGATTATTATACCCTATACGGGCTCAGGCATACCTGGGCATCTGTTATCTATAATATCACTAAAGATGTGAAATATGTCACAACATCAGGAGGGTGGGCTAGCGGATCATCAGTTCCAATGGATGTGTATGTTCAGTCC
>Ga0180732_1001870_pt1 | contig 12046 bp, 18 predicted proteins | sample KR11_01MetaG_FD_148674 | JGI IMG/M metagenome (GOLD analysis project Ga0180732, IMG submission 148674) | Groundwater microbial communities from the Olkiluoto Island deep subsurface site, Finland - KR11_0.1 MetaG | ecosystem: Environmental > Aquatic > Deep subsurface > Groundwater | place...
TAGCTCGTATACCGCGCGCCGGAACATATTCCAGCCGGCGCGGCTCTTGGGTATGCGTTGGCCAGCGATTGCCGACAGAATCTCGGCCCGATGTGCGGCCTGGGCCGGCCCATACAGTGCATCTATTCTCCCTCCGGTGTAGGTTTGGAAGAGGTTTCGGGCGCGGCGCGCTGCTTGCGCCTTCGGGCCCCATACGGTTTCGGTTGTGGTTGTAGACATCGTTTCGGCTCCTGTTTAGGGTATGGTGGGGTAGTTTCCCAAGCCGGCCGAGTTTCCGCGGCCGGTTCTGGAGGATTATTCGCCGATCAAGGGGAGATGATCCGCGAATTTCTTGATCCAATCGGCCAATCCTTCCCGGGTAAGGTTTCGGGGAATGCGGTCTCCGGAAGCCCATTCTGTATCGGCCGCTTTGTGGAATGATGCGATTAGTTCGCCCCACTTCCCGTCTTTGGCCGGCCGAAACGTCAAAAACAAAGGTTGGTTGACGTTTCGGCAATACGCATCGAAAGCCTCATTGGCGGCTTTCACGATCATGTCGCCGTAGCGGGTTCGCCAATCAACAGGCATTACACGGGGGATAGTGGCCATCGTTTCGTCTCCTGATATTGGGGTAACGGGGTAAAGTAGGTTTCCAAGCCGGCCGGTCCGCCCGCGGCCGGTTCTGGCAAGCTACTTCCTCAGACTATTGCCGCTTGCGCAGCCGATTGCGCAGGTGTACTGTACGATAATAGGCTTCGCTTTCGCCGGGGAAGCGGACCAACCATCCTTCGTGCCCATCGTGATCCTGTCCCTGGCTGTCAACCAATACAGCGATACCCTCGCGGTCTGCATCAGTAAACGGTTGCTGGTAGACAACGACCCGGTCGCCCGTCGTTAGCGTTTGCGACATCGTTCACTCCTATTCAAGTGGGGTAACGGTTCAAAACACAAGCGGCGCGCCGGGTTGCGGGGCCCGGTTGCGCGGTCGCGCCCTGGGGGCTAGGTTACAGGTCTATGTCCCCGTCGCAAGCGTCGAGAGCCGCGGCCAACCCGTCTTCGGGATCGGGCGCCGGAGTGACGCACTGATCAGTTACCACGGGCGCGCCGAACGGCATCTGATACTCGATTCGATGCACGTACATCGCCGATCCGTCGTTGTACTGTCGGCGAAGGGCCTTCCGGCCGCAATGGGGACACGCCACGATACGATGCAACGTGGACTTCCGCCGCTTCGTGTAGTCGACGGGGGCACGCATAGCAGACTCCTGTTTTAGAGAGTGGGGTAACACGGCCTCTACCCTACACGAATTGCCCCACAGGTAGTACAGCCGTAAGTGCAAGCAGCAACACGAGATATGACGCAATACTCCCCAGCATACCCATTGTGAAACGTGCCACACCACCCGATATTTATCGGCGCAACTAATGGCAGGGAAACAAGTTAAAATATTCGGGATATTTCCCATTTTCTAGTCGAGGGGATATTCGGCCAACAGCCAGACCGACAGCACAAGCCGGCCGCCAACCGTTTCCCCAGTTGCCTGCGAGTTCCCAGGGATCCTGTCGCCAGGTTGCAGCCACCGACCGTTTCCCCAGGAATCCTGTCGCCAGGTTGCAGCCACCTCAATACGCTGTGCAAACCGTTTCCGACAGCACAAGCCGGCCGCCAAGAGACCAACAGACAAGCAGCCGCAACCAAGCCACCGACCGTTTCCCAGGGACCCTGTCGCCAGGTTGCCGTTGCCGGCCGTTTCCCACGGCAACAACCAAGGAGAAGTGAACCGAGACTTCCGAGATCGTTTCGACCGGAGGACAATAGCAAGCCTATTGCAAGCCTATCTCCGGCCCGTTTCCGAAGTGCCTCCGCCCAAGAGACCGACAAGTAACAGACAACCAGCCACCGACCGTTTCCCCACGGCAACCAAGGAGAAGGCCAGACAGCGACGCCGCCAGCCAGCCAGCGTCCTTGCCACTAGGGCACAAGCACGTCGGCCGGCCGCTATGCCGGCGTCAAGGCCCGGAATAATGCCCAGGACGCCGGATCGGCAATGGGGTCCAGCCCGTTTCCGCCGTATTCCGATCGGGGGCAAACCGCGCGGAAATAGCCCGCAAACGGGGCGGAAAGCAAATGGCACGCCCGTGGTGTTTGGCCGATGCCCCAGGGCCGACGTTTCCAGACCGTTTCCCAGGGCAACCAATGCCGAGAAGAACAGACAAGCAAGAGACAAGCAACCAGACAAGCAACCACCACCACAAGCAAGCCTGAAATCGCCACCACAAGCAAGCCTGAAGCAAGCCTGAAATAAGGGGAATACCGGGTTCATTTGTACCTCCAATGGGGGGTTTCTGAAAGTTCGTTCGGTTGCGCCCCTTGCTTGTTAGCAGGGAAAATAGCCCAAATCTCGGCAAAAGAAGAGTTGCCCCCAGATGCGCACCACCCAAGAGAACTGGTTTCCTACTACCCCAGGGGGGGACCCCCCCAACTGGCGAGGCGTCGATGTTATATATAGGGACCCTGTGTACTTTTTCAGCAAATCCAAATGGTAAGGTGGTGCGATTCGGAATTCAGATGGCACGGCTATGCGAATTGCAGGGCACGAACGAGACGGGAGGGGCAGCGTTTTTTGGGGGTCATTCTGTTTTTTCGTTGGGTTGGGAGATCGCGTCTTCGGAACAATGTCGCCAGCGGAAGCCGTAATGCGTGGTTGGTGGTTCCTTTTGTTGCCATTCTCCGCACCACATATCCGGGGTGTACGAGGGGAAACGATGTGTGGCAAGGCGGGTATCGGCGGCAGTCTATTATTTCGCCGTCCCGCAGGTTTCCGAAGCGGCAGTTTGCACAGGATTCGTTCATGGGCAGGTTCTCAGTAATCTGGAACGCGGAATTGGGTTTTGGGCAAGTAGACGGCAGATCAGTCCGACTAGGCAGTTTTCGTCGTGATTTGGGGAGATATGAGAGCAATGCAAGCAGACTTCGTCTGGTTCGCTGTACTGCCATTCGTTCATCCGGAGCAATTCCATCACGGAGGCGGCGCCGTAACGATGGTCGAGCAGGGCTTTGAGGACGGAATCGGGCACTCCGTCGACGAACCGGAGGGCCAGGGTGTCTCTTGTGTCGCTCATAGGACGGCCTCTTCGAGAGGGCTCAGGGGTACAATGAGTCGAGGAAGCGGTTCGTAGTCTTCGGGCAGGAGTGTGAGACTGGATTGCCAGCGTCGTTGGAGTTCTTCGATATCGAGGTCGCACCATTCTTCGGAAGCCGGTTCTTTTCCGACACCCATCACCCTTCCGATCAGGTAAGCCAGTGCGGCGGGAACCGCGGAATGCCTCGGGTCGAGTCTCAGCAGGTCGCCGAAGGCTTTTGCGGCGGTCTCGGGGTTGGCGAGTTCGGTTTCGATGGTTTCAGTTTCGTGGTAGGAGAATTTCATGGCCGAGGTCCTCGCAGTTCAGCCAGAGGGCGGTTGTCGAGTTTACCGAAGAGGTAGTCGGAGAGAGTCATCCCGCATTTGCGGCAGGGGCGGGCCAGGTCCAGGGTCTGTACCGTGGGAACCTCAAGCTTCACCCAATCAACAACGTCGAATTTGGTGAAATATCGAGGCAGCCTGACGTGCCGGAAAACCTGGTTCTCAGGGTCGTATCGCCAGTCGAGGAAAAGCCGGAGCGGTCTCCAGGACCGGTCGGGTTCGACCAAGCTCCAATCGTGTTCGCAGACAACGGGCGTGGCCGCCAACTTTTTGTAAGGCACCATCACCACCCCGGCCAAGACTCCGAAAAAGCTGCGTCGTTTCATGGTTCCCATCCTTCGTTGGTACGATTTGGGTTAAGCGCCTTGAAGGCGCAGTGGATACAGGGCATTCTAACCTGGGCTTGGCAGAATCGGCACCAGCCGAATTCCCCCGTGCCTGGGTCTCCCTCGTAGACTATTCTGCCGTCCAATTGTTTCAGTCGCTTCCCGTATGTCCCTCGGACGTATTCTACCCGTTTGGTGGTGAAGCGGAGCCATCTGCCGATGGCGGGGCAGGACATTCCCTGGAGCAGAAGCCGTAGGATCACGCGGACTTCGAGTTCTGGGATGGGTTTGAACGCCATCAGGAATGCCTATAAGGGAAGTTTTTCGTGAATCAGACTACGGGTCTGGCGCCTCAGTTTCCACATTTCGGCCATATCGCTGGCGTGGCGGTCCAGGTCGCGTATCGGCTGGTGGTCGATTCGCGGAGAGACTCGGCCACACCAATTGACGCCATCTTGTCCCAGGTGAAGAATCTCGAACGGCAGCCAGCGGGTGTTGTCGGGTCGGAACTTCGCCTCGAAGACGGAATCGTATCCACCCGCATGGGTCCAGTCGGTTCCAAACCGGGGGCGTGTCCGCAATGCGGATGCTTCGGTATGGAAGATTTGCAGGCACCCGGGAATCTCTCCGTCCGGAGCAATTGCGTATTCCCGCCACTGTTCCTCGGGTGGAATGGTTCCGTCATGGCACATCCGGCGCCGGGCTCCGTAAAGGCATTCCCGGTCAAGCCGCTCCGCGGAGCTTTCCGTCAAGAAGCCTTTTGGCAGAACGATATCGGCATCCAGCATGGACAGCCAGCCAGTGGCCCCGATGTTGTCTAAGGTCTCCTCGATGGCGAGGCCCTTGTTGAACTTCGCTCCCTTGCGGTAGAAGGCATCGGTGACGTAGTAGAGAGCACTTGAGTTTTCCACCAGCCGCATGGTGCGTTTGTCGTGCGGAGCGGTTATTACCACGATCTGCTCGAAGTGTGGCGTGTTTCGTGGCAGGGTGACTGCCAGGAGGTCGTCGAAGTCGACACATACGGTGATGGCTATCATGTCACGGCCTCGCTGGCGTTGTATCGAACATCCCATTCGGCCAGGCTGGCGTCGAAGTCGCCTTCGCAACCCATGTGATACCAGCAGTCGCGCCAATCGTGCATGATCGTCTCCAGGTCCAGCCGGTAGTCACAACAGGCGGCACACAGAGGGTTGAACGTGTCGTAGATTGCCCCCGCAACCGTTATTGGGTTTGGGTTCTGTTGTTGAAAGAAAACCAGTGAGAAGGCTCGCATCACGTGGTTCATGCGGGCCAACGACTGAACGCACGCATCCCTGTTGGTGCGTTGTAAGTGAATAAAGAAAGCTGCGGGATATCTCCGTTTCAACAGTGGTATCGCGAACACCAACTGTGCCGAGACTTCAATGTGATTGTCTGGATACCGCCAGTCCCCAATCCGTCCGGCGTGACTTTCGTGCCCGACCGTGTAGTTTGTGGCATGGGCCGCCGCCTTGGAAAAGGTGACGGTTCCACATCGCCCAGTTCCTACGACAAATATCCGCATGATTATATGCCTTTTTGAATGCGGCGGTTACGAGCAGACGCTACGCGGGGAGGGTGGTGGATTCGCGGCGGCCAGCCATTCCCGTGTCGCTTCAAGCGATAGTGCGGGCGTGAGTAGTGTGCTGTAAGGAGATCCACAAGCGTCCCTTTGTAGAGTCTGTAGAATAGTGACGATCCCGTGTGCCCGGGTAGCAAACGGCGCCTCGCGTTCACTGAGAATCGTCTGTTCGAGCCAGTCAGGATTGAGCGGTCCGGGGATGACTTTGCTGTCGGGGGCAACGATTTGCTGGAGAATCTCCATGTTGATAACCGGCATCCCGCGAAACTGCACTGTGCCTATGCCCGACATCCCCAGCACCTCCCAGATAAACCGGGCGGCCTCGTGCGGGTGCATAACGAATCGATTGGCCGTTCTACCGTTGTGTTGATGCAAAGTGATGGGCCGCCCCTCCGCAACCGCCGCTCGCCACAACTGGAGAACCGAACCATTGGAGCCCATGAGATTGCCCAGCCGGACACAATTCAACAAACGACCTGTTTGCAAAGCGGCTTCGGTTACGAGGCGTTCGCCCAGCAGCTTGGTCATGCCATAGACCGTATTGTCGCCGGACTTGTCGGAACTCACGAACACGGCTCTTGGTATGTTGCATTCTTCTATGGCAGCCAGCACGTTTTGAACGCCCCCAATGTTGGTGTCACAGGCGATCGCGGGCCGTTCCTCACATTCGCCGACGTGCTTGGCAGCCGCGCAGTGAACCACGCTGTCGACATTGTGCTTTCGGCAAACATGCACCAACCGATAAATGTCTCGCACGTCGCCGGTCTCGGTGATGGTTCGGAATGGGCATTGCGACAACTGCCTGCTTCGGTCTCGGCTGTAGGCGACAACCGTTTCGTTGTGATCCCGGGCTTCGCGGCAAACCGCCGAGCCGAGGGTGCCGGAGCCACCTGTTATCAAGAGAGTCATTGAAGTATCCTTTTCTAAAGCCTCAGAATTCCCACCCCACACGACCGACCGGCCCAATACCGCAGCCAATCCTCGTAGGACGTATCCGCTGGTATACCGCTTGCCGCCCGTTCAACTGCTTCGTCATTTTCCGACATATCAATAATCCTCTCGGACGGATATTGGCCCACAAGCGCGTCAAAAGTAACGCCGGGGGGGTCGTCTTTGATGTCGTGAATCATCACTACTCCCCCCTTCGTCATCATCGGAGCGTAAGCCTCGAAATCCTCCCGCGTTTTGTTCTTGTCCCCGTCGATGAACAGAACGTCGATCGTGTCGCTTCCGAGAAAGGTTTTTACCGATTCAATCGTCTTTTTTGCCGTGGACGACGCCTCGCACCACAAAAAGTCGATGCTTCCGCCGAAGTGTTCCTCGAATAAGTTCGCATAAGGGCACCCGCGAACCTCTAGGGCGATCGCCTTCTCGACCGCAAGAAAGCACTTGCACCAATGGTAGAAGCCGGCCCCCTTGTCGGCCCCGATCTCCATCACGACGTTCGGTTCCATTTGGCTTCGCACATACTTGACCGCTTTCTCCAGTTCTCGCTTCCGTTGCAGCGGAAAGAACAGGTGCGTCTGGAACACGTCTTCGTAGATGTCCAGGCCGGGCGGCCGAGTATCCTCGGTGCGGAAAAATTCTTCCAGATCCCGAAGATATGATTCGGGCCATGGCCCTATACCCGCCGGTCTGGGGAATCGGTTCCAGTGATCCATGTCTCCCATTAGCGCTCTCCTTTACGGTTTAATGACATACCAACTTGCGGCCGGACCCAGCACAAAATAGACCGGCAACTTGCTTGTCTCCGCGAACTCGCGCACAACGGGCTCCACCTGGGGCGCCCAGTCACCGTTCAGGTCATGCCCTGCCAGAATTCCAGTGCTTCGCAGCCGCGGGAACCAGAGTGCGATGTCCTGGCGCACGTACTTGGCCTTGTGGTTTCCGTCGATGTACACGAAGTCAAGCGTGTCGTTTGGAATGAGTCTTGCCGCGTCACAAGAAGTCGTACGCCACATTCGGGCCCGCTTCCCGAACTGCTCCAGTCGTTTCCGAGCCGCCTGGTAATCCTCTTCCCGCTCGCTGGTTGCGACGGGGTCATTGTAGTCTGGCATGTTCTGTTGCCAGGGATCGACGCAGATCAGCCGCCTCCCCTTCCACGTCTTCAAGAACGTCTCTGCGAACTCCGCCTGGTGCGTTCCTATCTCCACGGCCAGCCGCGTCAGGCTTCGCAGGTTCAGCAAATGTCCAAACTGCTCGCGGCACACAATCCCTGGAGACGTGATGTACGGGTCCGCGCCGATGAAGTATCCTTTCTCAAGGTGCATGGATGGCCGCCTTTGTTCTCATCAGTTCAATCTCGCTGGCCAGCTTCGCATACAGCGTCGTGTAGTGGTAATAATCGCACGCCCGTCTTGCATATTCGCGCTGACGTTCCGGGTCATAGTCGGCCACGGCCTGCTGAACCACGTCCCGCAACTCGGCCACCGTGGCTTCCGGCGACACCCGGACAAGGTTTCCGTCGATGCCCGGTAAACGGTCTGCCTGGGGGAGGTCGGTGATGACGACGTTTCCACAAGCCGTGGACTCGATTAGTTTGCGTAGTGCATAGCCGTAGATGCTGGCTGTGCAAATAGAAACCTTGAATCGTGACAGCGATTGCAGGTAGGCGACCGATGTTGAACCGCAGGCGTGGTAGCCGGGATGAATAAGGTATTCAGTGTTGGGCATTCTCTCGCGGGCGATTGCCTGTGCCAAGCGAGTGCGGAGCGGGTAAATGTGACTGGAAAGGGCTCCCGAAAGAACAGCCCCCTTGCGCCCGCTGGGAGGCACGAACGAAGGAATCTCATTTGAGTCGATGCTTTGATAGGTGCGGATCAGGTGCTCACGACGCAGCCACGGGGCTAGTTTGCAGATAGTATCGGGATGGTAGCAGATGATCCATGCGTGGCAGCCGATTTCCGCATGGGCCTGGCAGTGGTAGTCAGGGTTCTGGTGTGCGTCCCTGCATATCGTGACTTTGAAAATGTCTGGGCGTTCAGCCAGCATCGACGTGTTGGTGAATGCTACCGTCTTATCAAAACAGCCGCCCATAACTGGGTCCCACTCACGCTTGTCCTGAACGACAACCGTACTGGGATTGGTTTGATCGAGGATTCGCCGAGTGTCCGACTCGCCGTTGGGGAGTTTGGGGCCCCACAGGGAATAACCATTGCATTCCAGCCCCCTCTGTAGCTGATGCCCTTCGCTCGACATAAGGTGGGCCATAGTTTCCGTGGCCAGCATGATTTTGTCGTGTCCGAGGCCAGGCGTGTACAGTGGAGGGCTTGATGCGGCAGTGGAGATGTGGTTGTTCATGTACTGGAGCAGCTTGCTTTGGGAGGGGTCATATAATCGAGGGGATTAACGCTTACTTCCGTTCGTTCATTGTAAGAACCTGGATCGAAGAGGTAATAGCGTCCAGCCGCCACCCGTGGGCTTCCTAGTTTTCTGAGAAGGCAAAGATTCGAGGATGAAATATCATCCGCCTGTTCGGCATCCATCCGTTTGCGGGACTTGCCCATCGGAACTGCGCCTCCGCAACGCGGACACCAAAGGTGAATTTGATCCTCGAAATGTTCAAGTGGTCGTCGCCAACATCCCGGTTCAACGGGCTTGCCGCCAGGTCCGTTGAAAACCATGTCGAGCGATCCCGCTACTTCGCAGAAAAAGTATCCTTTCGGAGTTACCGAACCTGCCCAGATTCGTTGAAAAGGGCATTTATCTATCAGTTGCCACATTCTCTCTTCATCCACAATCAGATCGCGAATCGCAGTCAAGATGGGATGGTGAACCGAGGGCGGATTGTGGGGATTAAAGTTGACATACCCGAACTCATTCGCCCTCGCACACGCGGCGTTCGATGTCCAGAGCCCGCGATGATGCCGACCGGGAATCACGTCCGAAAAGATGTCGCATAACTCATCGAACTGCGGATGCAAAGTCGGCTCCCCGCCTATCATTCCAATCACCTTGACGCCGCAGTTAGTGGGATTGGGCGTGCTTTGCGTGGGAAAGTCAACAAACGCCTCCAATGCCTTTTTATATTCCGGCGGTGTCATAAAAAAGGGTGTGTGGACGTGAGCCAAGCTGCGGGTACAGTTTGAACATGCTTTGTTGCACTTGTTCGTAACGTCTACCTGAATGGCCCATTGGCTTGAAGTGGGGATCATGTGACGGGGCATTCCTTTCCTATAGGCCACTTCCTGTAATAGCGGGCCTTGTTCCACTGATTGAAAATAGCCTCTCCCCAACCCTTCTCGTCGGCCCGGATGTTGCGGATGTGGAACATGGACTCGTCGCCTTCGGTTCGGATCACGCCCTTGTAGTTACGGCCCACCTTCTGCCAGATCGACATGATGAAGTCCAGGTCCTCGAACCCGGCCCCCAGAAACGCCTCGTCGCAACGCAAGTCGCCCAGCACGTCGGGTCGTATCGAAAATTGGCTGTTGCCGAAAGCCAAGTTTTCGTCCCAGCAGCCCGTGGCTCGAATCTCCGGCGCGCCATAGGCTTCGTAACCAACCGGGTATTCGTCGTAGCGACGGAAGAATTCATGGCAACGAGTAGGCCACTCGCTCGCTGGGATGTCGAGAACGTCCGGTGGGAGGTAGCGGACCCGGTAACAGAGTCGGGTGATGTCCGGGTGGTCAACCAGCCATTGGGCGCCAGCCATGAAGCGTTCGCCCACGATGGCGTCGCAGTCCAGAAAAGTCAGCACGTCGCCGTGGGCCGCTTCGATTCCCCGATTGATCGCCCGGCCCTTGTTGAAGATTGCCGGAGCCTCGGCATTTGGCAACGGCATGGAGTCGCGCACCAGCCGAATGATCGGCAACATAGTTTGCAAATCGTCTGATTCACTTACACTACTATGCTGATCGGAAACGATGATTTCAAAGTCATAGCATGTTAGGCTGGCACAAGCAGAACGGAGGATGCTGCCAACGCAAAGCCTAAGCCGCGAGGCCCGGTTGCGATGGGGGATAATGATTGAATGAAGCATCGCGGCACTCCTTAATGGTTCGATGGTCTCCTGATCGGAGAGTTCGTCGCGGATACCCCGCGACGCAAGACGGTAGAAGTAGAAGATGGGCGCCGAATCGGATCGCCGCTGGATACCGAAGGGCGGCGAATGGAATAAGCCGTCAAGGAAGGCAAGGCGATAACTTCCGTGCTCGACCACCACCCCATCGCCATCCTGTACGGGTCGACGAATCCAACGCTCATTGTACTCTCTCCAGAGTCCGCTTGGCCGAACAACGCGGGCAAAACGCTCCCTCTCCGCCCCACGTTACGTGGTTCTGCGTCACTGTGTTGACCCGCACCCCACATTCGTCACAAGCTCGTGAATTACGCCGCCACGTCTCGTGCCGCCATGCCATTTCGGAGACGGGACCGCCCACGGCAACCCACAACCAACTCCAGAATGTGCCTCTCGCGGCCAGTGTGAGCAACCCATCGCGCATTGCTGACCAACATCGCGGGAAGTACAAACCCGCAACGACTCCCACCGCAACGCTCAAGAGGTATATCATCAGCTTACCCCCGTAATCGGGTCAGCGTCGGCGTCAGACGTAAGCGTTCTGGTCCCGAGCGTTGTCGTTCCATCGGTCTTTTTTACCGTCATTGTGGTACCAGATACGCTCGATTCCTGCATCTGCTGGATAGCTCCATACTGACTTAGCAGATCGAGTGCGTCACCATCAGAAGACGCTTCGACGTTGGCTTGCGTTCGTCTCCGCATGTGGTCCGCGATCTTGTTGGCCATAGCGGCAGACAAGGCATCGCTGGACAACGCTCCTGTAGCGAACGAGGCAGCAATAATGGACCCATTGGCCAGCGAATACCCGGTCTTGGTCGTCACTGACCCCACTGAGCCGCTCAGGCTGCCCGTGACATCCACGGTCCACGTCGTTACCAGGTCCAAGCCAGTTGACGCCAGTGAATATCCTGTCTTGGGAATCGACGTGAACGAGCTACCGTCAAGCGTAACCGGCAAACAATCGACGTACCCTACGATTTGCGTCTGCCCATTATTAACCGATGTATATGCCGCGACATCATAATTATGCGCACCTTCGAGCGAATCAGTCAGCGGAACAAAGGTGCTCCAATCTGATGTTGCACTTGCAATCTTAGCGATAATCGAGTTGTTCACCGGGTCATCGGCATCCGCTACGGCAACCAGGTGATCCAGCTTGAGCACCACAAGCGCGTCGTTGACTTCACTCTCAACTTCCGCATCCCATGTGGCGTTCCAGGGGATTGCCGTCAGGCCCGCACCAGCCACGCCGATAAGCGTCGGAATGTCCGTTGTCGTGTCCGCCGCGATGATATCCAGAATCAAGTCCAGCCGTCCACCGTTGATCCAGTCAGTGAGCACTCCAAGCCGAGCATCCGTGATTTTCGTGGTAGTCGGTAATCCGCCCGCAGTATCCGGTGCAACTTGCGGTAGATTTGCCACATTGAGGAAATCACCCGCCGCAGCCTTGAGTGGCAGACCGCTTGCCGCGCCTGCTACGGCATTGGGCATCGCTGTCATTCCACCACGAACACCGTCGTTCAAATCCACATTCGTCAACTGAATCTCCAGCGGCAATACGGCCATGTTCGCCGCGCCGCCCAGCGTGATAAATATGCTATTCGCCCCAGCCGCGAAGAGGTCATTGTGGAAGTGGAGTTCGTATGTTCCCGCGGTC
>Ga0180732_1001871_pt1 | contig 12043 bp, 15 predicted proteins | sample KR11_01MetaG_FD_148674 | JGI IMG/M metagenome (GOLD analysis project Ga0180732, IMG submission 148674) | Groundwater microbial communities from the Olkiluoto Island deep subsurface site, Finland - KR11_0.1 MetaG | ecosystem: Environmental > Aquatic > Deep subsurface > Groundwater | place...
TTTTTCTATTAATTTAAAAGTAGAAAGAATTTGATCAAATAAAACATCGGATTCTTGCGACATTATTACCCCTTCAGCGCTTGAATATCTTTGCGGATTAAGAATAAGCTCTGCGATATGTTTTCTTCTAACAAATAAAGTTTTTCCGTCATTAATTGAAAAATAATAACTATCGGCTCCACACCCCTCAAAAACATTAATAATGCGATATCCTTTAAATTGGGCTATTTTTATTTCCTCTATGTATCCTTCCTCGGTTTTTAATAAATTGCCGACTATATATTTTGATATATTTTCTCCTTCTTTTGCTCTAATCGCATTAAGCAATCTAGAGTTTTCCATTTTAATATCAATATTAAAATCTGTTAATTCTTTTAATATTGATAAAGCATTTTCTTGCCCGAAATCGCAAGAATTTTCATGTTCAAAAGATATTGAGTGAAAAAGATTTATATAACCGTCTTTTTGGGAAATTTTTAAAACATTAGTGGGATATTTCACTTCAAACCCATACTCCTCATTCCTATAAGTTTGCCAATCCGCGGTTTTGTATTCAACCGATTTCGCTGGCTCTGTCGCAGGCGAAACTTGCGGCTGGCTGATTTTAACCGTCTTATTTTTCGCCACCCACCCCGCCACCCCCAGCGCCGCGCCGAGGGAAACTATCATCGCGACGGCTAAAATCATTTTTGCCATCGGCGCCCCCGATGGCTTGGGTTTTTGTTCCGGATACATAATTTTTGTTTCACTATGATAATATGAATTATCATAGTGAAAAGTTTAATGATTATGTTAATGATTAAAAAGTTTTGGAACTTTTAGTTTGCCTATAGCGTGTTTCGGACGGCCGTCCGAAACACGCTATATTTATATTTTATTATATTTCAAATTTTATTCTCTCCACGATATTTATTCCGACTTCTTTATTGATCGCCTCCATAATTTCATATTTTTGCATTTCCAGCTCTTGAGCGAAAACTGATCCCAAAACCGCCACTACCAGCACGCCATCTTTAAACCTGATCGCTTTGCATTTCTCTATAAAAACTTTATCGAACATTTCAAAAATTATCTTATCCCACAAATCGCAAATACCGGCCGCCTTGATATTTTTATCTATCCCGGCGCGATTAACCGCTTGATTTAAAAAAGGTTTTAACCCGATAAGAGCCATAAATTAGGCCTGCTGGCGCTAATTTCGCGGAATTTCGCGGAATTAACGCAGAAGGATCGCGGAATATTGAAATTCCTTAACGATTAATTAATTAAATCTTAATCCATTGCTTAAAACGCGCAAAAAATTTAATTTCATTTTAATATCTCATATTTTGCCCCAAGCAAAATGTTTTCACCTCGGTTTTCTCCGGCACGAGATACCTTATATGCACGGGGGTCTTAAGCGCTGCCTCTCCGATTGGAAAATATTTTTTAATATATTCAATGTCTATTTTTCTTCCAATGCAGTCGTTTGTCATCGGATTTAAGCCAAAAGCCCCGCCATTGCCGATAAAATTAAAAAGCGCCAAAAAAACCAATACTCCCGGCGCGGCTATTATCAATAAAAATGATTTATCCTCCATAATAAATTTTTAAATTTTATCAATTAAACAAAAAATAAAAAAATTATTTTTTTCTAAAATCGTCCTCGATCAAATTTGATTGACGCAAAATTGATTTAAAAGTTCCAAACGGAATTTCTTTCCTGCCGGCCGGAATTATCGCAATCAATGTCGGACTGCCGATTTTTTTGAATTTCATATGACTGCCTTTTTGTGAGATATAAACAAAGCCCTGTTTTTGAAGGACTTTGATAATTTCGTTTGATGAATAAAGTTTAGGCATAACAAATAAATTTTTTTACCAATTCCGGTCGTTCTATTTTAGTGATTCGCGGCTTTTTATTGTCTTCAAAATACAATTCCAAAGCCTCATCCAAAGCCAATAAAGCTTCTTTTTTTGTTTTGCCAAAACTGGAAATATCCACATTCAAACACTGGGCGACATAATATTTGCCCTCTTTCCAAACTACATTTTTTATATTAATTTTCAACATAAATTTATTTAATTTTTATAATTCAATAATACAGCATTTGCAAAAATAAATCAAATTTTTTTAATCATAAATTTTATTATAGCGCAAAATTTCTGAACCATGTGTGCCGTGTTGTGCGATGTGTTTTTTAGCCCAATTTAATCGTATTTCATTATTCTACAGAAAATCTTTTGGTCAGGAGCTTCTTTAAATACCGGACTGTAAAAATATAAATCTTGATACTTTCCAATATATAGCTTACTGTTTTTGATAATTAAAGTCAGTGAAATCTCGCCGATTAATTTAGCACGAATATGTTCATGGAAATTATATCGAAAAGGCGTTCCTGGTTCATCATGATTTTTCCATTTGTTTGATGGTGCTTTCTCTTTTAAAAAAGCTTTTAAATCGTCTATTAGTCCATCTTCCCAACCAATTTGAATAAGTGATGAAACTTCATGAGGAACCCAACAGATAATATTAGCGGTTTTAAGATTCTCATCTTTTATTAAAGATTCAAAGCGAGATTTTACTGAAGTAAATTCTTGATCAAGTTTTAATTGGATTTCTTTGTCTATTATTTCCATATAACTCATTATTGCACAAATTAATTTCGTACAACATACCAAAATTTTATATTTTCTATAAAATTTATCAATTTTCCACCCTTAAACAAAAATTTATAATCTTTTTCTGTCTTCCGGTTTTAATAAATAATTTTCACCGGTTGAAACTTTTTTCCCGCTTTTTTTCTCCAAATCTTTTCGCGCCTTGCCAGCCACAGTTCCGCCCTCTTGAGCGACAAACTTATTTTCATCAAAACCTTGGGCGTTTTTATTCTTGGCGATTTCCGTAAAGACCCTCCGTGTTAGCGCAATCGTTTTCGTATTTTTTTCCATCAGAAGCCTCCAGCTTCAGTCCGTGATAAAATGTCACGACCTCGCTTACTTCTTCCGTAAGTCTTTGTTTCAACTTTCTCCAATATGCCCCTGCATCAACGCTTTCAGCAAGTACACCGACAATATCCGCCACCGAAAACCACCATTCGTCATTATAAATAACCTTACGAATCTCTTTCGTTTGAAAAATCGCGATTTTTGCGGGTGGATTTTCTAATGTCATAAATTAGAATAAAAAATTATTCAATATTGACTTTCGACTTTACGGACTTTATAAACCTTACGGACTTTCTTACACAACTTTCGGCATTATGATATATAAATAATTTGCATTGGCGTCTTCCGGCTTTAATACCGCCGGAGCGCTCGAAGTGTTTATGCCAAAAATTACTTTTTCGCTAAAAATCACGCTCAGTCCTTCCAAAAGCTGTTTGTGATTGAAAATAATCTCAATATCTTCGCCTGTTTCTTTTTTGTTTCCGCCCTCCTTTTCTTTTATTTTTATCCGCGCTTTGATTTTTGCTTCATTAGAGCCAATCTGCTCGGATTCGGATTTAATTATTATTAAAGAGTTGGCAATATCGGTCTTAAAAGACACATTCATTAATTGAGTATCGGAGAATAAGCCGGCAATTCTAATTAAATTAATAAGAGGCTTTGTTTCAAGCGCGACTTCCATCTCAAAAGCTTGCGGAATAATCTGCTTATAGTCGGGATATTTGCTGTCGATTAAGCGAGAAATCAAATTAATTCCATCCATTGAAAAAAGAATTTGATTGGCTGAAATAGTAATTTCAGTATATGCGGCATTGTCTAAAACCCTGATTAATTCTTGAGCGGTATTTTTTGGCAAAATTACCGAAACATTTTCCCCTTGTTCAAAATCGCCCTTAACCAAAGGAATAACTTTTTCCGCCAAGCGATGGCTGTCGGTTGCGGCTATTGTCAAAGCTTTATTGGTAAAATCAAAAAATAAATAAATTCCGCTCAATTCAGGGCGAACTTCGCTGACGGCAGATGCCATAATGGTCGACAAAAGAGCGTTTTTAAAATCTATGTTTTTTACTTTTCCCACGGGTTTTTCGTTTAATTTAGGAATAATTGGAAATTCTCTCGCATCCATTCCTTTAATATTAGAAGTAATTTCGTCTAAAAAAATATTCAATACATTATTTTCGTTCGTTTTAAAATTTATTTTTTTATTCGGCAGTTTGGCAATGTATGAAGAAAGAACTCTCGCCGGAATAGTGGACGATCCCTCTTTTTCAATTTTCGCGCCGATCCAATAACTAACCCCGATCTCTAAATTAGTGGCTGAAATTTTTAGTCTGCTGTTGTCTGTTTCTAAAAGCACGTTCGATAAAATAGGAAGGGTGGTATTTTTGGTAATTATTTTTTCTACCGCTAAAAGAGCTTTGTTTAAATTTTCTTGAGTACAGATAAATTCCATAAGTTTGTTTTATAAAATAATATATTATGAGTTAATTTATATATATAAATTAATATTACTACTATTAAGAAGGATAATTTGGGGGAAAAGCGCCGAAAAGCTTGGCTGTGAAAGAAATAAGAATAATAGAGAATGTGGATAGTTGATAATAAACGAAGGAGGAATTTGGGGATAAAAAAAGAGTAAAATTTATTTAACAGCTTTCTGTTTTTTTATTCAGAAATTAATAAGAATTTATTCACTTTTTCTGCACCGCTTTTAAAAGAAAATTCACGGTTATTAACAAGTTATTCTATGAGAAAATTTCATTGATTGTAAATTCTTTGCTTAATTAAAATTATTTCTTGCTCGATGTTTTTATCCAAAGAAATATCTTCCTGGATTTTATTAACAGCGTGCATGACGGTGGTATGATCTTTTTTCCCCAGGACTTCTCCTATTGAAGAAAACGAGGTATTAATTTCCGAGCGCATCAGGTACATGGCTATTTGGCGCGGCTTGACAATTTCTTGTTTTCGGCTGCGCGCCGATAATTCCTCGGAGTTTATGTTATAAAATTCCGAAACAATTTTAATAATTTCTTTAGTGGTGGTTGATTTTCGGTAAGAAGCGGAAATAACATCGGCTAAAACGCTCTCTACTTCCTTCAGGGTTATGGTTTTAGCGCTGAATTCGGTTAAAGCCTGGACGCGTTTTAAAGCGCCTTCCAGCTCCCTGATATTTTTTTGGATATTGGCGGCGATATAGTTTAAAACGTCAGGAGAGATATTTAAATTTTTCTCCTGGACCTTTGCTTTTAGAATAGCCATTCTCGTTTCAAAATCGGGAATACCGACATCAGCGATCATTCCTCCTTCAAAGCGGGAGCGCAATCGTTCTTCCAAGGTGGGAATCGCTTTTGGGGGCCGGTCGCTGGAAAGAACGATCTGCTTGTTTTTTTGGTATAAAGCGTTAAAAATATGGAAAAATTCTTCTTGAGTTTTTTCTTTTCCCGATAAAAATTGGATGTCGTCGATAATAAGGACGTCAAACTTCGCGTATCGCAACTTAAATTTATCAACGGTTTTATCGCGGATAGAACTGATTAGCTCCGAGGCGAATTTTTCTGAAGTCGTGTAGCAAATTTTTTTATCAGGATCATCTTCCACCGCTTTGTTGCCGATTGCCTGCAATAAGTGCGTTTTTCCCAAACCGACGCTTCCGTAAATAAAAAGCGGATTATAATTTGTTCCCAAGTTTCTGGTAACGGCGACGCAAGCGGCGTGAGCCAGTTCATTATGGCTTCCAACTATAAAAGATTCAAAAGTATAGCGCGGATTTAGATTTGTTTCAGATTCTATAAAAGCGCGATTTGGTTCGGCTGTTTTATTTCGCGGCTTTTCCAGCTTTTGCTCTTCATTATTTTTTGGATTGGTTTTTGGCTTATTCTTTGTTTCCGAAAATTCATTTATCGGATTCGAAATCGCGGCGCCGATGGCATATTTTACGCTTTTTATTTCACCCGTAATATCTTGAATGGATTTCAAAATAAATTTATGGTATTTGTTTTCAAGCCATTCTTTTGTAAAACCGTTTGGCACGCCGATTACCACCTCGTTGGAGTTATGGGATATAATGGAAGTATTTTTAAGCCAAGTTGTAAAACTAGCCTTGCTAAGAATTAATTCCAGTTGTCCTAATACTGCTTGCCAAAGCTCTTGGTTATTCATGGTCTTAAATTCAAAAATTAAAAACTTGTTGCTTGCGCGCTAAGCAAAGAAAAAAATAAACCATTATTAAGTTTTTTCATTATAGCACATTAGAAAAAGATAGAAAAGAAGCAAAAAAGCGCGACATTGTTTATAAGCTGTGGATGAATTGTGGAAAAGATAGATTGTGTGATTAAATTTATGATAACGCATTAAGAAAAAATTGTCCACAGTAAAAAATATTTTCCGCGCAAAAAAAAGAAGGGCTCGGATTGAAATTCGGCTTTTTGGGAAGATTATTCTTCCTCAAAAACACTTTTCAATCGTCGTTGCCCTTAAATTTGGGTGGAGAAAAGATCGTGCAGTCTATAAGAACTTTATTTTACATTAAGTAAGAGTTTAGTTTTTCAGACTTTATAACTTTATAAACTTTCAACTTTATAACTCATTTCTATGCGCAAAGAACTAAAAAACTGGGATTATCAGACAGGGAAATTGAAATATATCTTTTTGGGTTGGGCGCGGGACCGACAACCGCGCAAAACATTGCCAATGCCACAAAAATAAAACGGCCCACTGTTTATGTGGATTTGGAGCGCTTAAAACAAATAGGGCTAGTCAATCAAAGCTTTAAAGGAAAGAAAAAATTATACGAAATGGCGCCTCCGGAAAAACTTTTGAGAGTAATAGAAAAAGAGAAAGAGGAAATGGAAGAAAAAGAAGAGGGAATAAAAAATATTATTACTAATTTGAAAGCCATTGCCAATAAAGCGGAGTTTGCTTCGGATGTCCGAATATTTGAAGGGTTTGAGGCTATTGAGGAAACTGTAGGCGAGTTTGCCAAAACAAAAAGCCCGACTTACGCGATCAGCTCCGGAGCTTATTTGGAAAAAGCAAAATGGGCTAATTTTATGAAGAATATCGCGAGCGTTAGAGAAAGGCATAAAAACAAAATTTACATTATCACAGATCTGCATCCTTTGGAAATCAAGCTTTATTTGATGGAAGACCTTGACGCCAGAGAATATAGATTTTTGCCTCTTGGAATTAAGCTTCCTTCTATGATGTTTATGTGCGAAGATAAAATCGCTTTGATTTCCCTGAAAGAGCCATACAGCTCTATTTTAATTAAAAATCGAACCATCGCCGAAACGGAAAAATTTATGTTTGATGTAATCTGGCAAAGCTTGGAAAGGAAAAATCTGCCTGACATTAAGGCGATAGAGGAAGCGAGGAAGGTTCAGCTGAAATGATTTTTAAAAAGTTTTTAAAAATACGGTATGATAGTCTAGACTATCATACCGTATTTGATTTTGGCTAAAACTAATTTTATTTTTTATTCCGCGATTAAATTCATAATAATTTTTACCATCACATCTTTTTCTTCCGGCTTGCTTTCCGCGACAAGAAGCGCCAGCGCGGTCAAAGCATTGTCGTTGATTTTCTTCTCGCCGGATTTTTTGTAAAGATAACCGTTTCTATCCAGAAAATATACAAACAAAAACGAGCCGATGCGTTTATTGCCGTCGGAAAAAGAATGATCTTTGATAATTAAATATAACAAGTGCGAAGCTTTGTTTTCAATAGTCGGATATAATTCCTTGTTGTCGAATGTTTGATAAAGATTTTTTACGACAGTTTCCAGCGCGCCCTGCCTTTCCTGCCCGAACAAATCTCCGGCTTCTTTTTTATTTATAAGCTCCGTTTTTATTTTTCCGATAATTTTCAGAGATTTTTTGTAGTCCAAAATAAATTTAGTTTTTCCACCTTTTATTTCTTCTATTTTCCCATTGTCATATTCGCTAAGCAAAGTCAAAGTTTTAGCATAGCTTGAAAGCAAATTTAAAATTTCCTGCGACCGATCGCGAAGCATTGATTTTTGAGACTTGTCTTGCAGGAAGGAGATTGCGGTCTGTAATTCTTTAAATTTTTCCTGAGCTTCCAGCAATCGTTTTTCATTTATAGCATAACCTTTGACTAAATAATCCTTTAAAGTTTTGGTCGCCCAAATACGAAAATCTGTAGCTCTTTTGGAGCTTACTCTGTAACCAATCGAGATAATCATATCAAGGTTGTAAAACTCAATCTCTCTTTCAATATTTCTTCCGCCTTCTTTTTGAACTGTTGCAATTTTTGCAACAGTTGATTTTTCTTTTAATTCCCCTTCTTCGTAGATATTTTTTATATGTCTGGATATACCGGACTTATCAATACCAAAAAGATCGGCTATTTGGTTTAGTGTAAGCCAAATCGTTTCGTTTTCCAACCGCACATCAATTCGAACATCGCCCTTTGACGCTTCGTAAATAATGATTGAATTGTTTTTAGTTTTATTTTTCGCCATAACTTTTTGGCTTATTGATCCAATCTTACCTTAAAACTTGATTAAAATCAAATAAAAAAATTACATAAAAGGTTTTCCGCGCAAAAAAAGAAGGATGCTTGGGTTGAAAATTGGTTTTTGGGGAAGATAAAAAACATTTTAATTTTTCAAAGCGGCGAATGCGCATATGAGTATGTTGACAATATGCTTAAAAATTGGTAAAGTGAATTAGTGATTGATCGCATAAATAATTAGAGAAATTAACAAATAATCATGAAACCAACTTATCAGCCAAAAAAGAGAAAAAGAATCAAGACTCATGGTTTTAAAAAAAGAATGGCAACTCCGGGCGGGCGAAAAGTGCTGGCAAAGAGAAGGCAAAAAGGAAGAAAGAAATTAACGGCGCAAGGAAAGTTATAAAGTTATAAAGTTATAAAGTTATAAAGTTATAAAGTCGAAATTTTTTGCTTTATGAACTTTAAAACTTGATGAACTTGATGAACTGGGTTTGTATGCTGTCTAAAAATTATCGCTTAAAATGATTTCGATAGGCTTTTTAAGGAAGGCAAGTTTGCCGGCCATGCATTTTTAACTTTAGGCTTTGCTAAAAATAATCTGAATAATTCAAGGTTTGCCGTTATTGTAGCAAAAAAAGTAAGCAAAAAAGCGGTTAAAAGGAATTCAATAAAAAGAAAAATAGTGGAAATTATTAGGTTGGATTTGCAGCAGATTAAACCCGGTTTTGATTTAGTTTTTATTGCTAAGCCTGAAATTCAGGGAAAGAAATATAAGGAAATCAAAGCAGCCGTGTCAGGTCTTCTTAAAAGAGCAAGGTTTATCGAATAGAATTTGACCCGCGTTTTTTGTTTCGTAAAATAGCTTTATTTGCTTTTATTTAAAGGGTTTTATAGGGAGTTAGGCAAAAAGCTAAGGAATAAAAAAGGCGGGATAAATATTATTAAGGCGCGCAAATATGCTGAAAAAAACTCTTCTCGTGTTTATTAAAATTTATCAGAAAACAATTTCGCCGGACCACGGCTCGACTTCGCTCGCCGCAGGCGGTATTTTTGGTTTTTTGCCAAGCGGAGGCGCTTGCCGATTTTATCCTACTTGTTCGGAATACGCTCATCAAGCGATTGAAAAAAAAGGTTCTTTGAAAGGGTTAATATTGGCGGCGCATAGAATTATCCGCTGCCATCCTTTTAATAAAGGAGGATACGATCCTGTGGAATAAGCAATATTAACATATTAACATATTAACATATTAACATATTAACATATTAACATATTAACATATTAACATATTAACATATTAACATATTAACATATTAACATATTAACATATTAACATATTAACATATTAACATAGATAAGATTCAAGATGTTAAATGTTCGAATGCTAAAATGCTAAAATGATTTTCATGTCTTTAACATCAATCTTTGATTTTTTGTTTTACGAGCCAATTTTAAAAGCTTTGACGATTATTCAAAGCATTATTCCCGGCCATGATTTTGGATGGGCGGTAATTATTTTGACGATATTAATTCGTATTTTACTTTGGCCTCTTGCTTCTAAGTCGATTAAATCCCAGAAGGCTCTGCAAGAGCTTCAGCCGGAAATGAGCGCGATAAAAGAAAAATTCAAAGATCAAAAAGAAAAGCAGGCGCAGGCGATGATGGAGCTTTACAAAAACAAGAAAATTAATCCAGTGTCCGGGTGTTTGCCGGTTTTGATTCAATTTCCTATTCTTATCGCTCTTTATTACGCGCTTATGGAAGGCCTTGCGGCGCACGACATCAATACAAATTTTATGTTTTTGGGAATTCTGGATTTAACCCAAAAAAGCATTGTTTTAGCGATTTTAACGGGAATTTTGCAGTATTATCAGACAAAAATGATAATGGTAACGAAAAAAGAAGTAAAAGAGAAAGCTATTCAAATTAAAAAGACCGATTCGCCGGGAGATTTTTCACAAATAATGAACAAGCAAATGCTTTATGTAATGCCATTTGTTATGGCTTTTGTGGCTTTTTCCCTTCCTGCCGGCATTGCTTTATATTTAGCAATAACTACCGCTTTTTCTATTGTTCAGCAGCATTGGACAATGAAAAAGCCTAATTAAAATAAAGTAAAATTATGGATGAAATATTAAAAGAAAAAATTATTACAGCTATTAAAACCGTTATTAATTTTGTGGATTCGCGGCATGAAGTAGCTTGCGAGGAATTATCTGAGAATTTTTATATTTTTACCATTAAAACCGCCGAATCTTCCTTGCTCATCGGCCGTGAAGGGGTCAATGTCGGTTCCATTGAGCATTTAATAAAAATGTTGTTAAGAAAAGACGCGCTGAATGCTCCTACTTTTATAATTGATATTAATAATTATCGGCGAGTGAAAATAGAAAGGCTTAGGCAAATCGCCAAAAGCGCCGCTTTAAGAGTGGGCTGGCAAGGAAAGTCTGAAACATTAAGCCCGATGAGCGCTTTAGAGCGAAGGATAATTCACACGGAATTATCGAATAGTCCGTTGGTTGAAACAAAAAGCGTTGGCGAAGATCCTAACAGATCGGTTGTCATTAATCCCCTGAATCAAAAAGATAGCAAAAAGAATATTAATATTGATGAAATTATTAATTCATAGCTTGAAGGTGGAAGGTAGAAAGTGGAAGGTGGATATAATTTTAATAATACTGCTTTCTATTGTCCATTTTTTCACTTTTTGTGGTTACCGTCCGTCAAAAAATTGCTTATAATGCCGCTTTTTCGAGTATCGCGCGAGTAATTGATGGGGTGCTGGCGCTGATTGTTACCGCTTACCTTACGCGATATCTGGGACCGAGCGGCTTTGGGAATTATATTATTGTTTTTACATTCTGGTATATTTTTACTGTTTTAGCGGATTTGGGATTATACCAAATCACCGTCAGAGAAATTTCTCAAAATAAAGAAAAAGAGCCGGAAATTGTCAACAATGCTTTTACGCTTAGACTAAGCGCCACAGTCTTAGTTTTTTTTATTGGAATTTTATCGCTTTTTTTTCTGCCTTATTCTCATGAGTTAAAATTGGGCTTGATTTTGGGGGCAGTGGGTTTTTGGGCTTTGTCCGGCGGGCAAGTGTTAGTCGGGGTATTTCAAAAAAACTTAAGGATTGACAAAATCGCGATAGCGGAAATTGCGGGGAGAATAGTTCAGCTTTTACTTACGTTATATGTTATTGAAAAAGATTTGGGATTTTTAAATGTTATCGCGGTGTTTTCCGCCTCAGCGCTGATTAATTTAACCGTTATTTGTTTTTTTGCCAATAAATTTGTCGCTCTGCGATTGGCGTTCGATATGGCTGTCTGGAAAAGAATGATCAAGGAAGGATGGCCATTGGCTGTCGCGGCAATTTTCGTGATGGTTTATTTTCGCTTGAACGCGATTATATTATCTTTAATGAAAGGAGAAGAAGCCGTCGGTGTTTTTGGGGTGGGGTATAAAATTTTGGAAAACTTAATTTTTTTCCCGACGATGTTTGTCGGTTTGGTAATGCCGATTATGAGCCAGACGGCAAAAAATGATTTGGCAAGGTTTAAGGAGGTCATACAAAAAACTTTTAACGCCCTGATCGTTTTTTTAATTCCTATGGTCGCTTTTACCGTTATTCTA
>Ga0180732_1001872_pt1 | contig 12043 bp, 10 predicted proteins | sample KR11_01MetaG_FD_148674 | JGI IMG/M metagenome (GOLD analysis project Ga0180732, IMG submission 148674) | Groundwater microbial communities from the Olkiluoto Island deep subsurface site, Finland - KR11_0.1 MetaG | ecosystem: Environmental > Aquatic > Deep subsurface > Groundwater | place...
TTCATGGCGTTGGATTCGTCCTTGACCCTGTCACTCCTGCCCGAAGGACCGGCAAGTCTTGAAATCGCCGAGCGAGCCAAGCATAAAGGATTTGAAACCCTACTGCACCTGCCCATGGAACCCAGGGAATACCCAAGTGTAAAACCAGGGCCCGGCGCCCTGCTTTCCAACATGACCCCGGACGAGTTGATTTTCCGACTGGAAAAAAACCTGGGATTGCTGCCGGACATAAAAGGTGTTAACAACCATATGGGATCGAGGATGACGGAAAATTCGGCCCAGATGAACCAGATTTTTTCCGTCTTAAAACGCAGGGGTCTTTTTTTCGTTGACAGCTTGACCACGGCGAGAAGTCTTGGAGAATCCTCGGCCCGGTTGTTTAAAATTCCTTATGAGCAAAGGGATGTGTTTATCGACCATATCGAAGACAGAACTTTTATAAGAGGACAGATTGAACAGCTTGTGCGCATAGCAGAATCCACCGGCACGTCGGTTGGCATAGCCCATCCCCATGAAATCACCTATGAGGTGCTGGCGGAAATGCTGCCGGCCCTGAAAAAAAGAGTGGAAATCGTTCCCGTGTCCCGTCTGGTCCATTCTCCCGGCTAAGGCCCAAGGAAAACCTATGCGTTTTTTGAAATGATTGGTCATTTTACTATTTATACAGGAGGAAGCAAATGAGTGCTAAAAAGGTAACTCGCGGTTATCAGGCAGTTTATGCCGAATATGATGCCAAGAGGGAAAAGATACTTGGAATGGGCGGCAAAAATGCGGTGGATAAACAGCATGCAGCAAAAAAAATGACCGCCAGGGAAAGACTGGATTATTTTTTCGACAAGGGAACATTTACGGAAATAGGCCTTTATGTTACCCACCGTACCACGGCCTTTGGTCTGGACAAAAAAGAAATTCCCGCGGAAGCAGTAATCGTGGGTTTCGGTAAGGTGAACGGAAGGCTGGTTATGGCCGCAGCGGAAGACTACACCTCCATGGCCGGAACCTTTGGAGAAAATCACGGGAAAAAATTTTCCGAAGCCATCAAAATGGCCAAGGAAATGGGGATTCCCTTTGTGGGTATGAACGATTCCGGCGGGGCAAGGCTTCAGGAGGGAATGGATACCCTTCAAGCCTATGCGTGGCTGTTTTCAAACCAGATCCTTGCTTCCGGTATCATTCCCCAGATCGCCCTCATCATGGGGCCATGCCTGGGGGGCCAGGCCTATCACCCCATCATGCAGGATTTCATCATCCAGGTGAAAAAAACCGGGCACATGGCCATTGCAGGACCTGCTTTTGTGAAAACCCAACTCCGGGAAGAAATCAGCCTGGAAGATCTTTGCGGGACCTATGTCCATTCCGTGTTGAGCGGCTCCACCCACCTGGTGGCTGATGATGATCGATCCGCCATGGACCTGGCAAAAAAACTGTTAAGCTTTTTGCCCGCAAACAATTTGGAAAAGCCTCCGATGAAAGTTACCGACACGCCTCCGGAAAAGGTGATTTGGGAGCTGGATGAACTGGTTCCGGAAGAGCCATCAACTCCTTTTGAAATGCGTAACGTCATTCGACATATTGTGGATGACGGTGATTTTTTCGAGCTGTTCAAGGATTTTGCCAAGAACATCATCACCTGCTTTGCCCGTTTCAATGGACGCACCACCGGCATTGTTGCGAGTCAACCCAACTGGATGGGCGGGGTCATTGATTGCGATGCCGCGGACAAAACCGCAAGATTTGTAAGATTCTGCGATCTTTTCAGCATCCCGCTGGTCAATCTTCATGACACCCCGGGCTTTCTCATCGGAAGCACAGAGGAGCACAAGGGGATTTTACGCCATGGGGCAAAAATGCTTTATTCCTATGTGGACGCCACGGTTCCAAAGATTTCTGTCATTCTGAGAAAATCCTTTGCCGGGGCTTATCTTGCCATGTGCTGCAAGGACACTGGCGCGGACTTCGTGTATGCCTGGCCCAATGCAAGGGTCTCCATTGTGGGGGCCGAGACTGCGGCAAGCGTTATTTTTGCCAAGGAAATCAAAAGTGCGGAAGACCCGGCAAAAATGGAGGCGGAAAGGATTCTTCAATACCAGACGGAATACGAAAATCCCTATGAGGGGGCAAAACGGGGTTATATCGACGACGTGATCCTGCCCAGGGACACTCGAAAATACATTAACCGGGCCCTGGATTTATTGGCAAACAAAAAAGAGGTCAGGCCCTATAGAAAATACTCCAACATCAACCTCTAAGGGAATGACAAGTAGGATTACCCTGATCATAGGGGCGGTTTTTTCGATGCTTAAGGAGCGTGGATATGGATTTATGGCAGCTTCACATTTTCTGTAAAGTAATTGAAAATAAAAGCTTTTCAAAGGCAGGGCTCGCCGCCCACCTGTCCCAACCCACGGTGAGTAGTCATATCAAGGATCTTGAAGATCATTTTGAATGCGTGCTGATTGATCGCCTGGGCAAGGAGGTCAATCCAACCCGAGCGGGAAAACTGCTTTACCGGTATGCAAAAAAGCTGCTGGCATTGAGGGATGAAGCTGAAATGGCCATGGCCGAATTTCAGGGAATGTTGAAAGGCAAGCTCCTCATCGGTGGGAGCACCATTCCCAGCGCCTATATTCTTCCGCCCATTATCGGGAGGTTTTCCAAAGAATTCCCGGACGTCACCATGTCCCTGGTGGTGGGGGATTCGGAATATATTGCCGGAGAAATCCTTTCGGGAAACCTGGAAATGGGGATTCTGGGAGCGAGCTTCGACAACAAAAAAATTCAGCAGGAAAAGTTTATTCAAGATGAGATGAAACTCATCGTTTCGGCATCACACCCCCTGGCGAACCGTAAACAGGTGAGCATGAAGCAGTTGTTTCAACTGCCGTTCATCATCCGGGAGAGCGGATCAGGCACGCTCCGGTCCATGAAAAACAGTTTTGAGAAGGCGGGCCACAGTTTGGATGAACTGAAAATCATCGCGGAAATGGGTTCCACCATGGCGGTGATTCAAGGGGTGAAGGAGAATATGGGCGTTTCCATTGTTTCAACCCTCTCCATCCAGGAAGATCTCAAATACGGAACCCTGAAAGCCCTCAGCATAGACGGAATGAACCTGAATCGCTATTTTTATCTTTCATGGCACAAGCACCGCAGCATGTCTCCCCTGGGGACCGCCTTCAAGGCCTTCCTGGACAACCAAAACAAATAATGGATTGCAACATTCCATTCTAAACCATGAGAATTTTCCGGATGAATTTTACGATTTCTGCCGGCTCGTCCATGATCTGAATGATATCCAGGTCTGCCGGGGAGATGTGTTTGTCTTCCAGCAGAGTGGATTTGATCCAATCAATCAACCCTTTCCAGTAATCGCTTCCCACAAGGATAATCGGGAAGGGTTTGATCCTTCGGGTTTGAATCAGGGTCATCACCTCAAATAATTCGTCCATGGTCCCGAAGCCGCCGGGCATGGCGATATAGGCTTTGGCATATTTGATGAACATGACTTTTCGAATAAAGAAATACTTGAATTCCAATTTGACGTTGGAGTATGGGTTGGGAACCTGCTCAAAGGGCAGATGAATGTTTAATCCAACGGAAATTCCACCCGCTTCCGCAGCCCCTTTGTTGGCCGCTTCCATGACCCCGCCCCCACCACCGGTGATCACGGCAAGATTATTTTTGGCCAGGAGGGAGGCAAGAATTTCGGTTTTCTGATAAACCGGGTCATCGGGCTTGATCCTTGCGGTTCCGAAGATGCTCACCGCAGGTCCCAGGTCGTGAAGCGCCTCAACGCCGTCCACAAATTCTCCCATGATTTTGAATAAACGCCAGGATTCTCCAAGTTTCAGGTCATCTATTAAAAATTGTTTTTCCATTTTGAAAAGTCTGATCCTTTGATTAATAGGGGTTTAGGTGTTGACCATATACGTCTTGATTGATGATGGGTTATCATATATAAAGATTCGAATATTGCAAGAAAAAGTCTTGCAAAGGACAACCCTTTGACAATCAATGTTTAATCATTCAAACAACCTATCCAAAGAACTGACCATCAGGAATGAATTGGGGCTTCACGCCCGGCCTGCGGCTCAGATTGCGAAAATCGCTCAAAACGCCAAGTCCAGGGTATGGCTGTTGAAAGATGAAGACACCGCGGATGCCTCAAGCATCATCGACCTTCTCAGCATGGCCTGTGTGAGCGGATCAAAGATCATTATCCAGGTGGAAGACGGATCGGATTTGGAGATTCTGGAGGCCATCGCAGAACTGGTTGAAGCCGGGTTTGGAGAGTAACCAACGGATGTTGACAAGAAACACCGACAAAGAGATCAGAATGGCCGGAATCGGCGCATCCCCGGGCATATGCATCGGCAAAGCCTACATCGTGGACCGGGAGGGCGTTGATGTTGTTGAGAAATACAGCCTTGAAGACGATAAAGTCGAAGGAGAGAAAAAACGATTCAGAGATGCTGTTCGGTTGGCCCGGGAAGAGCTTAAAACCATCATCGACAACACCCCGGATGAAATCCGCCAGCATACCAATATTTTTGAGATTCACATCGCCCTGCTTAAAGACAAAATGCTCTATGGCAAAACCCTTGATTTTATAGGGAGTGAGCGGGTGAACGCGGAATGGGCCTTAAAAAAGGTCTCAACCGACGTAAAAGCCATGTTCCGGAACATGGAGGACAATTACTTTCAAGAGCGGGCTTCGGATATTTCCCACGTTTCAGATCGAATCATGAGAAATCTGGTGGGCATGGAAATGGAGAGCATTTCCGATATCGACAAACGGGTGATTCTCATCGCCCATGACCTTTCCCCCACCGATACCAGCCAGATCAGGTTGGAAAAGATCAAGGGCTTTGTAACCGACCGGGGGGGCAAGGCTTCCCATACCAGCATCATTGCCCGAACGCTTGAAATACCGGCTGTGTTGGGCATGGGAAACGCTACGGAAATGATCCGCAATGACGATGTGATCATTGTGGATGGAACCACCGGCATCGTCATCATTAACCCCACGGAAAAGACCCTCTTTGATTTTGAAGACCGGAAGGCAAGGTATGAGGTTCAGAAGGCCCTCATCGCCAAATCCGGCCAGCTTGTGGCACAAACCATCGACGGCGTCAGAATTCAGATCCACGGGAATATTGAGCTGCCGGAAGAGGTGGTTTCGGTGATCGATTACGGAGGAGACGGCATCGGCCTCTACCGCACCGAATTTCAATACCTCAGCCGGGCCTACTTTCCCACGGAAAAAGAGTTGTACGATAAGTATAAAGAAGTGGTGGAGATGATGTATCCGAAATCCGTCACCATCAGGACCCTGGATATCAATGGAGACAAGGCCGTGGCCTATGCCACGGATATTGAGGACAATCCGGCCCTGGGGCTTCGGGCCATAAGGTATTGCCTTAAAAAACCCGAAGTTTTCAAAACCCAGCTTCGGGCCATTTTGCGGGCCGCGGTTTTTGGAAATACCCGAATCCTCTTTCCCATGATCTCAAGCTGCGAAGAAATCAGGGAAGCCAAAGCCATGCTGGAGGAAGCCGCTACAGCCCTTGAGGAGGCGAAGATTCCGTTCAACAGGGATGTGGAAATCGGGATCATGATTGAAGTGCCCTCTGCGGTGATCATGGCCGAAGCCATGGCCGATGAGGTGGATTTCTTCAGCATCGGAACCAACGATTTGATCCAGTATTCCCTGGCCATTGATCGGGGGAACCGGAAAGTGGCCCACCTGTATCAGCCTTTTCACCCGGCGATCATTCAAATGATCAAGCATGTGGTGGAGGTGGGCAAGAAAAAAGGAAAACAAGTTTGCATGTGCGGTGAAATGGCCGGGGACCCCCTTGCCATTCCCATTTTGCTGGGGTTGGGCATTGATGAGCTCAGCATGAACCCCCAATCCATTCCTGCGGTAAAACAGATCACCCGCATGATCAGCGTTTCCGAAGCCGAGGAATTCATTAAAGTGGTCCTCAAAAAAACAACGGCCAAGGAAATCAATGAACTGCTGGAAAAAACCTATGGCAGGTTGGTTTCGGAACAGATTTATTCATAGAACCGGTTTTTAGATTGGAGTACCGTTTTTTGGAAAAGAGTGGCATCAAAATTATTGCTGAAAACAGGAAGGCCCGATTCAATTATTCCATTGAAGATCAATATGAAGCCGGCATGGTGCTTTCCGGGACCGAGGTCAAGTCCCTGCGCATGGGCAAGGCCAATCTTACGGATTCCTATGCAAAAATTCAGAACCATGAAGTTTTTGCCCACCTCATCAACATCCATGCCTACCCGTTTGCCCACTACGATAATCATGACCCGCTAAGGCCCCGTAAGCTCCTTCTGCACAAGCATGAAATACGGCGCTTGTACGCCAAGGCCAATGAAAAAGGCTATTCTCTCATCCCCTTAAGACTCTATTTCAAAAACGGTAAAGTAAAGATGACCCTGGCCCTGGCCAAGGGAAAACACCTTTACGACAAGCGGGAAACCATCAAGCAGCGCGAGGGAAAGCGCGATCTTGACCGCATTCGCAAAGCCTATACTTGACAAACCCTTCTGCTTTGATTACCTTAGGCTCAAATTTCATTCCGCCAAAACCCATGGGGGCGAAATGGTTTCGACGGGGATAATGAAACCCAGGTTGCATACCGAGCTTCCTGTCTGCTCGTTAAACGATGGGAAATAACTTAATCGCAGACGATTATAACTACGCTGTAGCCGCTTAAGACGGCTACCGTCCTTTCAGGAAACTCCTGCGGTCCTGAAAAGGGCGTCGACTAGCAGGACAGCCGTTTCAACTTGCCTGTTGCTGAACCGGTTAAATTAAACAGGATAGTTTATAGGGCATCCGGCCTGAAGGAGACCCGATAAGCGAAACTCAAAATTCAGGACATGTATGTAGACGCCTGTGTGGACTATTTTCGGACCCGGGTTCAACTCCCGGCGCCTCCACCATTTTAAACAAAACGAACCCTTTCATTGGCCAAAACAGGCATCTTTGGCAGGTTCGTTTTTCTTTTTGTATTAGCCAGTTAAGGGGGGTATTAACGCAGCAATGGCCTCAGTTAACCCACTCCCTTTTTGAGAAATCCGTCTCACTTTGTTTCTCTCCGACCCCAAAATTCTCTGAATTTTTTTCTTCGCTCTCCGGGCCTCGTCCGGTGACCGGTATTTTGTACTGTGCCCGTTCAGCTTTTTTGCCTGGATGGGCTGAATGCCTATGAATGCATAGGGACACGTCCCCATAGCTACCCCGACATTATCATATTTTGTCACCCCGTAGCATCAAGGAATCTCAAACAAATAAAGGTCATATATGATCTATTGGGCACATATGACCTTTATTACGTGGCTGATACCGACTGATATAAAAGTACTCTAACCATATAATATCAATATAAATCAAGATGATGAGTGACGCCATCCTGTTATTTGAAGCTTGGCGCAAAAATTGATGGTATAGAAGAAAATTGATCAAAAATTGGCAACGATGCATGCGGAACAACTTTATGGAAAAAGTCAGCATCATTCAGAATAAGTATAAAAATCATCAAATTCCAAGGACGAGGAGGGGCGGTAATGAAAGGATTCTTGAGGATATTGCTATTGGGGATTTTATTGGGAATCGTATTAACATCCTCCGGATGTGGCGGCGGTGGTGACAGCATCAATCCGCCGGATGCCCTGGCGCCGACTGACGTTGTTCAGCCTTTGGCGTTTCCGGGTCCTTATGCGGTTGCGTGCACCAATATTGCCCAGGATTTCAGTCAAATACCAGCCGACGGGGATGTGAATGATTATTGGGAAGGCAGGGGCAGTTATGTAACCGACCTGCTGGAGGACCCGGATAATACGCTGATTGCCTCGGTTACCGCGCCGATGGACTCGACTCTCTATGGTTCCTTCACCGGAGATGAGATTGAGGTTGCAGTGATCGTGTGCTATCCCACTACGGCCGACAACCCTCGTCCCGATTATCAACTGCCGACCGGCGAGGTCGTGCCACACATGCAGACAGGATTGGATCTGCCTTTATTTGCGGACGACTCGGAGAGTTATCCGGTGATAGTGTTTTCGCATGGCTACGGCAACAGCCCGATATCATCCGAAGCATATTTTACAGCGCTGTCCTCTTTAGCCAGTCACGGTTATGTAGTAATCGCCCCGTTTCACGGCGACTTCCGCTTTTCCGATCTTAAGATCGACAACATAGGCGACTCTATCGACATAGCGTCGAACCTGGACGACTTCACTGCTATGCAGGCACTGAGACCGCTTGCGATATCCGCGGCGCTTACCCTCGTGCTCGAGGATCCGCAGTGGCAGGGTCACCTCGATGAAACACGGATCGGAGGCTTTGGAGCGAGTATGGGCGGCGAGACAATGATGCTGTTGGACGGCGCCAGCCTGACTACCTCATACTTCGATATCGGAGCGTCGTCGAAACAGGTTACCACCGATCTGCGGATTAAGGCGGCGGTCGGTTACGTGCCTTATTTCGGGCAGGCCATTCTGCCTGCATTCGGACGCAACCAGCAAGGGCTCGACAACGTCACTCTGCCTTTTTTAGGCATCAGTGGAACGGCGGACACGGTCGCTCCGATCAGCGAAGTGGAAACCGGCATGTCTCGCCTGACCGGAACCCGCGAGCTGATTTCACTCGAAGGTGTGGAACACGGGTTCGACGTTGCCTCGACCAACGACATCTTTACATGGGCGCTTATGTTCCTCGACGCGGAACTTAACGGAAACCAGGCAACAAAAACGCAGCTCTCGACTATGGCAAGCGTGGCGGGCGGCGGTGACGACAGAGTCGTTGTCTTTTACAATGGACTGTAGACTGTAATTGGGATGACGAGAGCAGAACGTCGAATTGATGCCATGTGATCTGTCTTGGGATGGGAATTGCAGTATGTCGGCAGGCGCCCAATAAATTCGTTTCCCTTTGTAGCAATATATAACATCCTATTGATATTGCCCTGCTTGCAGTGACAACCACTGATGCATTCTCCCCAAAAGCCCATCTGCGGAGAATGCCAAGACCGCTATCACGATGCGGCCTCAGGGTTCAAATGGGCAGGGACACGGAACGTTTCAACCTTACGCTATGCTGCTTCCTGTTCAACTGAAAGGACATGAGTTACTGGCATCATTGTTCAAAAAGCAGGTATGGTATGAAAGAAATCAGGAAAGAGGCGGAAAAATCTGTATTCTCAAACGTCGGGACAGCAATATCCAAACGTATATTGCTGGTGTTGTAGGCCCCCGTACTTTTTACACGAGGAGGTGAGCAAAATGAGTAAAATGAGACTACCTAAGAACTTGGGAATGATCTTACTGAGCACCTGGCTCATCATGACTGGGCTAATTGCATTGACCAACTTCAGCTTTAATGGACTATACATGATCATGGGGATCTTGGCCCTTGCTGCTGGTATTTTAATCCTGCTCGATCGGTAAGCTTTTAGGTTACAGCCTTAGTCGTTTCAGTTTGCGGCTGGAACAAGCCCATAACGCGGCCATCCGGGCTATTGTTTCTGGGTTCCTTACGCGAATTGGATATGAGGTGCAGATAAAATATTCCAGGGGTCACGGTCTGAATAGAACTTACCAAATCCCGGATGTAGCCAAAGCTAATAAGTCGTAGGGCCTTATGCGGATCAATATAATCATTTTTGGGCAGAATATGATGAGTTATAGCAATGCTTGAATATTCAGAATATACAAAGATGTTGATTGGTCTCATTGCCATATTAAATCCTGTTGGTGCCATCCCGATATTTATTTCTCTTACATCTGAGTTAGATCTTTCTGAACGGAGTGCTGTTTCTAAAGTTGTTGTGTATGCAGTATTAATTATCTTGCTTTTATCTCTATTTGTCGGGGAATTGGTTTTAAATTTTTTTGGGATAACAATCAGTTCATTTCGTGTTGCAGGCGGATTACTTATTCTGTTGATGGCTATCTCCATGATGCATGCAAAAACAAGTGGGGCCAAGCACACCGCAGAAGAGGCAGAAGAGAGCGAGAAAAAGGATTCCATCGCAGTTGTTCCTTTAGCAACACCATTACTCGCAGGCCCTGGTGCTATCAGTACCGTTATTCTTTATGCAAACAAAGGCACAGGCTTAAGGCATTATTCTATTATTGCAATAGTTATATTAGTCACGAGTACAGTTTTATTCACAATATTCAAATTTGTGCCATACATATCAAAATATATAAGCCAAACTGGTCTTAATGTTTTTACAAGAATAATGGGGCTGATTTTGGCATCAATATCAATAGAATTTATTGCAAGTGGTATTAAGGGATTGTTCCCTACTCTTATGTAAAATGCCTGCCCAAGTCACTTAAATTGAATAAACAGCTGAGGAAAGTGAAGCTGTAATATCATCAACTTAGGGTGGGATGTCTAAACATAAGATATAACATGGTAATCATGGCTTTTTTGAACTTATTAAAGCCTGCACTATCTCCAACCAGTGAATACTACGACCGGGACCGGCCGACCTTCTACAAATCCATCCAAAGTGTCCGTGAAAGCGGCATGGATATGAGTTTGCAGCGTGACCTTAAAGGGATGCTTGACAAGGAGCTCATTTCAAGTGAAGGCGCAACAAGCCAGCTTGTTTATGTGCTTCGAAATTGAACTTGCGACATCTTGTGACAGAAACTTGCGACAAACTCACGATACAACTTGTGACACTGGTTCTTTCAGACATGGATTGTAAAACAAACCGAAAGGTATTCAAGCGGTAATCGAACCCGCATTCGTTCTTAAGTTTCTGGAAAAATGTAGAGAATTAATACCCGATTAAAAAAGGGCCAGCCTTGTGATAACCCCTGAAAGGGAATAATGAGGATAGCTCTCTGAAAGGGAAGGGTTAAGGGGCCCATGGTTGCCAGAAAATGGGTAGCTGTTTTCCTGCTTGTCGTTCTTCGGTTCCATGGTATTTTACTAAATTACGTATCATCACTGCAGTCAAACCATCTGTATCCAAATAGTATTAATCCGGCAACTAAATACCACATCGGTTGACATTCCGGCGAAGGCCGGAATCCAGAAAGGACATGGATGCCGGATCATGTCCGGCTTGACGAATGTGGTATATTTAATTGCCGGGTCAATATTCTCTGTCAGATCCCTTGCCTGCTTCCCTATCTCGAAGGGGGTGAGGCAACCACCTGACCATTGACGATCTTCCCTGAAATCACGTCCCCGACCCGAAACATGTCAACGGCATCTGTGCCGTTGCTCGAACTGACTGGAAGGGTCCAAAGTTTATTATTCTTATCCTTGATGGTTACCAAATTTCCATTGATTTTCGTTACGGTGCCCGAAATGCTTTGATTCAATACGGATGTATTTTTAATTTCCCGGGCACCTTCGGTTTCAACTTTAAACGCCAGAGCACCTTCCAAGTTAATTTTTGACCCGCCAGCCAATTCATTCCCTTGGGCATAGACGCATTTGACTTCCGTTCCCAGGGAAATCCCCAGTGCAGCCACCATGGCGGCCATTGTCACCCCTTTTGCCACTGATTTCGGACGAACATTTTTTTGATCTTTTTTCATATGCTCTCCTCCTTACTGATTATGGTTATTGAGCCATTTTTCCACAGCCCCGATGTGATGAATCATTTTCTCATATGGATCAATGCTTGCTGTGATTTCCCCACAATTGTCATTGTCAATTACCCAGTCCGGATCCAGAAGCAGAGGAAAAGATGCACCCAAAGTACTGCCGTGTGACACGTTGATCCATTCGGGTAAAGGGAAGAGGCTTACAGGGTCAGATCTTGAGTGCGGCCGGGCAAGGCCGCGTAATCCAGCGGGTGGGAAGCCCGTCCCGGAAGGCAGGCCAGCCACCGGGTAGCGAGTCCTTGGAGGCTGTATGGTAACATGGAGCTTTAAGCGTAGGACAGCGAGCAGACAGGCCGTAAACCGAAAGGCTGAAGGGATTGAGCCCCGTAAGTGACTCGATGGGAAGGACGACACTGTTCAAGAAGTGGAAGTAAACACAGAC
>Ga0180732_1001873_pt1 | contig 12042 bp, 10 predicted proteins | sample KR11_01MetaG_FD_148674 | JGI IMG/M metagenome (GOLD analysis project Ga0180732, IMG submission 148674) | Groundwater microbial communities from the Olkiluoto Island deep subsurface site, Finland - KR11_0.1 MetaG | ecosystem: Environmental > Aquatic > Deep subsurface > Groundwater | place...
TTTTTCCGACTCGCCTGCCTTAAATTTATAAACGTCGCGGCCGCCGGCGCCAAACCTGTCCTTCATCACCATTTCGCTGGAAAAATCATTGGAACAAGGATGGTTATTAATCATTGCTTTAAGCTCAAGACAAGCTTTCTGAATACTGGCTATAGTACTGTTTTCTATCGTTACTGTGGGAGCAGAAAATTGTGACAGTTGATTATAAGTTTTTTGTTTATCAAAAAAGGTCTGAAACAGATCCTCATGGTTGAATTGTCTCACTTGTTTCGAGGAAAACAGCCGCTCGCGGCTGACCCGGTATTTCCGACTAACCGGAGACAGTTTGTCAAAAATTAACCTGGAGCAACCGGTTTTCTTTACCTTAATCCAATGATTATTTTTAAACAGCCAATAACTCCGGCAGCGGCCGGCGCCGCTAATATCTGCTGAGGTAGTCAGCGCGGCGCTTAAATTGTTTTTCCAACACGTAGTTAAAAAATAGCCGTAAACAATATTATAATCAGCCTCGTTTGTACCCTGGGGAAAAGGCTCAACCACATCCACCCTGTCAGTATCAGCACTAATAGCCGTTCTGTCACTATAAACAATCAAAACATCAAAAACCGCGGTTTCCGCCATAAAAAAATCCTTGGGGCATTTTATGAAGTTACTAGCCTATATTATACACTATAAAAATAAAACTTGCTCCCAGTAATAGAGGAAATATAGAGCTTGCATTTAACCACTTGCCGTGTCCATAATTAAAAGTACTAAATTACATTATGAAAGGAGGTGGTAAATTAATGTCATCAACTACAAAAGCTTTAATAATTACCTGGATGATAATCGGATTTTTAGTTATCGGTGCGGTAGGATTTTATCTGGGGCGGGTAACTGCTCCTAAAAATCAAGCCTTCCCCATCGGTCAACCACAAAATCAGCAGCAATCGGAGGGCAACCAGCCTGCTGGTAATTTTCAGCAACAACCAGGCGGAGCGGCGCCTCAACAACCGCAAGGTAATTCTCAACAACAAGGTAGTTTTCAACAGCAACAGAAACCGAGCGGATATTAATAGTCTATATGGAAAATATCCCTGATGATTTCTATAAATTGCTGCTTATAATCACAGCCGGCATGGTCGGATTAGCGCTCATTATTGGCGTGGTGATCTATTTTTCTACTAAAAACCAAGTGACGCAACAATTTGGCAGTATTCAAAATCAAAACATTTCTCAAAATCAAGACATTTCAATAAAAGCCACCAGCGCGAAGTATAAAACCATTTCTTCCAAGCCAACCAGCGGCTGGTTTAAGACCGGTCAAGACGCCGACCTAATGCTTTCCGGAATTGATTTTAACAACACCGGTGGGCCCCTTCTTTTCAATCATCCCGGAATGGTGGCAAACGATGGCACCCATCTTTTGCTGGCTGATCGCAACAATAACCGCGTTTTAATTTGGAACAAACTTCCAACCGGCAATACGCCGCCGGATATTGTGCTTGGCCAGCAAAACTTCACCGCCAATAATCCCGGCACCGGTCTTGATCAAATGAACTGGCCGGTGAGCGTTTCCGTCGGCGGCGGCAAGATAGTAGTTACCGATACTTATAATGACCGTATTTTAATTTGGAATAATTTTCCGACCCAAAATGGCCAACCGGCCGATCTTGTGATTCAGAGCGCCGGAAATAATGCTGAAAGAAAACGCAATATCACTTGGCCATGGGGCGTTTGGACTAATGGCAAAAAACTCGCGGTTTCAGCTGCCGCCGGCCACATACTTATCTGGAATAATTTTCCAACGCAAAATAACCAGTCCGCTGATTTATATTCGACTGGCGATGGCAAAATGGGAACGCCGAGAACTATTACGAGCGATGGCGCGCATTTTATTGTCGGCGACCATAACCCTAAAGTTACCGCGCAAGACAGTGTTAATTTCTTTTGGAAAAACTGGCCGACCGCTGACGATACGCCCTATGATTTCTTTATGAGCGATCCTGCTGATCCTCGCGGCGGTTGGATGCAAGGCGATTTTACCGCAGATGGGAAATTGATAATGCTCGGACGCATGCTGCACATTTGGAATTCATTTCCGGAAAACGCTCAAGATAAACCGGATATTTCAGTCGGGCAAGGAGGTTATGGTTCAACGGGATATAATTTTTCTGGCGGTGACGGCTCCGGACTCGCGATTAGCGGCAATCGCCTCTACATTTCTTTAGCCAATGGCAACAAAGTCGTTGGTTTTAATTCTCTGCCGAAAAAATCTTCTGCCGAACCGGATTTTGCCATTGGCGCGCCGGACATTAATACCAATACTTTAGATACCAACTTTATTATGTCCAACCCGGTGCCGGCAACCGACGGCAAAAGTTTATTTGTTTCTTCCGATTTTGATAATCGACTTTACGTATACAAAAATCTGCCGGATGAATCAAACGCTCATCCTGATTTTATCTATCAAGGCGCGGGCGGCTGGGACAACGAACTCTTTGGAAACAAACTGGCGGTGGCGGGGCAAACCGGAGTATTTATCTGGAATAAGTTGCCGCTTGCCGGCGAGAAGCCCGATCTTGTTTTTGCGAGTTCAATCGGCAATGTGCGTTTTGAAGATCTAAAAGGCGTGGCCATGGATGATAAATACTTTTATCTTTCAGACTACCAAGCAAACAAAGTTTATGTCTGGAGGGAGGTTCCAGATCAAAACTCTAACCCGCTTTTTTCCTTGAACATAGACGGACCGCAGCGTCTTTCTTCTGACGGTAAGTATTTAGCAGTAACCAGAATTTTCAATCACAGCATTGATCTTTATTCTATTGATACGCTCTCGGCAAATTCCAAATCAATTACTTCCATCGGCGGTCGGGGTAAGTTTAATCTCCCCCAATACGGAGTGGTCTCGCACGGAGCTCTTTTTGTGGGAGATACAGGATTTAACCGGGTTCACATCTGGAAAAATATTGATGATGCCATCGCCGGCAAGAATGCTGATGTAGTTTTGGGGAATCCCGAAAAGAGTATTTCCGATCCTAATACTTTTGTTCCCCAAATCGGAAAAAACAAACTTTTCATGCCGGCGGCCCCGGCCTTTGACGGCAACTATTTGTGGGTTGGTGAGTTTAAGTTTTCAGAACGATTGCTGCGATTTTCGGTAAAATAGTCCTTTTTCGTCGGCTTAGCGCTTGTCATCGGCGGCATTGGCGCCTATGTTATCTCTCAAAAGCCTTCTACTAATAATACAAATTCGTTATTTGGGACAATGGTCGCTTATAACCTGAACGATGCGGCAAGGAGCACGCCCGGTATGCTTGATACTATCCAACAAAAAGGCTGGACTGAATTTAGAAAGGATGATTCAGTTTATAAAACTCTTATAAGCAACTTTAAGAAACTTATTCAGGACCGCACAAAACTTTTGAAAGAAACGGGTTTTTCTCTTGACCGGGGAAGTTTCAATTATTTTACCTGGAATTTTATTGAACCCCAAAAAGGACAATTTGATTGGGAATTAACCGATATTTATGTGAAAGGAGCTTCAGATGCTGGTGTCAAAATTTCCGCCGTTATCCAGCCTTTTGCCGGTTGGGACCAAAAAAATACACCGGCAATTGCTGGATGCAACGCCTTGGATTTTGCTTATTATGATTATAAAGCTGGACCGCCGAACGATCTTGTTGAATACGAAAATTTTCTGACGAAAACAGTTGAACGATATAAGGACAAGGTCGCTGTTTGGGAAATCGGCAATGAATACGATGGCCAGTGTGGCGGCTATCAAAATGATCCCGAAGGTTACTTAAAACTCTTAAAAATCTCTTACGGTGTCATTAAAGGAGCTGATCCTGAAGCCAAAGTTCTGAACGGTGGCGCTTTAGAATTTCTTGATAATAGCAATAGACTACTTTAATATTCACTATAATATTGAGCGCAGCCCAAATGCTAAGTTGAGCCCTGCCACTTTTCAGGAAGTTTTGACATTTTTCAATAATCTAATGGATAAAAATGGTGGCAGAAAACCTTTATATCTGACGGAGTTCGGCATTTATTCCGGTTCGCCATCTACCCAACCGCTTGTTCAAGGATTCAGTCAAGTCCAAACAAATTCACTGACTCAATCAACTGGTGGCAAATGCGGTGACAGAATTTGCGATGATTTTGAAAAGCAAAACCCCAGTGCGTGCCCCCAGGATTGTAGTGGAAGCGTGTCGAATGAAAATTCAGGGCAGTATTATATTTTAAGTATTCTATGTTTGCTTTTGCCAATGGTGCCAAGGTGGTCTTTATTGATTTAGTTGGTTCCGACAATGATATTATTGGCTCTTCAATGGCATTTAATACCAATAATCAACCTCGGCTTTTTCTCGCCACTTTAAAAATGATTGACAGTAAAATTAGTGGTTTTTCCAAAGTAGAAAAAATTGCCGATGGCCAATATAAATTTATTGTTGGTGACAAAACTGTCTATGCTTTATGGTCTGGAACGCTACCAAATGAAATTTCGGGTCAAGTAAAAGTGACAAACATAAGGGGCCAAGAACAAACCGTAGATACGACAACAATAAAATTAAGCGCCGATCAGCCGGTTTTTCTTGAACTACAGAAGTAGAATATTTACTTGTTAACCCTTAAGTAAAAACAACCGCATTACCAATCCCTCGAGGTTGAGAAACAGCATAATAAATCTTTCTATTGTAATCAGCGTTGTAAGGAGGAATATTGATTATCTTGCCTTTAATATACAAAGAAGCCGCCCCACCAGGATCAAAAGCCATTGCTTCAAACGCCCCCATATTTAATAAAACATTCGCCATCTCCTCATAAGTCACTCCAAAACTATCTCGGATTCTACTGTTAAACACCACTCCTATAATTTCATTTTCCTTACCTAAACCCAGGGCAATTTTTGGTCCTCGTTGATTAAGTCGATCATTTCTAGACGCTTGGGATTTTATTGAATGTTTAGTTTTAAAACCCTCCAACTTCATATCAATATCCAATTTACCATTTTTTATCAAAAGTGGTCCTGCCCCCACCGCTTCCTCCACTTCTTTCCACTCTCCTTGAAGCTCTAAAGTAAAATCGACTTCTTTCCCCACCTGATAAAACTGAGCAAAAAAATTATCATAAATTTCTCGAGAAAAAGACAGGGTGATCCCCACTGGTAAAAGTATTCTTTTCGGATTAAAAGCTTTCTTAAACCGTGATTTATAAACCGCCGCAATCTTTCTACCGCAAATAGTTACCAAAACTCGATCTTTAAGAGACACTTTTTGGTCAAACATAAGATTATAAACCGCTACCTTTTTTCCAACTAGTTCCTCCAAAGTAGGATTAATCTGTCGCCTATCCCAACTAACAACAGATTGTTTCCCATATTCTTCTACCCAAATTTTACCGGCTGGCAAACTTAATCGCTTAATCAAAACTTCGCCATTCTTTTTAAAAGCCAGCACTGGACGATTATATAAAGGTAAGCTTAAAATCTTACCTTTGTGAATTGCCAAACCTAAAGGTGTTCCAATATATTCCTCTGTTAAACCCAACTTGCCGACTAACTCATTATTTAAAATAAACCCGCCGTTAAAACCCAATAAAACTTTCTTTTTCTCCTGTTTCTCTATTTTTTTAACTAATTGTGGTAAGGCTTCATCTCCCTCTTTCCGGCTTTCTATGATTTCAAAACGGCTCCCCCCAGCTAGTTTAAAATAGGCACCAGTCCACGCTAGACCATCCGAATGTTTGCCGCTAAATTTACCCCAAACCAAACCCTTTTGAGAAATGTCAATTTTTTGAAAGTTATTAATGCTTTCTCTTAAATCTTCTCCTGTCTCATCTTGTCTATTTTTTATTTCTTCCCAAAACTGTCTATTCATTCCTCTCACTCTTTTCAACTCTTGATTAAAATCTTTAATCTGCTGTGTAGGCACAGGGTAATTCAAAACTGGCCTTAAACCTGCCGGTACAAACTGAAAAAAAGTTTTATCTTTAGTTAATCCAATAAAATGGGCAAATTCTAAAGAATCAACTCTTCCAAAACGAAAACTATCAATATCCAAAAGATCTAAAGTAATAAAATTGTCTTCCCCCCTGGCAAAAACTACTCCTTGCTTCTCTTTTATTGCCACCAAAATATTCTTAACTTTCTTATTTAATTGATAAAAATTTGTGCCATGACAGTAAGCAGATAAAGATAGAATCCTTAAAATACCTTTTCGCCTGTACTGTCTTAACAATCTAAAGCTAGATTTTTTTAAGATAATCTCTAAATCATTTTTAGTCACTCCATTTAAAAAAGGTTTATTGTTAACCACTAAAGAAAACTTAAATTGGTTGCCTTTCTTCAACCTTTCAGTTATCAACTCTTCAGTTAATATCTTTAGATCCACCATCACATCTTTACTGTCTCCCAAAAAAAACATCACCTCTCGTGGCTGCTTAATCACTTTGTTATAAAACAAATCAACATTAAAAGAATCAATATTTGGGAATAAAAATTTCAATTTTTCGCTCCAAGAACCTCCCGGTTGATAATTAAAATCTTCTTCTTTTGCCCCTGATTGAGAAAAAGGATCAAACTGCCCCCCAAAGATCTTTTGGGATAAACAAACCACTACTCCCCTCAATTCCTGCTCTGTTAACTGATGAAAAAGATATTTGCTGCTTGTCCTGTTTCGATAATTTAAACTATGGTCAATAATTATTTTTTCCTTCCCCCATGTCAAGTAAAATACTTCCTCAATGGCTTTAAAAAATAGCCAACGTTTTTTTGGCTCAAGCTCTACTTGATCAACCAGTTGACGGCCAAAAGCAAATATTCTGCTTTTTAAATCCAATTGTTCTATCCTAAAAAATGAAGGATCAATTAATGATTTAAGATAAAACAAAAAACCGCAAGGTATATAGCCGGGAAAATAGGTTCTATTTCTCCCTGCAACGATTTCTTTAATTGAATTTTTCCTAAAATTCAAAACTTTTCTTAAAGATTGGTAGACAATTTTTCTTGTTTGACCATTATTTCCTGTTTGCTGCCAAAGTTTTTCTAAAATATAAACAAATTGTTCTTCTAAAGCTTTAAAGGTAAAACGGGCATTTACTACTTTTCTATTAACTTTAAGTAATTGTTTTCTTTTTTCCTTTGAAATAATAAATGGCATTAACTCACGTACTAAATTATGAACATCGTCTCTAAAAGCAAATACCTTCAACCCTGATGTTACTTCTTTGTAAGTTTGATAAGGACTAAATGGATTAACCACTAAAGGTACGCCCGCCGCCGCACTTTCTATAATCGGTAAACCCCTGCCCTCTGTTTGACTTAATAAAAAAACCAGATCAGCAATTCCATATAGCTCGTCTATCCCTAACTCTTTCAACCCTTCTGTTAAAAAATTCTCATTACTATCTTTCCCAAATTTAAAACCAACAAATAATCTCTTTTTTAAGTCTGGAGTTAATTGTTGATAACAATTCACTATCTCTCTTTTTATTTTTTGAAAATACTCAAAATGCCCGGAAGCAATCGGTCCGGTAATCAATAAAAGAACTTTCTTGTTCTTTTGATGCAGATGTTTTTTAAATTCTTTATTCTCGAATAAATTTTTCAAAACTAAAAAGTTTTTTTCTATCTGTTTTCTGGCAATTATCCGGGTTGGTTGAAGAAACAATAAAGTCGATGTGGGAGAAAATTTCACCTTTTTTCGCCAACCAATAACAAAAGGCTTTTCTTCCTTTGCTTGGTGATTAATTTGATAATCTCCTGGCTTATAAACAACTAGTTTTTTATATAAAGAGCCAAAAAGAAGATTAAGTTTATAATATACTTTCTCTTTTTGTAAAAAAGTTAAGGAATTAAATCTTTTCGTATCTATGGCTGTGCCTATTTCAGTCACATTATTAGGATTCAATCCCTCTTCTTCAATCAGTATCTTGCTTTGCAGCTTACTAATATTAACTTGCATCCAAAACTGACTCCTCCAAGGAAAAAGCAGCTTAATTATGCTAAAAAACTCTCCTAAATCAACATTAGTAAAAAAGTGGTCCCTCACTCCTGGTTGTTCGCCTTTCTGCCGATCACTGGGATTTTTTCCACCCTCCCAATAAAAATCATGATTAATATTAACTACTGGCATGCCAAGAATCTCACTCACAATAACTGTGGCTAAGGTTAAAGAAAGATTCCCAGGATTAGAAGCTACATTAGAAAGAACCAAACAACGGATATTTTCTTTTTCAATAATATTTAACATCTTCTCAATAATTGTTAAGCTTTGTTCCCAAATTAAAGCAGGTAAAAGATTGTAAACCCTACCTCCTCTTTTTAACTTATGAAAATATAAAAATTGATAAGGGTCTCCCCATTTTTCAAAACCAGCCGCTTCTTGGATTTTATAAACAGGAATCTTGCCTCTCTCTCTCTCTAAAACCTCTGCCTCATCATTAAAATCACCCACTATCAAGCTCGCCTTAAAACTACGGGGGAAAATTCTTCTAAAGGCTCTAATATAATGACTTGTCTCTGTAGAAACTCCATCCACTCCTAAATCATAAGTAATAAAAGCAAAACTACCATTACTTAAATATTTGCTAAAAGATGAAAATTTTTGAAAATCCTTTGGTTTTTGAGCAAATGAAATTCTTCTCTGTTGAAGTTTATCTAAAAAAATGCCTAAATCAAACCAAGTTTTGATTTTTTTTCTTTTTATCCGTTTAAAAATTGCCATTTGCAACATTATACAGCATTTCTACTACAGCAATCTTAATTATCACAATAAAAAAGATTGATACAACAATAAAAACATCATATTCTCATCTCAAATGCTCCCCAGCAATAGAGGAAATGCGGAACTGTTATCTTGCCACAATCTGATTAGGGTGAAACCCTGCTTTCAACAAACAATCAATATATAAATACTCCTGAAAACCTTGTTGGTTAGTTGCTTGAGAGTAACAAGACTTTCTTATAAAAGTTGGCCTTAATTGAAACCAATAAAACCAAACAAACAATAATGCCACTATAACCCACACTGTTAAATTTTTTCTTTTCATTTTTATGATGATCCACTTTGATCTTTTAGTTCTTCCTTTAGCTCTTCTTTCGCAACAAAATCTAGTAAATCGCCCATTGCCCCGCTCTTAAATAAAGTCTCTCCTCCAAAAATCGGATCAAAGTAAAATCTCCTCTTACAATCAATACATTCTAAAATTATATGACCGCTTTTAGCTTTACCCACAGCCTTAAACTGTCCATTACCGACCACGTCACTCTCAACAAACATTTTCCCGGTTTTTCCACACACAGAACACTTAAAAACAGGCTTCCTCCCGAATAGTTGAAAAATAAAACTGTTTAATAATGACATTTGATTTATAAAATAATTATACCAATAATCCCAATTACTCAAAAGTATTTTATTATTTTTTCAATGAAAGTTTCAGCAAGTATTATTAAACTCACCGCCGTAACTATCAAAAGAGCAAATGCACCAGGATGATCCATTATTTTCCCATAAACCCAATAATTGGATAAAGTTAGCCAATTATTTTCTTCCATTTCGCTAAGCGTTTCGCCAAACAGTAATCCCTCTTTATTTATCACTATTGCATTATGTCCAGTAGATTTAGAAAAATATGCTCCAAAGCCTCTAATCACTATGTTTTCAAGTGGTTTATGTTTCCCGAGGTTTGTACCTAAAACTATAAAATCTTTTTTTAATTTTCCATTTTTGTTAAACATTCCAAATTCTGCAAGTTTATTGTGTATGCTCCCTTGTGAAAGATGATCTGTTTTAATTGGTGAGCCTAAATGTTTATGGCCATAATAAGTCCATTTCAAAATTGCCTTTTCAATTGGCCATAATGAGGCATGCCTAGATTTTTTATTCTTCTTACTTTCTAAATACGATTTATCAAGTGTGACAGCTAAGTTATAAAGCTCTGCTTTTCTTAAAAAGTTAATGCCAAAAGGTGCATCCATTCCTTTATCTTACACCTACATGGTCATATAATTAACAAATGCCTATGTACATCCCTCACGCCAAATATCCCAAAAGCCACAAAGAATTTAACGTAATTAAAATGAACCCTGGTCTTTTTTCTAAAATAGATCTTAAAGATTTTACTATTACCCTATCATCACGAGTTATTGATTTTTTTGCAAGTCAAACATTTTTATACTCCTCTAAGTTTCAAGAAAATTATGGCTCAAAGCTAGTAATGCTTCTTTCTGCTGTTGAAAGATCTAATGGTCAGTGGACTTCTTTAGAAAGTATTCTCAAATCTCAAAAATTTAGAAGTGCTATTAAATTATGCGCTACCGGAGAAAAAGCATTTTCATTAATAGATGAGACTGTGGAAGAATATCTTGATAATTTTGGATCTATTAGATCAGTGGTTAATTTTTACACAAAAAACTTGACTTTTTTAGAGAAAAAATTATTTATTTCTGGGGTACTTTATCTTCAAACCTACAAAAGAAAAAAAATTAAAGACGGCCTAATGTTGACCCCAGTATCAGTACAAGACCCAAAAGAATTTGAAAAAGACGACGAAAAAAGAATAAACTACAAACTTAGTAAAAGACTTAAAGAGGTAATTTATTCAATAAGAAATTATTTCGTTCATAATGCAGAATATATTCCATATCCTGATCAGAAATATATTGATGGGAGAAAATACTTTAGATTTACTACATATAAAAATGGACTTCCATACAAGGATTGGTTAATTGGTCTTCCATTTGAACAATTTTATAAAATTACAAATAAAGCCTTTGAAAGATTTTGGCTGAGAGAATATGAGAAATCTAAGAGAAAAACTAGTACAGACTAATTTTAGTAAAGCGAGTTTATTTTTTTGCTGGTAATGGAACACGAGCTACCCCTAAGTTAGAGAACCTTACCTTACGATCTAATCCCTTAGAAGGTTTTATCATTTCTATTTGTGGAATTTGAGCTAATTCAATATAATTTCCCTTATATTGACAATTTGTTTTTTCTAAATTTGCATCCCTTAAATAAACGCGGGCGATTATAAAATTTCCGTCCGGTTCGGCGTCTAGGTGAAGAAGTAACCAAATTTCTCTTACCGTTGTTTTGATGTCTCTCAAACCATTAATAACGTCAATTAGTCTTGTTTGACCTTTGGTGTGAATATAACAAAGGAGGAATGTAAAAGGATTATAGGCCTTTCGGCACAGTTTTTCTTTGATGTGATCGGCGATGTTGTTTTTTGCATGATCGTCATATTCGCAAACTTCAATTTCCATAATTTCCCGACAAACTCCTCTTTCGTCAGGTTGTGGTTCTCTTATTGAGATTGCAAAAATATCTGGAGCTTCATTCTTAGTTGGATTTTCTCTGAGCCAATACTGATGTTTTGCAATTTGAGAATAACCTAAGAGAAAAACGGCAGCAGCCCATGCTTCCCTAACAGGTTTGAAAACATCAGCCTTTAATCCTTGTTCAACACCATCTCTTTCATAAAGTCCAATCATTCTTTCCAAAGCCTTAGCTGGACTAAAGAAGATATCTATATTGTCTAATTCCGGCGAATAAGTTGTTATCATAATTAATTATCTTTATAATTTATGAGTTCCTTTGTATTCCGGAAGTAATTTTTCTAATCTTTTACCATAACATCTTTCTATTATTTGCCCATGTTGGAATAAAAAATGGTCCTCCGTTTTTGTTCCGTTTTTCTTGGTATATCTAAGGCCAACAACCATGCTCCCTGGTAAATTGATGGGGTAAGAAATTGTTACTTTAGGATTTGATCCATCCTTCTGTCTAAGTTTAATTCCATGATTAGCAAGTATATCCAAAGTTTTCTGATGAAAGTGAGTAGGAGGATTACCCGAATAAACTTGATCGGTAATAAGTTTAAGTTCATTAAAAGAAGCGTCCATATTCAATTTTTTACTGGCAATCGCTATCACAGGCGATCCCGTCCTTATCTGCATCTCTGGCTTTACAGCCACAGGTATTCAATTGATATTGAGCTTCAGCACACGATGACATTTGCGGACAGGTTTTAGAGCAATTACAGGTATAGGCTCCG
>Ga0180732_1001874_pt1 | contig 12041 bp, 25 predicted proteins | sample KR11_01MetaG_FD_148674 | JGI IMG/M metagenome (GOLD analysis project Ga0180732, IMG submission 148674) | Groundwater microbial communities from the Olkiluoto Island deep subsurface site, Finland - KR11_0.1 MetaG | ecosystem: Environmental > Aquatic > Deep subsurface > Groundwater | place...
ATAGATTGAGACAAAAAGATTCCTGTTTCTGAGTCATGCGTTTCTGTTTAGCTAAGAGTGCCTTTGGATTCATATTACCTCACGTTCTAATTTCTAGCACTTTTGGGGGGAAAAGTCAAACGCTATACTTCGGCCTGTCCTCCGGGCGCATGCGCTCTATCTCGGAGGGTTCTGTGTCAGCATCTCGCACCTCCTCCATTGGCACGGCATTTCCTTACTTTCGGCTGGTTTACTCTCTTACGGGGGGAGAGGGGGGTAGTAATTCTATTCCTTTTCCCACGCCACAATATTCCTGGGAAGTCAATATTCCTGGGAATATTGTTTCTGGTTAGATATAATATTCCTGGGAAGTTCCTACGGTTTTAGATACAATATTCCTAACCCCCTGTATAAGTATATACAGGGAGAGGTATCCAGGAATATTAAGAAAGACAATATACGCCTCTACCTTTCTTTGTGATAATACCTTTATGGTAAAGCCGGAAGAGAATCTTATGTGCATTGTTTATTGCTATATCCAATTTTTTAGCGAGTTGGGGTGGTGTCATAGGCCCACTTTTCAAACATTCCAATACTACAGGGGTTCTAAAGACTACCTGAAATTTGCTTGGTACATAAGTTCGAGCATTCTTACTCCGTCTGAGCCTAATTCGTAAACCCGATTTGCCTCGATTACATGCATAGCAGCTAGTTTTCAGATTAAAAAGGTCATCAGTTCCGCCGTCTTCAACCGGGATTACATGGTCAACTTCAAGAGGCACATTTGGCGCATACTGCCCACAATATTGACAGGTAAATTTGTCTCGTTCAAAGATTTCCCACCTCAAGGCCATATAACCATTCCCTATATGTCGAAACCCTTTAGGCATTAGCCCCTCCATATTTAGACTATGCCTTAATTATAACACACTTTTAGGACATGATGCAATACAACTATCTAGGAAGTTTCGAGAAATTAAGTCTCATGGGAAATCAACCCCCAATTCCCCCGGTCGAGGGAAACCACCTGGCCTTTAGTTTGGAGATTATTTAGAGCGCGTGAGACCTGAGAGATTTTTAGACCAGTTTTAGCGACAATCTCTTGTACAGACAGGCTCCCACTTTTCAGTGTAGAAAGCACCTGTGTTAGCTGATTTACTTTCGTCAAAAATTCATCCAGGTTAAAGGGCTGCCATTCGATAGTCAAGCCGGTCTCGTTATAATGCAGATGGAAGGATAGAGGAGGGTGGGGCTTTGAGATATTGCCGTGGCGGTGGAACAACGCGAGGTCGAGGTCGTCCTCATTGCCCGATTCGCCCTTGCAGAGTTCCCACACATTGCGGGTGTAGTAGGTGAAATAAGTCGAGCCGAAAATAGATTTCTTTTTTGAGTCCTCGTCTTTACTCGTCTGCGCCAGGATTAAACTTGTAGTCTTTAGCTGTCTGAGAGCGGCGAAGAAACGCAAGGCAGTTTCGGGTTTATTTAGTTCCCCGCCGGCGGCAGCCCCCAGGCTATCAATAATCGTGACTTCAGCCCGTATTTTGGCTATCCATTCTTGGGTTTGCTCCAAATCATCAGCAAGTGGTAGAGAGCAGCGCCGATGGTAGACGGGCACGGAGGGAAGCCTTTTAGCTTCGGGGAGTTTAGCATTTGAGCCGTCAATCAAGCGTTTACCGTAATACTGTGTTATCTCCCCCTCAGTTTCCCAGTCCAGAATTAACGTTTTTATAGCTCGTTCTGGCACCGTAAGTTCCAGGGGATTGTCTTGCCAACCGAAAGTTAGGCACAAATAAAAAGCGAGAGCCAGGGTGCTCTTGGCTGCGCCCTTCTCACCAAATATAACGGTGGGTAATCCCTTCACTAATATAGGGTATAACAGATATTCAGGTGGCTTAACATCTGCGGCGTGAGTCCACAGTTCCCGCACAGGCTCCCCGGCCCATGCCCGCTCGATAACTATTTTACTGAGGGCTTTTATTAAGGTGTTCCAGTCGCAGCGATTATCTTCGTCACTCAGCGACTTGGCTAGTTGCGTCCGGCTACGCTCTGCCGTGAAGTTAAGGGATGTCTGGGGATAGATGGTAAGACCATTGAGGCTGTTGATGATTTGGATGACACCCGTCACCCTGCTATCGGAATTATGCAACCGAAGACGCGTCACTTTTATGGTGATTTTCTCGGCCTGCCAGGTGAATGTAAACCCGCCTACAATCTCTTCGACTTCAAGATTAGCCAAGTTCAATATCCTTTAACCGTTTTTCTACCTTTTGTGGCTGATTTGTCACTATCTTGCTATAATCCCGCTCAAACGGCGTCCATTTTACCTTGCGCTCTTTTCCCCAGCTCTGTAGTTCGAGCGCCACAATATCAGGGCACTCCCAACCCTCCATCGCTTCAGCATAACGGATACGAGCTAAAACACGTTGATTACGTGGAGATGCCCAGTCGGCATTCTCCCTGGCTATCCGCTTGTCAATCGCCGCATTCTCAGCATCCGACACGCCAAAGCATTTACGCAAGGCAAGCGCACCCCGGCGCAAGACCTCTATGTCCCGACCTAACCCGCTATCCTGGGGCATCTAAGCTCCTATCAGTTTCTAGTAGTCTGTGCCCCGGCTTGCAGCTCGTTTGAGGATGGCAAAGATGCGCTGCTTCGTTAGCCCCAGCATCGCCGCTATCTCAGGCATGGTCAGCCCCTTGGACCGTAGCTCCAAGACTCGGCGATTTCGTTTCACCTCAGTCATGGTCTCAAACTTAATCTTTGCTTCTAAGTTAGTATTGGGATACTTTGCTCTATGAAATATTTTCAAAGGATGGACAAGATTCTTTAAGTTTATATCGGGAGACCATCTGTAGCATTTTATATTGTGTCTACCCAGTAATGCAAACATAGCCTCTTGGTCTTTTGAGAGACCTTCTTCTGGGGAACCCTTAACCTCAATCGCAATTAGTTCATTATCTCGTTCAGCAAATATGTCTGGATTGCCATTGCGATAGGTAGTCCAACCATGCTCATTGAGGAAATCCCAAACCTTGAGTTCATGAGGGTTAGTAGGTTCACCCATTACTGCGCTTTCTTAATCAAGTTGCGAATGGTCTCGTGGCTCACCCCAAACTCACGGCCCAGTTGGCGCAGGCTCTTGCCATCCTTCTCGTGCATAGCCTTAAGCACGTTAGGAGTTACCCAGGGGGGCAACGGCGTCTCTCGTTCATATTGCACTAAAACCTTGGTCATCAACTATCCTCCTACCAGAAGCATATCATACTTTTGAGCCAGTGTCAAGCTAATTCTTTACAGATTGGTAAAAATAGTCTGTAAATTGTCAAAAAACCCCTTGACAAACAGGCTGGAGTGTGCTATTATATGGGCAGTAAGAAAAGGGGTGGTAAGATGCAAAGCAACGAGTTCTACGAAAAGCTAGAGGACGGATTTCTAAATCCTGACGATTTCACAAGCGACTATTCCAAATCAGTTTCACCCACTGTAGAAGAAACTGAGCAAGGGTGGCTTGCTGGCACTCCTGGGACAAGGCGCACGGGCTAGTTGCGCCAGAAAGAAGGTTTTTGATGCAGAAGCGAATGGAATGCCCAACGTGCAGTAGTAAGAGACTGATACCCTGTATGGATGGGAAGCAACAACATTGCCGGGATTGCGGGCACATCTTTACACCCAAACTGGCACAGAGTGAAGAGGTGAAGAAATGAGGATGGATGAGGTATTTCGGGAATATGAAGAGACATTAGCCAAAATAGACAGACAAGCACACGCGGCCCGTGAAGAAGCCAGGGCTATACTACATGGGCAGTTGGCAACTCTTCGGGATACAGCCCACAAGGAATTAAGAGCTATCCTTATTAAAGCACGGGAAACGGAGGTGACGAAATGACTCAGATGATTTGCGAAAAGGCGAAGGATTGTCCTCTCGGTGATCCGTATTGTGCTCATAAAGAGTATCATAAAGAGAATAAAAACTGCGGGAACATTGTGTGCTATGGCACTGTCTGTATCCCCGACCCGCCAGCACCGCAGAAGTTTGAGGCCAAAGCGGAGGGCGCGAAAGAGCAGCTTGACCTGTGGCCAGCACTGACAGGCAGGCAAAGCCATAGGAGGGCGAAGATGGCAACTAGAATTACTAGACTCTTGGAGAGCATGTCCTAAATGTGGTAAAATCCAGATACGTATGTCTGGGTCTCCTGCAAATCCTATACAATGGCGTCACGTGGACAACAAAGAGGGAGCAGTCTGTCTAGCCAAAACTGAGGTAAAGCGATGGTTTTTATCTTAATCAATAGCACGGTGGGGATTTACTGGCAATCTGGCACTTGGCTAGGTTGTGGCTTCTACTGGGCAGCCTAACCCACCTTAACATGGCAATAACTGGCAGATACTTGGGAGTTAAACCAAGTCACTCTAATCTCAAAAGGAAAGAGTGCTTCTGAAAAGAAGAACCACGATACATAAGTAGCTAAGACTTAAGTGACGGGGCTACCTGCCAGCTTCAGAGCCAGCCACCCGAGGTGACTAAGGATATGCCTAAACTTGGAGACAGCAGAAAGGCAACCTGCCCCAGATGTGGGAAGCCCCAAGAGCGAGTGCCCTATGTTTTGCTGAGCGACGTGATGTCGGCTAATGTGGTGCCCAAAGTCCGGGGGCATACGTGGGTTCACCTCAGCCCTGAAGGGGCAAAGGCATGTGGGAAGAAAGGAGAGGTGAAATGAATCTAATCACTTCTCAGGAACTACTAGCGGAAGGGGCTTGCCCGCACCAGGTAGCCACCTTCAGTAAGCGCTGGCCGGTAGGAGCAGAGGTAACAAAAGCGAACTGCCTCACTGCAGTAGCGCTTCAGCTGGACATAACTTGGTTCGCTCACTACTTCCTAAGAGCGCCAGCCTTGAAGATCTACAAGGAGGGCGTGGAGACAGCCTGGAAAACCTATCAGGAGTCCAGAGAGGAAATCTTGCGGGATGAGAGAGAGGCTGACCAGAAAGCCTATCTGGAGGCCAGAGCGCCAGACTGGAAGGTCTTCCAGGAAGCATGGGAGACAGCCTTGAAGATCTACAAGGAGGGCGTGGCGACAGCCTTATGGACAGCCCTCAAAAACCAGAAAGTGAAAAAGAGGTGACGAAATGACTCAGATGATTTGCGAAAAGGCGAAGGATTGTCCTCTCGGTGATCCGTATTGTATTCATAAAGAGCATCATAAAGAGAATAAAGACTGCGCGAACATTGTGTGCTATGGCACTGTCTGTATCCCCGACCCGCCAGCACCTGCCGTCCGGTTCGACGGGGAAATCAAGGCGATTAGGGAAGCGATACCTTTGATGTATCTTCAGGGAGATACTAACGAGTGGCAGAAGTTTGAGGCCAAGCTCGCCGACATCCTTGAAACCCTGGAGCGTGAGGCCAAAGCGGAGGGCGCGAAAGAGCAGCTTGACCTGGCCAGCACTGACAGGCAGGCAAAGCCATAGGAGGGCAAAGATGGTTAAGGTTGACCTTGTGTTTATGCCGAGGGCAAGGCGCTGGCGTATCCTGATTGACGGAAAGGCAATTCCACGCAGGTATTCAGATAGAGCCACTGCTAAAAAGGAATTTGAAAAACACAAAGCCAAAGCGGAAGGCAAAGAAAGGATAGATAAGCATGACATTAGAACATAGAGTAACTACTAGGGAAGATAAAGCTGTAGCTATATATGAACTTGAAACTCACTTCGCTATGGCGGTCAGGCAGCGGGAACTGCTGGAACAGTATATCAAGGACCGGCTGAAGCCAGGGCAACATTATTATACCATCGATGATGAGCTTGGGCGTAAGCCATCGTTGACAAAGGAAGGGGCTGAACTCATCTGTTTACCCCACGCCTTGAAGCCTCATTATAGTTGGTTATCTGGGACCGACAATCCGCCACTTGATGATACCCCCTATCAGATAACTATGCAATGTGAGCTAGAAACAAACGGTAAGTTTGCTGGCGGCGGCGTGGGGTCGGCAAACAGCATGATTACTAAGAAAGATGGCAGTCGGGTTCAAAGACAGAAAGACCCTGGACTGCGCCATAATGCTACTGTCAAAATGGCCTGTAAATCTGCCTATATCGCAGCCACCCTAAATGCTACAGCAGCCAGTGAATTTTTCACCCAGGACTTAGAGGATGACCAGACAGGCACTGGAGCAAAGCCTGACAAAAGAGGACATTTCTGTAAGGAGCATAATGCCGTCTTTTTCAGGAAGGGCAAAATGGAAAACTATGCCCATCCTATAAAGGGGCAGCCTGGGCAATGGTGCAATGAGCCAGAAGCTGTAGTGGTGGAGGGCACGGCCATCGTCCAGGAAGCAACCGAGCCGCCGGCCCCCGTTAAGGTCGAGGCAACAGACCAGGCCAAAGGCGGTCCGCCCGCGGAGGAGCCGCCAGTGGAGAATGCCCCGCATTCTGGTGATGATGGGTTTAACGCCCTCAAAAGTGCCTCCGCACACGGCGATAGTGTGTCGCCACCAACGCCATTCAAGGGCGGCATCGACCCCACGTGGGTGAAAGAGGCGCTGGCTAAGACCCACCTCACGCCCGGTGAGGCCGTGGCATGGATAGTCAATAACCTGAAGGTCCCAGCCCTCCCCACGCTGACCAAGACCCTAGAGAGCTTGACGCTGGAGCAGCGCCAGAAGTTTGTCGCTAGGCTGACAGGTCTGGTGGAGGCGGCGGGATAGCCAAAAGCACCTGAATAGATAGGAGAGGAATGGAAACGCAGAAAGTCTCGCCGCTAGTTGGACTCTTGGATTTTCTCGCCACATTTGCGAGTGGAAATCCATTCTCCGACAAGCAAATCACTAACGAAGTCGGGAATATTACCGTTGACACTTGCCTCCCAAAGGATACAAGAATATGGGAAACGGGTATCAACCGTCCCGACATTGAGGGGAAGTGGGTAATTGTCGAGCAATATGAGGATGAAGACACCGCAAAAGTAGGACATGAGAAGTGGGTGAAGCTGATGACAGACGACCCAAATCATTCCCTCAAGGATATTGATATGTGGAGTTTAGATAAGGATGAGGAAAAGTGAGCCAATCTAGCGCCTGCCCGCTTTGTTGGGGGTGCAAACTAAGGCAGAGTGGCAACTTGACGAAGTCCACTTTGATTCTGGAAACGCCAACCCGTTAAATTAGGGGCTAGGCTGAGGCAGTGAAATGAGAGGTCTAGCCCACCTTAACAACATAGTCTGTGAATAACTTGACTTTATCTTACTTATGGGTTATACTAACAGGTAAGAGGTGAATATGAAAACAGAGGTCACAAATCTTACCTGCAAACGTTGTGGTCATTCTTGGTATCCCCGGCAGCCGGAGGTGCGAATCTGCCCTAAGTGCAAGAGTCCTTATTGGGATAAGGCTCGGAGACAGAAATGAACAAAGAGAAGTTCCTTGAGAAAGTAAAGGTAATGGATTCTGGCTGTTGGGAGTGGCAAGGGGAGATAATCTACAGCGGCTATGGAGCTACTCACTTTAGGGGAAAACATCAAACTGCACATCGGGTAGCATACCTCTTGTTCCGAGGGGATATACCTATTGGTCTTGAACCTGACCACATTTGCCTGAACAAGAGTTGTGTCAACCCTGAACATTTGCGGCTAATTTCTCACAGAGATAATCTGTTAGCTAGTAATGGAGTTGTGGCTAAAGCAGCAAGGCAAACCCACTGTATTCATGGCCATCCTTTTGACCTATTCAACACGATATATCACAAATCGAGAAAAAGCATTCAGCGACATTGCCGGATGTGCCGAGAGGGGAAGGACAAAACACTTAAAGTAGTCTGTTAGGCTGGCAGGTAAAAAGTGCCTTGAAACGAACTGTTAAAGTCAGGTGACAGCCTGTTTTGCAGAGCCAGCCCCTGGTGCTTCTGTAGGCATCAGGCGGGAGTGTGAGTAGTTGCCGCTGGAATATAGCCAGCACCGCTACTGGCTGAGGGCTTGGTGTCCAATCTAAACCATCGGTTAGCTATGGCGCAAACGACCGAGCCAAGCCCCAAGAAAGGAGAACATGGAAATATTAGTTAAGACAATCCGCTGGCAATGCTCTGGTTGTGACCATCTATGTGCAATGTTACTAGATAGTATGGTAGAACCAGTGAATCTAGTGCATTTAGCAATGTGTAAACCTAATCAGAAGTGGCAGCGAATTGACAAACTGCGTATTCTTACTGAGGGGAAAGAATGACTCCCACCTTTGGCACCTGCGGCCATGCGCTGGCACCAGACGGGCATTTTCACCCTGTCTATTATCTTGGCAAGGAACACTCGCGCCTGTGCTGTGGCTGCGCCGGCCACTTACCCGACATACATAAGCCTGAACAGCCCTCTGTCGGCTTGCCTGTCCAAGCGGCAAATTTAGAAGGGCTTAACCATGAAGACAACAGACCAGACAACAACAAAATAGCAAGTTCCTTTCTACAACAAGAAACTGAAGGCTCTACCAAGACAATCCAAGGTGTGTGCAAGACGGGGGCTATCGGACAGGCGGTAGCGCCCGGAATGGAAGGAGGTGAGGAATTGAATTGCAAGCTGTGTGGAGAAAATCCCTGTACTTGCTATAACCCAGCCCTGGGGGTAGCGCATCCAGGCAAGAAACACGCAGCCCATTCTAAGGTAGGAAGCACACGCCAGCCCCCTGCTAAGCCACTTTCTAGGGGCACCAAGCGCCAGGACAAGGGGAATCACCCCCAGGGGGGGGATAAGGCCACAGGCACACTAAATCAAGGCGGGAATGGGCAAGAAAACGAAAGGAGAACGATGTCTGAGGACACACAAACGCCAAAAACTGAAGCACGAATACAGATTGATTATACACCAGGCCGCTGGGGAAAGGTTGTTAGCATCAGTGACCTTGAAGGTAAAACGATTACACTAGGACACAAAGCAGCCATAAAGATGGCAAGAACTCTTATAAAAATACTTCGGGAAAAAGTTTAGCCGATAGCCAGAAAGAGGAGTGGAATGAACCAGAAAAAAGCTAAACCGACAGGTATCCCATTAGGGGAAATAGGAGCAGATATTGAAACTGCTAGACTATGCCAACGATGGGTAGAGATTGCAGAGAGCGACTTAGTGGTAGAGAGGAGAAAGCAATGACCGACATCGGCTTGATGTATTGCCCAGAGGAGATTCAAGCCTTCCTGGAGCACCGCAAGACCCTAGCACGGCGGACACGGGGACTGGGGGAGATAAACGATAACCCGGATGAGTGGGTAGCGGCTCTTTATTTCTCTGATGGATGGTGGCATTTTTTCAAGACTCAGGATGCAGTTCATAGACACAAGCCAGATATGGCTATCAAGTGCCCCTTCCCTGTGGGGGCTAGGGTGTATGCGAAGGAGACCTTTTCCACAAACCCAATCCACTATAAGGCTGACGGTTATGAACTCCAAGAGGGCGAGGGACAGTGGCACTCCTCGATGTTCATGCCTAAACGCTTTGCCCGCATCTGGCGACCTATTATCGGCGTGAGACCAGAGAGGGTGCAGGACATCACGGAGGCCGATGCGAAGCGGGAGGGGGTAATGGCGTTAATAGCCTCGGATGAAACAGATTATCGTTCCGGCTATAGGGCAGCCTTTGCCGACCTCTGGGACAGGCTCAATGGCAAACGCTACAGTTGGAAAGATAACCCTTATGTCTGGGTAATATCGTTCCGATTGTTGACTCCCTCTACCCAATAGGATATAATATACATGGATTGTAAAGTAATCCTAAAGGGGGGAAAATGAAGGAGTGCCCAAGTTTTCCAGGTTATTCAGTAACAGAATCAGGTGATGTTTATACACACCGCAAAAGATTTGGTAAGGGGAAGGGGAATGGGGGGGGAGTAAGAATTGACCCAAACTATAGCCTAAAACTTAATCCGTATAAGGCACATGGCGGTTATATGTATGTTGCAATTTCAACAAAGGGCAAAATGAGGTCAATCCCAATACACGTATTATTGATGGATGCCTTTGTGGGTATTCGTTTGCCGAACACTCAGACCCGACATCTCAATGGCAATCCTACAAATAACCAATTAGAAAATTTGGCTTATGGCACGATAAAGCAAAATTCAGAGGATAGAACTAAATTTCTACGGAAAACAACCTTATCACAGATACTGAAAGTTCTTAAAGAGGGATTCCCCGATGTTTGGGATGAATGTATCGGGGCCGTAAATACCCCTGGGCGAAGAAGGTATGGGTCTGGCGGCTAGAGTTGAAAGAGGTGAAACCATGATGCCCACCGGCACGGCTTGGTGCGCCAAGGAGTGAAGATATGCGATTGATAGTTGCTAGAGCTTGGTGTACCATCTGCAAATGGGAGTATGAGGGGAGGAATGCGATGGGGCTTGCGGCTATCCATCATAAAAAAGCAGGACACTGTACTATGGTCGAACTAACTTACAGCCAGATTTTTGGAGAATATTTGAAGGATAGACCAAAGGTGTAAGATGACTAACCGCTATGAGTCTGAGGCCGAGCTGGCGCGGGGTGTGAGTGACGATGTACGGGCGCTCAATCCCAAACTGTGCGGACAGCAGCATGAGCAAGCATCCAAAGCTAAGAATCATACTGACTATGCCACCGAAGCGGAATTCCAGAATGACATTATTGACTATGCTAAAGAGCATGGGTGGACAAAGATATACCATACACACGATTCCCGTCATTCGGAAGCTGGCTTCTCTGACTTGGTCATGCTAAGACCAACAAAGGAGGATGAGTTTGTTCAGGGTGTAGTCTTGGAATGCAAAATGCCGGGGGCGAAGCCAACCAAGGCGCAGTTAGAATGGATTGCCTTATGGAACCGGGTGCCGGGGATCCGGGCGCGGGTAATCCGGCCTGCGGACTGGGACGAGATAGAAAGGCTTTTGAAGTGAACCTTCTGCTGCTGGGGCAAGCGGTCAAGGCTGAAAGGAAAAGGTAATGTGGATTAGGGAATACAGGGTAAACAAACGCAATTCTACCGTCTGTGGCTATCCTGGACGAGGCTATGATTGGTCTAAGTTCGACTGGGAAGGCAAGACGGTTCATAAGGCTATCCTCAAGGGTGAAAAGGATAGGAAAGCACCCTTACCGTGGCGGGACGATGGACTAATAGTCCCGAATTGTGAGTACCTGCACGTGCCCTATGATTGGGCGGGGCAAGGAACTATCTATCGGGTTAGGCCGAAGGAATCTATGGAAGCAGGACATGTTTACCGAGGCCACAAGATAAAGTGCCAGAAGGTCGTCAAGAAAGACGATGGCTTGTATTGGCGATTGGAGGGAGACTAGATGAGCAAGCTAAATCTCTGCGAGAACTGCGAAACTAAGGCCACATGTGATGTCCTAAAGATATATCAGGTAGTGGCGTATGGGTGTAGCTGTTTGGAGCATAAGCCTGTAGCCAAAAGCAAGGAGGTGATAAAATGAACTGGCTATGGCTGATACCAGTTGGGGTAGTATGTTTATTGGTAGGTTGTTGGCTTGGAATGGCACTTGAAGCATACCATCAGGCTGTACACGAAGCTGCCAAGAACGCTAGTTGGAGGGAATAATGAGTAAGGAACTGACAATCCAAGAACAGATAGCTAAGGAGATTTTTTATGGACATGTATCAGACGAACTCCCGTGGGAGCAGGCAAAGGAGTTATATCCTACGATTTATGAAGTTAGTTACAGAAGTGCCGCCCAAATCCTTGCCACCCTCAAAGCGGCAGGCTGGCGGAAAGTCTCCGGCGGTGGCAAGTGAAAGCCCTTATCCTCACTCTCTACGCCCTGGCCATGCTATGTGAGGTCTCGGTGCTCACGCCTGGGCTCCTGGCGCTGGTGGACGATATGCAGGGCAGGCAGGCGGTAATCGCCCAAGTCTTTGCAGAATGGGGAAGGTAATGTATAGCGATGGCTTTGTCGCCATCCACCAGGGCAATGCGCTGGACGTGCTGGCGCAAATGCCAATGGAGAGCGTGGACCTAGTTTGCACTAGCCCTCCATACTGGGGCCTCAGAAAGTATAGCGGCTCCCAGGACTTAGTGTGGGACGCTGCCGAAGGTTGTGAGCAT